>Ga0206683_10001227_pt1 | contig 17955 bp, 17 predicted proteins | sample M280m12015metaG_FD_155483 | JGI IMG/M metagenome (GOLD analysis project Ga0206683, IMG submission 155483) | Ammonia-oxidizing marine archaeal communities from Monterey Bay, California, United States - M2 80m 12015 | ecosystem: Environmental > Aquatic > Marine > Intertidal zone | place: USA...
TGTAGATATTGTCTCGATTTAACAAATTATAACCAATATCAATCTGATTTCTCATCAAGCCAAATTCAATACCCACACCTAAACCTAAACCTATCTCTTTCACATTATCAAGATTCTTAATATCATAGTCACTCAAAGATAGCCCTGCCCTAAGATGTAGCCTATCCTTAGAATAAGGTTTAGCAAATTTTAAAAATCCAATATTAATCTTATTTTTTCCCTGTATATATCCTGGATAAAGAGAACTTGATAGAGCATGATTCCCATCATCGCTCCATAATTGTACTTCCATCTGGGCATGATATCTTTCAGCAAACTCATAATCAATACCAGCTTTAAAATCGCTTATTGACATTTCGTTCTTAAATACCATTTTAGCAGGCAATAGTGCTGCAGCAACATTTGGATAATCGCTTGAATCATGATAATTATTAGCGTTCAAATCTAGGAATGCCTGATAAGATTCGTTCTCTACATCAATATCATTCAAAGAAAAATTATAATTCAGTGATACTATTAACGGTCTATCCTTAAATGAAAATCTTCTTGTGGTATAATAAAGCTCAATTAATGAACCTGAAAAGTAATCTCTTGATTGTAATAAATGATCGTCAGAAGCAATAATAAGGTTTTGTGATGATCTAGAAGATCCAAATATAACATCTATCCCTACTCCTATATCGTCTGTCTCATTAATATTATATCCAACAGCAAACTGAGCCATTGAAGATCCTCCGCCCGTTTTGTTAGATCGAGTATAATTTAAAGTATCAGATTCAGCAAATACAAATTCGTTAAATGTGCTATCTCTAACAGTCATTTCTCTAGAAAGTAGTGGCTTAAATGTTAATCCAAATGATACTTTTTTCTTAGATGGAATAATCAATTTTGCCGATGCTAATCCAGAATTCTTGCTAGAGCTAGAATTAAAGTCATTTAATTGACCTTCAAAAGAAGTATTTATATATGTAAATCCTAATTTATGCCATGTTGATGGATTTGATAATGCAACATCATTTTTAAAACTAGGCAATAATCCTATAGAGCCTGAACCGGACGTAGCTGCTTCATCGTTATGAGAAAACATCCCATAACCATACCCGCTCATTGTAGATTGACCAAATAATGTGCTTAGAAACAAAACTAAAATAAGATTACGGTTTAACATATAGCACCTCTACTGATTCTATATCCAACCTGATCTTATCAAATGGACTATTTGCCGGACCGCTATAAAGCATAAGCCCATGATTGTTTATTAAATCATTCTTATAAGATTGAAGAAAAGATTGAATAGGGATTTCTACCTTTCCATCTAGTACTTGTCTTGATATCACAAAACTTTGATCTATTGCATATACTGAATCAGTATAAGACTCATGTTCTGGTAAAAAAGTAGTAAAATCCCAGTTATCTACAGAATCTGCTAGCGCTGCAACTACAACATAAAACGTATCATCTTCATTAAGATTTGAGGACTCTATATTAAGAACAAGATTTGCATTCTTTACAATTGAGTTTCTTTCTAGCTCGTTAATCACATCTATATCATATCGTATCAACGATTGAAGTCCTGATCCAGAATTTAATGTTATATAATTTTTGTCATCCTCATCTACTATTGGAGGAGAAAAAATACTAAGACCTTTATCTCCGAAGAATAAAATTGAAGTGTCTATAGTAGTTGTATCATTGACTGTCGCCTTATACCACACTCTCATTCTTGGCTGACGATTACTTTCATCGCTCTCAATGGTAAACAACTCATCTAAGATTTCATCATTCTTTAACATAAAAGTTCTTGCTGGATAAGTGAATGTATCAAAGTAAAATTCTTTTAATAAATTAAGATTTTCATCTTTAAATAAGAATTTTAGTGTGTCATATCCAGTGCTATCAGGCACGATATCAGTCAGAGGAATTTGATGTAACAATGTAGCATTGCTTTCAAAATCTATATGACTATCTAATGAATAATAACTAGTAGAGTCTTCAGAAAAAATACTATCCTCAGTTGCTATCACTGAGTACAAATATAAATTTGATGCCGAACTTAATGAATCTTCAGTTTGCATATATACCAACGCACTATCGACCTGTATTGAATCTGCCAATAAATCATGCAAACTAGTTGGGGGTAAGGAACCTGAAAATAATGTTAGGCTAAATAAGGAAAATAAATTCTCTGATCCTTTAACATTCCCAAAGAAAAATTTTCCATTTCCTCCAAGCGTTGGGCTAATCTGAAAAACTTTATTTTCTTCCAAAGGAAGTGTGAGTGTGTTAATAGTATAATTTGGATTTTCGATTTCACTATAAACAATAGTTTCTTCTGAGCATGCACTAAAATAGAGAGAGATTATACTCACTATTAAACCCCATTTTATAAAAGAATAATTATTCATTTTTTATATTTTCTTTATCCCGTTTTCAATTGCATCTAACAATGGAGAATAATCCGTTTCCTCTCCATGATTAAGGTCTACTACAGAACAATTCTTTGCATCCTTGAACACTTTTAACTTCATTAACTTAGATGAGACTTTCTCCGCTCCGTTAACAATAATGGTCTTATCTGCATACATACACCCTATCTGATTTAGATTTAATGATTTTAATGGAGAAAAAGTTTCCTTATTAAATCCAATATTGCTAGGATCAAAAATAACATCTTGATTTAAAGAACTTGCAATATATACAGTTTTTATCTTGGCCAAGTCTTTATCATTCTTTGCCAACCTATTAATTAGCATCGGTATCAAAGCAGATGTCCATCCGCTGCATATAATTACATTAGGGTACCAAAACAAATTAGGAAGCATCTTAATCGCGGCTAAAGAATAAAAAGCAAATCGCTGGTCATTATCGGTTAAAAACCTTCCATTTTTTGCTTTGTAAAGAAGAGTGTTTAATTCTCCAAAAATATCTTCTTGCTCCAAGAAATAAACTTGTAGTCTTGATTTTGGTAGGAAAGCACTCTTAGCCGAACATGAATAGTCTATGTCATCGAAATTAAACAAAATTTCTTTTAGTCGAATCACTTCCCTTAAAATATATTTTCTCTCACTTATAAATCCATACTTCGGCATTAAACATCTAACATCATTACCTTTTTCCTGTAAACCTAAAGGGACTTGAACAGATAAATCAGATAAAGATGAAACCGATGCAAAAGGATCCATTTCACTAGTTATATAAAAGAGTTTTTTTGTCATGATAAATGAGTAGCAAGAAATTAACGATAGAGATGGATAATTTCAACTCTGAATATATAATTAATTTTTTGAAAAACTAACTACTAAACCAATCATAATAAAACAAGACAAAAGAAAAGATCCTCCAGCAGAAATAAATGGTATCGGAAGACCTTTAACAGGCATTAAACCTATTGTCATTGCAGAATTAATGAATATATGAGATAAAAGAATTGAACCAATACCTATAATAACTAGACTGGCAAAATAATCAGAAGATTGAAATGCAATATCTAAAAGGGTCTTTATTAACAAAAAACAAAGGATCATTACAAAAAGAATGCCTAAAAATCCTAACTCTTCAGCTATAACAGATAGAATAAAATCAGATTCTTGCACTGGTAAGAATTTTAATTGCGTCTGAGATCCTTCTCCCCATCCCTTACCAAAAAACCCTCCTGAACCAATTGCAGTAATGCTTTGAATAATATGATAAGCGGATCCCATAGGGTCAAGATCTGGATTTAAGAACGTTAAAATTCTTTGTTTTTGATATTCAGCTAGATTGTTCCATAAAAATGGAGTTAGCAATCCTGTAAAAATATTTGCAAAATAAAGCGTAGATTTTACAATAATGTTTGACTGAAAAGTGAGAAAGATTATAAACATAATTAAAGCCCATACAGTAAAAATAACAATATTTGACGCTGCTAAGATTGTAATAACAGGTGCTACTATTAAGAAAATCATAAAATTGCTTACTCCCGCCCATAACAACATTGGGATTAAAGGAGCACAGATAATAACTGCAGTTCCCAAGTCTGGCTGATTCAATACTATGAATGCAGATATTAATGTTAAAAACCCTGGAACTAATACAATAGAAGGATCTTTTACTTGTAGTTGATGGTTAGATAGATACTTTGCAATCACAATAACAGTAGCACACTTCAAATATTCTGATGGCTGAATATAAAAAAGGCCAAAATCAATCCATCTATAAGTATACTCTACTCTTGGTAAAAAAAATGGGATGATGCAAAAAATTATAGTCATAATAAATATCAGGGTCGAGTTATCATGAATTGTCTTAATCTTTATATTTTTAACAATTAAAAACACTAAAAATGAGAAAATAAGAAAAACACATTGCCTAGAAAATGCACTGTTAAAACTAAGAGGATTATCAGATATGCTATACAGAGCAAGTAGACTGAATATTATTAATCCAATAATGACAAGGAATAGCCTTACTAAATAATCTTTTGTAACTCCTAGAGAGAATTGTTCTAAAAACATATCTCTAATTCTCCGCAAAAGATTTAGAAGAATTGACATAGTAAGAAACTATATCTCCAGCAATTGGGGATGCTATGGCTCCCCCACCTCCTCCATTCTCAATCATTACAACAATTGAGTATGTTGTATCTTGCATTTCAAAGAAACCAATAAACCATGCATGAGGTTCTCCGTGAGGATTTTCGGCAGTACTCGTCTTGCCAAACAATTTGATATCAGAATCATTTATCTTAGCTCTCCATCCGCTACCTTGATCTCCATTGACAACATCAAACATTCCATTCCAGATATGATCCCATATATTATCTTGATAAATAATTTTATCATAATAAGATAATTCCTTCGACAAGTTCAACCTAAGTTGCGCTGTATCTCCTTTAGAAGCAATGTGATTGATAAACCTTAATGCTTGAACCGGTGTAATTAGAATATCTCCTTGCCCTAATGTAAGATTTAATAGAACACCTCTTTCTGACCACCCCCATCTGCCATAATTCTTGATATAAAATTCTTTATCTGGAATTAAGCCATCCTTTTCATTTGGCAAATCGATTCCTGTCAATGTATTAAAACCAAATTTTTTTGCAGTATCTGTCCAGCTTTTTAAACTAATAAGCTGTACTGTTTCATAAAAATATATGTTACAAGATTGCGCAATAGCTTTATTCAAATCAACAAGTCCGTGTCCATTTTCATTCCAACAGCGAAACTCACTTGTGCTTCCAGGTGGACTATAAATGCCAGTACATAAGAGATTGTCTGATGGATCCAACAAATTATCCTCAATCAAATTAATAACTGTTATTAACTTTAACTTTGAACCTGCTGGATAAAGACCTCCAATAGATCTGTTCAATAACGGATTATCTTGATCGCTTGATAAGCTATCCCATTCAGATTGTGAAGTTGTCCCTCTGTAAACACTTAAATCATAAGAAGGACTGCTAACCATACTTAATATCTCACCTGTATCAACATTGGAAACTAGCACAGAACCTTTTTTATCTTGTAAAATATTCCTACAATATTGCTGTAAATTAGAATCAATAGTTAAAGAAAGATCTTTTCCTGGGAATGCAGGGATATTGTCTTGGTCTAATCTAAAGATTTCACGACCATATGTATCAACCTCTATATAGTCAACGCCTTTAGAAAATCGTAATTCTCTCTCATATTGCTTTTCAACCCCTTGCCATCCCATTAATTCTCCAGCTCTGTAGAGGAGAGATCTATCAAGCGTAGGAACTATATCTCTATCTACCTCTCTTAAATAGCCTAAAAAATGTGCATCATTCAAGATAGAAGAATAAATTCTCTCATCAGATCTATCATACTGAATTCCTGGAAATTCTAGTCTCATTTCTTCTATTTGGGAGATTTGTTCAAATGTTAAATTTTTTGCAATAACTGTCGGTAAAAAATACCCTCTATTATATTTCTTGTATCGTCTATTCAGCTCCTCCAAATCAACATCAATAATAGATGCTAATTTGACAAACTGCTCCTCTTTATCTTTTAATTCATATGGTGTCACTTTTAGAATATAAGTTGGGTAGTTATCCACCAATATTTCTCCATGACGATCTAGAATTAACCCTCTAGGAGCATAAGTTGTAAGCGCTTTAACGCTGTTAATTTTTGACTTAGAAAAATGCCTATCATAATCAATGACTTGTAAATAAAAATATCTACTAAGAAGAGAAAAAAGAATAAGACATAGAAAAAACAATAATGCTCTATAGTGAAAAATATCTGCTTTATTTTCTATTTTAAGCATCTTCTAGCACCTTCTCTTTTACCTTAAAAAGTCTAGTAATCATAAAACCTGCAAAAGAAGTGTAAGTAGCTACAAAAATCCAATTTTTCAAAAAAAGTAGTATGTCATTAAAAAAGAAAAAATCATATCTAAAAAATGCATATAATCCACTCCCCAATGATACCAAAACTAGCCAATATAGATCAAAATTCCTGTATACAAAATTGAAACTTACTCTCGCTGAGAGATAAGCGCATATTGAGAAAATAAGACTTGATAAACCTATATAAGAACCATTAAATAGTATGAGGTCTGATAATAGTCCGATAAAGAATCCAATCAATGTTGCTCGAGAAATATTTTCCATAGATATAGAAGAAAGAATAACAAATAAAAGCATAATATTTGGCTGAAATCCATTTACAGTTAATAATTCTGAAAAAACTAATTGGAGCACTACTGCTAAAAGAAAATATCTGGTAAAAGAGAGCTGCATATACCTAACTATCTCCTCTCAATATAAATAATTGGTTTAAGGTCGATAAATCAGAGAAAAGCTTCATACGAACAACCTTATTTGAACTGTTAGATTTCTTATAAAAACTAATTACTTCTCCCACGGGAAGATTGGGTGGAAAATATATACTAAGATTTGATGTTAAAACAATATCACCAATTTGAACATCTGATGTTGTTTGTACTTCTACAATTTCGCATGTATCATTTGTAATCCAACGCATAATACCCTCAGTTTCGGAAGGCATTATCTTCACGCTCAATCTAAAATCTATGTCACTTATCAATTGAACCGCTGAATAATTATCGGCTACAAGAATGGTTTTTCCTACTACACCTCTTGATGAGAGGACTGGATTATTGTTTTTTACGCCATCACTTAATCCTCTATTGAGAAGAACAGATGCCATATTGGAATTCATTCCCTTAGATAAGATATCTGCTCCAATAAAATCAAGCTCATTGCGATCTCTAAACTTTAACAAATCTCTCAACCTCTCATTTTCAATTTTATTTGAAGACAAGATTTGATTTTCAAGATTAAGTTTTAAATTTTCTTCAGATAGAACTTCAAGTTTCTTGTTTAAAAAAATTTGATTATCTAACCAATTAAAAGGTTGGTATAAAAAAGAGAATGTATCTAATGCAGAAGTACGTAAGCTTTGGACATTTTTATTATTATTGGTGAAAATCAGTGCGAATGAAATGAAAATACACAAAAATAAAACAAAGCTATCTAATTTTTGTTTAGCGAGTAAGTCAATCTTGGCCATTCTTAAAGAAGGACATGCTTAAATTTTTCTAAATCTTCTATTACAGCGCCACATCCTTTGACAATTGCTAAGTGTGGTTCATCTGCAACATTTACAGGTACGCCTGTTTTCTCGCGCAATACTTGATCTAATCCTCTTAATTGAGATCCTCCTCCAGCAAGAACAATACCTCTATCCATAATATCTGATGAAAGTTCAGCGGGTGTAGCCCCTAGCGCATCATTGATTACGTCAAGAATTCTTTTTACGGGATCTTTTAATGCTAGCCTGATTTCATCAGATCTAATATCTAGTGTTTTTGGTATTCCAGAGACTAAGTCTCGTCCTTTTACTAATATATTTTTAGAACGTGACCTCATCGCTGAACCAACGGTAATCTTTATGTGTTCTGCTGTTTGTGCTCCAATTTCTAATTTATGCTCATTCCTAAACCAATGCTGTATCGCATCGTCCATCTCATCTCCAGCAACTCTTATAGCTTTTTTAGTTACTACTCCGTTTAACGAGATTACAGCTACCTCAGTAGTTCCTCCACCAATATCAACAATAATATTACCTACAGGCTTACTAATATCTAATCCAATTCCAATTGCCGCTGCAACAGGTTCGTCCACTAAGTATACTTCTCTAGCCGCCTGCTTTTCTCCAGCATCTTTTACCGCTCTCCGTTCTACTTCCGTCACACCAGATGGAACACAAATAACCATTCTTGGTCTAGTTAATCTATTTAAATTCACTTTTCTAATAAAACCTTGAAGCATTTCATCTACAGCGGTAAAATCAGAAACTACTCCATCTCTTAGTGGGCGAATGGTTTCAATACCTTCATGAGTTTTACCCAACATTTGCTTAGCACTCTCACCTACAGCAATGACAGCTCCGGTTTTTGTAGATCGAGCAATAATTGATGGTTCATTGATTATGATTCCTTTACCAGCCAACCATATCAACGTATTAGCAGTTCCAAGGTCGATAGCAATGTCGCCACTAACCCAATTGAAGCTATCACTAAACCCATCTTTAATTTTATTTAAGAAATTCATAGCCTATAACTTATAAAATATTATTCTCATTCCTTAGTTTTTTTATTTCTCAAGCCCTTCTTTGCTTAGAAGATCTGCTTCCATATTCTTCTCTCTCATAACATGCGATACCGACCATTGTGTTAACATTGAACATAAATCTAAAACTCTGGAATGGAGTTTTATCATTCTTTCATTTTTGACTTTGTAATCACCGTTAATCTGCCTTACAATCAGCTCACTATCAGAAAAAATATTCACATGCAATATTTTGCGTTCAATACATAGCTCAATTCCTTTAATTAATGCTAAGTATTCTGCTTCATTATTAGTGCAATCCCCTATATTTTCAGCAAAAGAAAATATGGTTTCATTTCCACTCTTTAGTAAGCCTCCAATACCAGCATTATTTTTATCAAGCTGAGATGCTCCATCTGTAAAAAGCTTAAAAGCAGAGTCGCTATTATTCCACGAGTCTTTTGCATTATCTGCTGATTCAAATAGATTGTCAATCAATGCAATCTCTTTATCCGATAGCTTATCTCTAAATCTTTCTAAAATTTTAATTAATTTTTTTTCGTTATTCATAATAAGTTTAATATAATAATGGCGTTCTAAGCCTATAATCTCCGAATCCATATTCATCAATAAAAGTAAATTCTTTTCCAATTTGAAAATAATACCATGTTTGATAGTTGTAACTACCTTGCATATTCATTGAACGCGTCATATCATCTGGCTTACCAAATAGAATATAAATCATTCCCATATCTGATTTCCAACCACCAGAAGTCCCTCGAGAAAAATTATCTTCAGCAAAATTAACTCTAGTATAATATTCTTCCATCAATTCATTAACTTTTGTCTGTGCAACGGGATCTCTTTTTGCCCAAACCTTCTTAAAGAATTTTTCCTTTTCTGACTGTTTGAGTTCTTTTAGCTCCTTTTTTTCATCCAAAGTTAAAATATAGCTCATCTGATCTAATGCAGAGTCAATATTGCTAATTCCATCAAAAAATGTAGTATTTTTGATTTTGAAAATGAATGACTTGGATGCAGTATTTTTATCTTGGCTAACTACAACCTTAATCTTTACATCTCTCCTATCAATATCTTCAATAGGAACCTCAATGAAATGATTAACAACATCACTATCTGCAACAGCTTTTATAGAGTCTTCCCATTGGACTTTTTTGTCTGATATAAGGCTAAGAGTGAGAGTATATTCACCTTGATTTAACACGATATATTGATAGAATGAAATAACATTGTCCTTTGGCACTACTCGACTACTTTCAATTGGGAATCTATTGGCATCAAAACCCCATTGCCCTTTTACTTCTTTTGTGAATATTGGATCGTAAATTTTAAAAAAAGTGCTTTTCGACAAATTTTTTAAATCAATCTCTTTTTCCTTTTTTCCTAAGAGCTTTATATCTAGGTCTTTCAAGCTTGATGTGACGGTATAAGTATCAAAAGGCAAAACAAAAGCTGTTGTTATCATCTTCTTTTTTACTCTTGATGTCGTTTCACCAAATTTTTTAACCACAATTTTATCTGAGAATAGTTTAGAAGATTTCTTTTCTTTTTCTTTGTCTAATATGACGATATTTGCTTCATATTGAGCTTCAAATAAACCATCTTTTTTCAGAAATTGTAGCGTATTATTTGATACTTCCATAAATGACAGAATCTCTATAGAATCACTATTAACTGGACGAACAAAAGAGCTAATCTTAAACTGATCGATATTGCGATTTAACCCTTGAGAAAAAATCGTGCTAAATAATACTAGATAAAGTGCTATAAATTTCTTCATAAATTGATATTGAATTTAATTAAACCTTTGCTCGTTAGTAATACTAAATATTCTGACGTATACTTCATTTGATAAATATTTCTTAAAAATGGGAAATCATAATAATTAATTAATTCATTTTCTTCTAAATCAACTATGAATAGACCTCTTGTGGTCGATAGAAACAATACTGAACTATCTACTACAATTAAATCTGTTATCTTATAGTTAAAATATGTGGCTGACGGAACAATCAAAGAACCGTCTTTGTAGTCAATAATACCCAAATCTGTAACTATATATAAGTTATTATTTCTAGAGAAAGTTCTAGACACGGATCTAGATGCTATGTCAACTTGATTTTTTTTCATCAAATCATCAAATATTTTATCCTCCCAATTAAGAGATGAAATTCTATTGTTTTCATGGTCATATATAAAAACTGAATTACTCAACACAAAGAATACTTTTTCTTCAAATCTTTCTATGTCACCCAAGAATAGATTTCTAGAGAAAACAAACTTCTCTATTGCGCCATCTATTCTACCTTTTGACGCACTACTTATTTCAATAACCCCATTAATAGATCCGGCGAATACTGATCCGTTCTTATGCTCTAAATGAATAATCTTTCCTCTAGGAACACCTTTTTCAAAACCGATGGTTCTAAATGAATCTTTTCTTATATCGTAGACCATGACATAACTATCTAACCCGAACCATATTTCATCATCAATCATGATACTGGAATAGATATTATCTTTATTAAAATTCAGATAATTATCAGATAAGATGTTTTCAAACTTATTATTATCTATATCAAACTTAGCAATACCATTAAATGATTTATTTCCAATACCTGAAATCCATAATATATCATCATCAATAATCGACGTTGGCACAGCACATGACAATCCATAGAATATTGGTGTTATGAGTTTATTAAATTCATCTATTTTCAATATATATCCATTGGAAAGAGACATCCAATTAACACCATTATCTGACTCGTAATAAGATAAATATTTTGAGAAATTTCCTCTATTATCTGAAACTCCATTTGATGTTAAGAGCCATGCGTCCTCGACAAAATAATCATTAAAATCAAACATCCTCCACCTCAATTCTCTAGAGGAAGTATCTCCCCAGTCAATTGATGCTTCATCTGGTGTAGCATATATGCCCAATAAGATTCCATTCACATGATCTAGTTTAAAAAATCTACTATTTGATCGAAGCCATAAATAGTCTTCGCTTGAACCAATGTCAATAATTTGATTTCCAGATTTTAATGATAGTAAGTTATAGTTCAAATCAGTCCAACTGCCCTCTCTTGAGAAACTATACTCAATGAAATTATCTCCTATAACCCATAAAATACCTGTATGATCATCAAAATATACGTGTTCGATTGAATTAGACTTGAGTCCTTGGGCTTGATTAATTGGCTTTGCAAACTGCTGTGAAAACTTATTTAGTCTTAAAATTCCTGCATTCTCTGTACCAAAATAGAAATATGTATAGTCTTCTGATATAGAATTAACTGCACCCGCTGAAGCGTATTGCTCCCAACTAAAAACATTAAATCGATTATCAATTTGACCAAATAAGGGTCCAATCAATAACATCAAACCTAACAAAATCAATATTTTGTTATCTTTTTTTGTTTTTACTGAACTTGTTACGCTTATATCCTTTTCTAACTTTTGATACATGTCCGTTATCCAAATATATGACCACATTCGCAAATTGTTTCACAAAATAATCACTGCTTGAAGACAATATAATTGTGGTCCCTAAAATATTATTCATCTTCATTAGTCTTTTGCGTAGCATCATTTCATTCTTAGAATCGATGTATAATCCATAATCATCGATAATAAGCACTCTAGGATCTTTCTCCAATCCTACGACAATCTTCAGCCAATGCTTTTCTCCGTCTGAAAGCTTATTAATAGGAGTTTTCCAGATATGCTCCAGGCTGAAATGCGTGAAATGTCTTGAACGAATTTCCTTTATTTTTGAGAAAAACATACTCTTCATAAATTTCTCTACAGTAGAACTTGTATTAAACATATCTACATGAACATACTGAATTTCTTTATGTGTTTTAATTTTTCCAAAAAAATTGGTTTTAAATTTATCTCCCTGATAAAGAACGTTTCCTCCTGATTCCTTTTGCAAACCTGAAAGAACTCTCATCAAAGAAGATTTTCCCGAGCCAAAATTACCACATACACCATAAATCAAACCGTTATGAAACTTTAGAGTATTAATCTCGAGAGCTTTCTTGGATCCAAATTTGAGTTTTAGACCGCTAATATCGTAAATCTGTTTTAATTCCATTTTTTCTCCTTAAAAAAGACAGAGAAACTATTCTATAAGTCTTCTAAATATTTTTCTGCATCTATCGCAGCCATACAACCAGAACCAGCTGCAGTAATTGCTTGTCTGTAATGACTGTCTTGTACATCGCCACAAGCAAATACTCCTGCTACGTTAGTTAAGGTCGAACCTGGATTTGTGATTATATATCCTTGATCATCTAAATTAATTATGCCTTTAAATTGATCAGTATTGGGTTTATGACCAATACCGTAGAATACTCCATCGCAATCAAAGTTTCTTTCTTCTCCATCAGTAGTGTCTTTCAATACAATACTAGAAACCCCATCTTTTTGAGAACCAAGAATGTCTGTTACTACTGCATTCTTAATAATTTCAATCTTTGGGTTATCTAGGACTCTATCAATCATAATCTTCGATGCACGAAAATCTTCTCGTCGATGAATGAGAGTTACTTTGCTAGCAAATTTTGTTAAAAAACTTGCCTCTTCCATCGCTGAATCGCCACCGCCGACAACTACGATCTCTTTATCTTTGAAAAAATAACCATCACATGTCGCACACGTGCTAATTCCATACCCCACTAACTCCTTCTCTGCTTCAAGACCTAACATTCTTGCAGATGCGCCAGTAGAAATAATGACTGACTCAGCAAGATATTCTTCGTCCTGAACATAGACTTTAAATGGAGAGCTGGAAAAATCAACTTTTGAAACATGTTTATAGAAACATTCGGCCCCAAATTTCTGAGCTTGCTTTCGAAATAGATCCATCATATCTGGACCTAAAACACCGTCAGGAAATCCTGGATAATTTTCTACATCTGTGGTAATTGTTAATTGTCCTCCGGGCTGATTCCCTTCAAAAACAATTGGATTCAAATTAGCACGAGCAGCATAGATCGCAGCTGTTAGACCAGCTGGACCAGAGCCGATAATGATAGTTTTATGAATAGTTTTATCTGTCACTTAAATTAATTGTTTAATATTAACTCTTGTTTATGATTTGGTTAATACTATCAACTAATGCCTGTTCAGACTGAAGACCAACCTCTTGTCTCACAATTTCTCCGTTGTGAAAAAACAATAATGTTGGAATGCTGCGAATACCGTATTTTACGGGCACTTCTTTGACTTCATCGACATTTACCTTACCTACAAGGACATTATCGCTAAATTCACCAGAAATTTTATCTAAAATAGGTGCTATAGCCTTACATGGACCACACCATTCAGCCCAAAAATCTACAATTACAAGCTTTTTTGCTTTCAGCACAAGCTTTTCAAAGTTTTGATCTGTTATTTTGATAATTTTTTCAGACATAAGTTTTCCAAATCATATTAATAATTACCATGGAATTTATAAGAATAATTGAATTTGAGTAACAAAAAAATAAGTTAAATGATTTTTATGGTGAAAATTAACCTACAATTTTAAGAAATCTTCTCTTGCCAACTTTAACTATAAGTTCTCCACATCCTTTGTTGACAATATAAGTTGGGTCAGAACATACTTCTCCGTCTATCTTTATAGCATTCTGCCCTATTAAACGTTTCCCTTCTGCTTTACTCTCAATGAGTGCTCCTGATAATAGAACATCAAGGATTCCAGTGTCATCATCTAAATTAAAGACAGGAATATCATCTGGAATAGACTTTTTAACAAATATTTGGTCAAATGCCTCTTCTGCTTTTAATGCTACATCTTCATCATAATAACGCGTAACTAATTCTTTCGCCAAATCTCGTTTTATATCTCTAGGATTTATGGAAGAATCTTCCAATTGTTTCTCTATAGATGCAACTCTGTCTTTATCTGCAAATACAGCCAAGCTATAATATTTGCCAATCATAGAGTCGTTAATAGACATTGCCTTACCATACATATCCTCGGGAGAGTCATCGAGTGCAATATAATTATCGTAAGATTTTGACATTTTTTCTACTCCATCTGTCCCCTCTAATAGAGGCAATGTAATAATTGTTTGAGGTTCTTGGTCATATTCTCGCTGTAAATCCCTACCAACCAATAAATTAAACTTTTGATCTGTGCCGCCTAATTCTACATCAGAATTAATCTCTACAGAATCCATTGCTTGCGCTAGCGGGTATAAAAACTCATGCATTGAAATAGGAATTTCTGATTCAAAACGTTTGGTAAAATCATCTCTTTCAATCATGCGTGCAACGGTATACTTACTACTCATTTCTATTACATCAGAGAAGTTCATTTTATTAAGCCAAGTGCTATTAAATAAGACTTTAAGGGTTTTTACATCAAGTATAACCTTAGATTGTTCTATATATGATTCTGCATTAGCTTTCGCTTCCTCCAGAGTAAGCTGTGGGCGTGTTTTATTGCGCTCAGAAGGGTCACCAATCATTGCTGTAAAATCACCAATTACAAGGATAGCTTGGTGTCCTAAATCTTGGAAATCTCTTAATTTCTGGAGAACAACACTATGTCCAATATGTAGATCTGGTCTACTAGGGTCACAACCAAGTTTCACGACGAGAGGTTTGTTATTTTTAATAGAAGATTCTAGTTTATGTCGAAGGTCTTGAAGTGGAATTACCTCTTCTGTTCCCCTAGATATAATTTCTAACTGATCGTCTACTGGTAGAAATCCCATTATTTTTCACTCATTTCTCGTCGAGCTTCCCTATCTAAATCTTTCATTTTCAAAGCGTCTTTTTTCTGGTATGTTTTCTTTCCTTTGGCTGTAGCAAACTCAATCTTCGCTATACCACTCTTAAAATAAGCCTTTAAAGGGACAATTGTTAATCCTTTTTGAGCAACAACATTCTTCAGTCTAATCATCTCATTTTTGTGCAGCAATAATTCTCTATTTCTCGTCGGAGAATGGCCTGAAAAACCTGTATGAGAATATGAACTAATATGGGCTCCAATTAACAAAACTTTGTTATCTTTAATTGAAACAAAACTATCTTTCAAGTTTAATTTCTTTTCTCTTAAACTTTTAACCTCGCTACCGAGGAGGATCATGCCTGCTTCATACTTATCAATAATTGTATAGCTATGAAAAGCTTTTCTATTGTTACTAATAATCTCTATATTTTTACTCATAAAAAAAGTTATGTTATTTTAATGTTATTTTCTTAAATTCAAATATTGCTATATTTATAAAGTTGTCAACATTATGTTGATAATAATTGTGTGTTAAGTTTTTTTGTAGCATATTTATACCAAAACTTAAAGAGAAAATAGAATTATGAGTAGTATTTATAAACGAAAAAGAAATGGTGAAAATGATGGATATGTAATGTATTCGATTTATGCTTACGATCCTTTAAAAAACAAAAAAAGGTATTTTAATATAACTTTAGGAAAAATTGGCCCTACCCTAACCTGGGATGATTGCTTAAAACAAAAAAAAGAGCTTGATCGTGTTTTTTCAATTAAAAAAGGTGGAAAACAAGAAATGCAGCTAAATAACGCCATTAAAACCTACTTAAAGCATAAAACCATACATTTTAATACAAAACCTCCTAAAAAGAGCTCTATACAGCTTCAAAACTACCACCTGGATACTTTTAAAGAAATAATCGTTAAAAGATATGGATCTGGTATCATGATGAAACATATTGATGACAATATGTTAAACTGGTATTTGGAAATAAGAGAAAAAGAGTTAAAAAAGAGCTCTATGCTCGTTCACAAGAGAATAATAGATAGTTTTCTAAGATGGGTTAAAGACTGAGCGAGTGACGCGATTCGAACGCGCGACCCCAACCTTGGCAAGGTTGTGCTCTACCAGCTGAGCTACACTCGCATGTGTGGTTCATAATAAAACAAAATTATGGTTTTTCAAAAGAAAAATCTGCGTTATCTGCTATATTTTCAATAAACGCTGCTACATCTTTATCGTCAGGAATATTCGGTGATAGAGGAACGCTAAAGAATATACTACGATCTCCATATTTTGCTAAAGACTGACCCAATTCAAATGCTTCTTTTTGATATTTCGTTATCAATCCCATCACGTTAGGTTGATTAGCATAAATTTCTTCCAACGATTTTGAGGGATTAGCAGCCTGCAATTTCTTTAATCGGTAATCTATCTCTTGAAGACGATTAAACGACGATGAGATGTCTTCTATATCTTTATTTAAATCTTTTATCCTTATATCAACAATGCTTAAGTGCTTTCCTTGAATACCGGTAGAATATACTAAAGGTCCCTCCTGAGCTTGCTTACTTCTAGGCTCAGTTCTCTTAGTCACTCCACTTAAGAAGATATAATCTGCCTTGGGAAATGCATTTGAGAGGTCAACCGCATTACTCGAACTAAGATCTATCAACAATATTACAATGTCTACCTCTGGGTCTACTATATCAATATATTTATTACCTTCTGATATAAAATTCTTATTATCTATAGATTTGTATCTGGTTGCTTCGCTTAGCCCTATAAATCCAATCTTAACGCCATCTTCTTCTAATGTATGGTAAGGTTTAAATAATAGTTTATTTGTACTCTTGTTATATAGGTTTGCTGATATAAAATTTATTGATGATTCAGAGGTAATATCTTCGAGAAAAGCCTGTCCTAACTTAAAATCGTTAGACCCAATATTTACAACATCATAACCAATCAGTTCAAGAGCATCAACAAAGTTTTTTGCTTTATATTTTTTCTGATCTGCTTTTAGCCCATCTGGATTGATAGAATTATGGGAAAAAAATGTATTTCCTGCATCAACAAGCAGAGGTTTCTTATCGGACATCATGTTATTAAAAAAGAATGCTTTTCTTGCTAACCCTCCTAAAGGTGCTTTTGGACAACCACAATCATAATACTCTGCAAATACATTTGATGTAGCTACGAGAGAAATCTTGTGTGCCTTGTTATCTGTATTGCCGTTTTGTGACAACAAAACGCTAAACAATAATAGTAGTATTGCTCTTTTCATTTTTTCAATTTAGTCCTTTTATTTTTAAGCATCAATGGGAACAAAAACATATAAATACCTGATATACTAACGACAATTAAGAGCATTCCCGTAGGTACAAACCATCCAAACTTGACGTAATCTGTGAAGAAAGAACCATCGTGTACAGATTCAATAATATCTGATCGTCTATAATTAACAGAAAAAATTTCTGCTGTCTCGCTATCTATTTGTATTTCCCAATGATTATTTGATCTAATTTTCGCAATCCCTTTTTCTGGTCGAATATCAATACGGCTAATATCATCCCAGGACTCAATCTCTGCTTCAGGAACGCT
>Ga0206683_10001228_pt1 | contig 17947 bp, 27 predicted proteins | sample M280m12015metaG_FD_155483 | JGI IMG/M metagenome (GOLD analysis project Ga0206683, IMG submission 155483) | Ammonia-oxidizing marine archaeal communities from Monterey Bay, California, United States - M2 80m 12015 | ecosystem: Environmental > Aquatic > Marine > Intertidal zone | place: USA...
ACCATCCCATTCCCATGCGCGGTCGGCCTGCTGAAAGGTCTGGCCTACGGTGAGCCCACTGCTGGGGAAGTTGATCGCCATTACGCAGAGCCTCCGTTAAGGGCGAACAGACCCCCATAGTTCGTGCTTGCCACACCACCGTCGATGTTCACGTTGACTCCGCTCACCGAGTGCCCTAGTTCAACCCACTGTGACGAACTGCCGTCGTTGTAGTAGATGAACGCCCCACCGCTGTCAGACTCAAACCAGATGTCGCCCGTGTTGGTAGTGGTGGCGCTAGGGAGATTGTCCCCCAACTTGAAAGTCATCCCGTCGGCGGCATGTCCCATCTCCACCCAAGTGCCGTCGTACCTGATGAACGTCCTGCCGGTGTCCGACTCGTACCAGAACTGTCCGGGGTCCGGGGAGGTGGGGGCAGTATCAGAGGCGGTTAACAGCAGGTTCTCTGCTGCGTGACCGAGTTCTACCCACTGTGACGAGTTGGCGTCCGTGTAGTACATGAACGTCTTGCCGGAGTCGGACTCGAACCAGATGTCTCCAGCGTTGGCACTAGCGGGAACCGTGTCACCGACCTTGAATGACTGTCCATCGCTGGCGTGTCCTAGTTCAACCCAAGTATTGTCGTAGTAGATGAACGCCTTGCCGGAGTCGGACTCGTACCACAGGTCCCCCAGCGTTGGACTTGACGGGGCAGCATCGGCAGCGGTGAACTTGGCCGTGTTGGCAGACCTCGCCCAGTAGGTGCCATTCCAAACCCAAACGGTATCCCCAACGGTCTTGGTATCGTTGACAGACGGGGAGGCTGGAAAGTCGATAGCCGCCATTAGACGCCGCCTCCGTCAAGGGTGGGCGTCCCGCCATAAGAACTGCCGGGGACACCCCCGTCCATGTTGATGAAGAACTCATGCGAGGAGTCGACAGACTGGCCGAGTTCAACCCACTGTGAAGTGTTTGCATCTGTGTAGTACACGAGAGTGTTGCCGGTGTCTGACTCAAACCACAGGTTGCCTGCTTCAGGAGAGGCGGGGGGCGTCTCAGAAACAGTAAGGCTTGCCCCACCACCAGACACCTCCTGCCATGCCCCACTGGACCGGAAGTAGAAAACGTCGTTTGTGGTATCGACAGCCAGAGCGCCGTTGTCTAGGGCCGTGGAGGGAGCACCGTCGGTAGCCAACGTGACAATACCGGTAGTGGCTACCAGCGTGTCATCGGTCTTGAGAGTGTTTGCTGCGGATCTGTATAGAGTTACATCACCACTAGCAGATCCAGAACCCCACGTAATCTTGCCGCCTGCATCCATTGACATGCGGGCATTGCCTTCTCCAGCAACTTTGGTGCGGAGGGCTTCAGAGGACGCTGACGCTTGGTCATCAACAGATACAACGGTCTTGAATGATCTTGCCACGGCCTCAACCGATCCTATGTAGTTGGTAGCCCCTCAGGACTAGCCTATAACGACTACCTTGTAAGCGTTGGACGCTGGTGCAGACGCAAAGGTCAAGGTCACAGCGTCAGTGCTCGTGCGGTCCACGTCACAGATAACTGTTTCCTTGTTGGATGCGTCGTAAACCTCAACCACGACATCGTCGGTGCCGAGGCTGTGGGTCACAGCGATTGCTGTAGCGCTGCCATCCCCAATGGTTCCCGTGACCTTGGTGGTCGCTCCGAGATTGGTTCTGGCTGCTGCTGCGGTAGAGGCTCCGGTACCACCGTGGGCGACTGCAACGTCTGTTGCGGCCCACGTACCGGTGGCGATTGTACCAACCGCCGTAAGTGAGGATGTGACAATGGTGCTGCCCAGAGTGGTTCCAGACAGGACGGTGTTGGCCCCGATGTTGTAGGCGAGCACGCTGATGGTGCCCTGCGTACCACTGAAGACCTCAGTGTTATTGGTGGCATCAGGGATGTAGGTGAAGTAACCAGTGGAGTCGTCGTAACCGAAGTAGCCGACCTTGGCAGCCGAGCCAGTGTGGTAACGGAACTCAATACCACGATCTTTGTTGTCGTCTGACCCCGGAGCCGTGTCGCCACCCAGAGTGAAGATCGGATCGTCAACCGTGGTAGTGGTGGAGTTAACGGTAGTAGTTGTACCGTTGACCACCAAGTTGCCGGTGACCGTGAGGACGCCACCGATAGTGACATCATCTGGCTGAGAAAGTGTAATGGTACCAGCGCCGTCGTTGTAGGTAACGGTGATCTCGTTGGCGGTACCAGCGATGGCAGCACCCGCTACGTCCTGAACGGCCTCGGTGAAGTCGGTTACAGCAGTAGAGGCAATGGCAATGGTTGCATTCGCTGCCGCAGTAAGGCGACCTTGAGCGTCAACGGTGAAGGTGCCTACTGCGGTGGCACTGCCATAGGCAGCAGCAGTAACAGCGGTATTGGCAAGATTGAGGGTTGGAATAGGACCAGTGAGGCTTGTGCCCGACAGCCCTGTTCCCGCCACAATGGAGGTGAGGTCCCCTGCACCCAACCCGACCCACGCCGAGGCGGATCGGAAGTAGATGATGTCATCGCCAGTATCATAGTAAATCTGGCCTTCTACCGGGCTGCCGGGAGCCGTTGCCAGATTCTGGACACGGGCGTTCTGTAGTTCGTTCTTGTTGAGATCAAGATTGGTAACGAACTTCATTGCCATTGTTGGAAACCCCTAGGAGAGATATGCCTTCCCGGCGAAGGCGCTACTAAATGATACCACGATTTGGTCTGCGCTAGAGTAGGTAACTGTACCCACAACTATGGTTCCAGCACTGTCCACAACCGACACACCTCCGGGCTCATATCCCAAGTTATGGGTAATGGTCCATGTAGCGGAGGCACTGCCTTGAGTGTGCTTATAGCGTCCACCTATTGGTATGGTCAGGTTTAGAGTCTGTGTGGGAGCAGTCCCAGTGATTGTTGCTGCCGCTGTGTCCCCCGTGCCCACTGTTCCTATTGCCAAGTTACTGGCAGGACCGGGCTTACCAGCCGCTGATATTGTCAGGGTGTCTGTAGCACCCTCGGTGACAATGGTGGCCGTCTTGGTCTTGGTGACCGTGACGGTGTCGGAGTTATGAGGCATGGCTAGTAGGGATTACTTGAAGTTGCGGCCTCAACTACCAAGTTGCCTGCTGCCAGCATGTCCCAATCCCCAGCGGAGTCCTGTACGAACAGGTCGTAAGTGTATGTACCAGCCGCTACGTCGTTCTTGTCCGAGATGTGTAGGTCAAGCGTAGTGCCTGATGTCTCCCCTGCAATCAGGTAGCCACGGGTGTTGGCCGGGGACAACGCAATAACCGTGGACTCGTTGGGCTTAGATGCGTACCACCTAAGGTCCACAACTGTAGCACCTGAAGTGTTCTTGGCCTGCATGTATGCTGACGAGACGGTCTGGACGTTGTCGTCGGAGTCCTTCCAAGTGAAGGTCCGGTAGAAGTCTGTCTTCTGTGTGTACCTGAGTTCCAAGGCTTTGGAATCCTCCTCCGGTGTGACCCGGCCTTCGGTCGAAACATTGACCAGACCTTTGCTGACCTGTTTTTCAACGTCTGTACCATACAGTTTACACGTTGCGTATACGTCGTATGCGAGTTCTCCAGCAGGAAGGTCCTTGGTCTGGTCGGCAGTGAGCGACAACTTCACTCCGTTCTCCCCTGTAACCGCCGCTGTTACTTCCATTACAGAAGTAGTGCTCGTCTGGATGTACGCACGAGCAGCAGACGGGGTCACCACCCGGTGGGTCCTTCTGTCCTTGATAATGACGAGCCTCTCCCACGGAAGGCCCCTAGTGATGTCGTAGTTAACGTACCAGACCATGTTATTAGTTTATCACTCCCCTAGCATCTTGTTCATATCTTCTATGGCCTTGGCTTGTCGGGCTTCCTCTGGGTTCATGAAGTCGAATGGGTCTTCTTGGGAGTGGTCGGGACCCCTGAAGTTCATGTCATCGCCCGGGTAGAGAGGGTCTACGTTCTCCATGAGGCGCAATTCCTCAGGTTCCCATGCCTCCGCAGCGACGTATGTTGCTTGATGCCTACTAGCGAACGCCCTATCCTGAGGGGACAACTCTGCCTGAGTGTGGCCCGTCTCCTCAATCTGTGACGCAGAGATCATGTCGCTAATAGAATCTGAGATCATAGACTCGGCCACGGCCTCGTCCAGTTCCTCATCAGAAACAGCATCCAAGTTGGCTTGGGCACCAGCCATAGCAGAGTCCCAAAGACTCTGAAACTGGGGTCCGTCTGGCTCAGGCATTACTGCTCCCACAACTCGTTCATGTATTCATCCCCACCGATGTGGATGAGGATCGTCGTAGTCAGGACCCCTAGCAAGATCGGCCCCGGTGTAGCCCGGACCTGCGGCGTCGGAGTCGGACTCCAGCAGTAGGCGGTCCAAGCCGTACGTGAGCGTCCCTTCCTCACCTTCTTCTTCGATGTCGAAGCGCCACATATCACGGTCGTCGTCCAGCACCATCGCCTTGTTGGCACCGTCCCAGCGGACGATCTCGCCGCTAATGTCTTGACCGATGACCTTCACTCGGTCGCCGAGGAGGAACGCTCCCCCGATTGTGTTATAGCGAGGGCGCTCGGCCCTAAACTGTGGTCCGTCTGGCTCAGGCATTAGAAACCTCTGTAGTTTTCTTCATTGGATAGAACTGTTTCTTTGTGGACTCCTTCGATCTGCCGTCTGACAGAATCAGGTGTGCGACGATCCTCCATAGCACGCCTCTTGTCTTCTTCCTGATTGTCGGGTCCTCGGATATAACCAGCGTCGGTGAAGTCCACGGCTTCCAGAGCGTTGTCGCCGTGGTAGATAGTGGCGTATACGCCGTCGATTGGAAACTCAGCACGGTAACCACCGCCTAGGTCATGGTGAAAGATAGGATACTCATCTGGATCGTCTGGGTCCTCTTCCACGCTGCGTCTAGGGCGCACGTTCCCAGCCTGATGTTCGGCAGACCAGTGACCTTCTACACTCTCCCAAGCGTCATTGACCACCCGATCCCGCATTCCACCCTCATATCCAAAGAATATCTTTTCAAAGCCTTCAAACAGGTTCGCTGCCATGGCTTCCCCAGCCATCTTGGATTCGTCTTCGCTGGACAGCCCAAACTGTGCTCCGAACCTTGGATCGTCTGGTTCTGGCATTCACATACTCCTAAACAACTGAAGTTTAACTTCCCAACCGTCCATACCTGCCCGGACAACCGACAGAACAGTCACCCGTTCAAAGCCTTGTGCCTTAGCCAGACGTACGGCCTGCTCACGGGCATCGTGAATCATGGGCGTCGTTATGGTGAACGTAACGATCATGCCCCTATTGTACTACCATATGACCATGCGTTTACCCGTTATCATTATTGAGGATCTTCAACCGCTGAAGGTCCCATGGGGGTGCGTTCCGTGCGAGGTGTTCTGGGTTACCTCACGAACTACTAGGACATCCTACTGTTGGATGTGCGATAACCCGGGTCAGAAGTTTATGAAACGGATATTCACCGGATGGGACACGCTCCACTAAGGCATTCGTCGTCCAACAACTCACTCATCCCGCCCTGAGGGCCCTCCGTGGAAGTCACTAGGCCTCCTACCATACGGTCGTACTCCTCCTTGGTGATTGTCTCAAGAGGGGCCTGATCGAAGCCATGGTCGGTGTGTAGTAGGAACGAAACCGACTTCATTGTACGCCAATGGCTTTCCAAGTGGTTTCGCACGTCTTCCAACTCCCCGGGCTTGATGTATATAGTCACGGACACAGAGTTGTCGGCCCACTGTTCCTGTAGGATCTGCTGGAGTGTCATCTGCTGTACTGCGGACACGTCCTCAGCCAATATGGTGCCCTGAGGAAACTGGCAGGGAAACTCCACCAACTTGGTGGTGTCCGAGCGGCTACCATCCAAGTTGCGAACCCACTCCACTGTGTACCCCAAGTCTGAGCAGTATTGAAGCAGGGGGTCGCCAACAGACATCCTGACCCTGCGAATATGGTACTGACTGAATCCGGGGTGGACCCCGGGGGTCACCCCTGCAAGCAGCGACAGGGTACCGCTGGGCTTGACAGTCGTCAATCTGACTGACTCAGGCCACCCATTGGATGCTGACCACAGCCTGTCAAACGAACGTAGGGCTGTGTACGCCGTGTCCAACCACCCCAACTTGTCCTGAGACTGGGCGATTCCTGTGACGCCCAGACCCAATCTCATGTTTTGACTGGTTATTTCGTCGGACTCTCGGTCAAGGTAGGGCATCGCTGCGATGGCCTTCTGAACCTTGTATAGGAGCCTAGTGATGTCAACGAGTTCTTCTTCGGACGCAACATTAGGAAGAAAGACTTCACTGAGATTACAAGATTCACGATTTGCCAGACCAATCTCCGCACAAGGGTTGGTTCCAACAATGCTCTGGTCGGGCAGAATCTCTGGCACACGACCCCACAACTGACTGGCCGTGAGGTTGAACAATCCGTAGGGTTCACCATTACCGCTGTACCCTTCCCAGAACTCTTCAGGGAGTTCGTTGATGTCGTCAACAACTACAGAGTTGTTGGACATGGCTCGGTGCATGGGGATCGTTCCCAGATCCCATCGCTTGGCGTTAAGGTATTCTACATCATCTGGACGACCTAGTGCGATCTCAGCCGACCGGCGTACGTTGCCAGCAACTACCACGGACCCAATGACGTTGGCAATATCCAAGACCTCCACAGAGGTCATGTGTCGACCAACCGCACCATTGAGCACAGCGGTGATCTTCTCAATGCCCTCCACCAAGATTCCGGGGCCGGATGCCTTACCACCGAATGTCCGTATGGGGGCCCCTGCTGGCCTTACAAGGCTCGTGTTGTACGAGAGGTAGGTAGAGTCATCTTCACCCCCAAGATACGCCCTGAGGGCCAGCAGGACGGCCTGAGCCCATCCCTCGCGCTTATCCGGCACGATGAAGTCGGCGTCTGGCTCGTTGAGGTGCTGAACCATGCCCTGACGCACCGTTCCCAAAGCCGCCGGGTCTGTGACAGAGAAGCCAACGCCCCCACCCAACATGAGCCTCTCAAACATCCACGAGAAGTCCTCGGGCTTGGTTAGGTCCACAAACCAGCAGTTTACGAGGGAGTCCCCACCAAGACGGTCATTGTTGGGAGTGCCCAACTGCCAGAGCATCCGACCACCAAGACTGGCCTTTAAGTTGAACATATAATCGAACAGGCGTTCGGACTCAGCCCCCGTCAGGCCAGCACCAATAGACTCGGCACCATCCACCACCCGTCTAAGGGTCTGCCACCACTCCTCGGTGGTATGTTCCTTGTCCTCCAGAAGGCGGGCGTAGGTACGCTTGTAGACGATGTAGCCCAGACCGTCAAACCCCCATGGGGGAGTTTTGGAGATGTAGGTACTGAGGAAGGTTTCTGAAAGGGCCATCTGTAGACTCTACTAGACGAGAGGGTCGGGTCGGGGTGATCCACCCCATTACCCCGTCAAGGTGAGTAAACCTTATCATCCAGAACTGCGTCCGTCAGGACGCCTTCTGGTTAGAGAGTCTGAAACCCAGAGTCTGGTACTAGAGTCTGGTATACAGTTCACCCATGACCTAAGTGGGGGTCACCCATGAACCAAGTGGGGGTCACTGGTGACCTATGTGGGGGTCACTGGTGACCTAGGTAAGTATGCCTAACTAGGGTCATCCATGAACCAAGTGGTACCATCACCTAGTTCACTGGTGACACTACTGGACCTGTCCATGGTTTCCAAGTAACTAAATAGTTGGGAGTGGACTCCAGCCTCACGCCGCTCTTCAGGATAGGTTCCTTGGGTGGCCATGATACTAGGGACAGCCGGGCAGCCCCGTAGACTTGAAGATAGGACCCTGTTCCGTTAGTGACACGGTCTCCACACACTCGTCGGGCAATGCCTTGGGTCCCTTATCACTATCCCAATATGACTTTCGGATTCCCTCAGTTGCGAAAGCCTTGATCTCTTTTTTCTCCGTAGCGGAACCCTGTTCTGCGAACGTGAAGCCCTGCTCCTTGTTCAGTTCAGCAAGTACCCGAGCCGAGGACTCGGCTAGGTGCATGGTCTGGTGGTCAGGGAACTCCCTGTTGGCAGGGTCCAGAAGCAACTCTGGGTCTCGGGCCCTGCCACTCATGTTCCCCATCCACGCAATCCCCACCCTCTCGTTTGCCAAGGCGTGGTCGGCACTACGATTTAGTGCCCTAGTCATGCGACGGTACTCGGTTGTGGCACCGGGGCCGCGAGACCTGACAGGGTTTAGAACTTCAGCAGTGGCGTCGTCTGTGCGTGGTCCTAGAGCGAGACTGTCTCTGAAGTGATCTGGTGGGCCCTCCGGGTAGTTACCTTCCCCTGTGGGTCCCTTGATGTTGTAGATTCCCCAAATGCCTCCACCAGACAGTGACCTCCGGCCCTCTTTGGTTTTGGAAAGCATTTCGTAGATGTCTTTTTCATCTGCACCCCAGTCAGCCTTTTTAGGTCTACCCGGACCCTTCATGGGGTATTCACGGGCGAAAACCCGCCTATTGAAGTCAACGAATGGGTTGAACTCCATAGTTATCTAACCCGACTGTGAATACTCAGGCACCGGGTTGTAGTTATACTGCATAGTCATGGACTGGCCATGCGTACCGGCCTCGGTGTACTGGTCGTCATCAACTTCTTTGGCCCAGTCATAAGGGGGAGGTACGGGACGAGCAGAAACTTCCTCGGTGGCGACAGGCTGTACGGGACCAGTCACGGCGTGTGGGTCGTCGGGGGCGTGGCCTTCCTTGGTGGCAAGGTGCTTGTCGTGGTGGTGCATTGAGCGGGAGGTCTGCCCGGTCCCCTTGCCACGGTTCCCGGTGAGGGCCGCTACGATGCCCGCATAACGTCCTGAACGCCCCTGAAGGCTTTGGTAGTCTTCCTCGGTCTGCACTCTGACTGGCTTGTTTCTAAACATCATTATCCTTGGGCTCACACGAGGCGTCACATTGGTGACCGGGCTGTCCGTGCTCCATCCTGTCCATTGGGTTCTCCGGCATATCACCGCCTAGCCGCATGGCGTTCTGCTGCTGAAGAAGCCCAATGTAGTTATCAAACACGCTGCGAACTAAATCGTCGTGGACACTCGGGTCTGGCCCGACCCCTCGGTCGCTGCGGTCCCCACCCCTAGCGTTGGAGTCGTCGTTAGTAGGCATCACGGAACCTCTGTGACACGGCGGTGTTGTTCATAGTTATATGATACCAGAGACACATACGCTGTGTATTCACCAACGGGTTAGGGTTTGTTACCAAAGGCCTCAAGTTGGCTCGCAGACGTGGGGCGTGTACTATAGAACTCTTTTTCAAGAGTTTCGTCATCCACGAGACGACCAGCCATGGCCTCCATGTGTGAGTCTACGTTGATACGTGACTGCTCAAGTTTTATGAACTCTTCTGCGCCCTCCTGCCTTTCTGCGTGAGGGTTGTAGTAGGGGTCGTTGTGCTGTTCAAAGGTGAATCCCTCGTTGGCGTAAGAACCGCTCCGCCACCTAGCAGAGTGGTGCTCCACTGGTATGAGATCATCGGGCTTCTGTTTATATGCAGAAACAAGGTCGGGCATACCACCCAAGATGGGTCGTTTAATGTCTCCCCTAACATTTACTTCAAGGTTGGTTCCTAGTCTGATTGGTCTTTCTACGCCCATACCTGCAACACGTTCGTAGGCCCCAGCCCCAAACGGGGTGCCAAAGCCTCCAATCTTGGAATCGGGGTTCTCAAGGTACTCCTGAGCGAGCAGCACCTCGTTCGTGGGAGACTGGGCGTCTACTAGTGCTCTGTCCATGACCTGCCTGTCGTCCTCAAACCATGTTGACCGGTCGGTAACGTCCTCCAACCGGTACTCCTGAGCAGCCCCCATACGTCTGTCATGGTCCTGCTTCTCCATATCTAGGTACTGGTCTATGTCCCCTGTAAACCCTTCATCCACCATTTCCCTTTTTATACCTTCGACCTGACCTCTATCCATCCATTGGTCAAGGTAGTTTTCCCTATCGTTCAAGTTCTCTTTGTATTTACCGAAGTACTCGGTGTGCGCCCGTGTTCCCGGTGCAGGGTCCCCGGGTTCATAGGAGTAGTCCCCCCCGTCCGGGTCGTTCCCGTAGCCCCGGTCAAACTTTGCTTTGGCAGCGCTCCACCCTTCAGCGTTCTCCTCGGCGGGTTTACGGGGGTCGTCAAACGGAGCGGGTTGCCCGAACTTCTGGGGGAGATTCTCTAAGTGATCAGGTTCCACCGATATGGTGTCTAGGTTGCCAGTATCGGTAGCGATGATGTTCCTAGCAGCATCTTGGAAACTATAGTTCTCCATGATCTCCCGAGGGGTCATAAACATCTTTAGTTGCTCGGATTGGTTGGCTTGTTCAAATCCAGTCATAGTACTTGTTCTTACCTTTCTGGTGGTGGGGGTGGAGTAGGACCGTTTGGTGACAACTGTTCCGTGGCGTCATCTCGTCTCTTGTCCTTATCCCACATCTTCTTGCCCTTCCAGCCAACAGCCGCTCCCGCAGCGTAGGCGGGCAGTGCAGGTAGCGCATTGAGGGCCTGTTGCCCCTCTGCCATATGGTTAACGAAGTCCGACCACATACCCTCGGTGGCGGCGTCGGTTATCTCTGTTGCCTTCTGGGTGTTACCAGTCTGTGGGTAGGGTGTGGGATTGGTTATACGATGCCTAGTGAACCTGCGCTGGACTTCCTCTATGCTTACGTCCCACGCTTCTGCCCATTCAGCCGTGGTCATGTCCCCGCCGGGTATGTGCGTCTCGGGGTCCTCAAACTCGTGGGCTAGGTCCCCACGCCTGAATGCCTTCGTTCTCTCTGACAGAGGTTCTGTCCCAAGGCCCTGCTGGTGTGGTTGGTCGGTCATCTGGTCACTTTGCCTTGTATCGCTTGTAGACTGGCTTGAAGGTAGGAGACTTAGGTGATCTGATTTTGTACTTAGGGCCTGTGCTAGCCTTCCAAGCGGTGCCCTTGGACAGGGAATACCCAACGCCCTTTCCACCAAACTGTGCTGCACTCAACTTTGCCATTAGTCTTCCTCTGCGCCCGGAGGTCTGGGTGTCTTGGGAGGCTTGCTAGGCAGTTTCCTCGCTGGTGGAGGGCCCGGCATAGGCGGGGACGATGGGGGAGGGGACGATGGGGGTGCTCCACGCACCGTAGGTTCGTGTGGTGTTTCAGATGGGTGAGGGTAATACGGATGTTTTTGAGGGTAATACGGATGGCTAGGAGGCGACCCGGGCCGATCCTCCTCATTCTTCAACTCTTCCTCGGTCATCCGACTTCTGATATACGCCTCCTGATCTACAGCCCTTAACTCGGTGACGGGGTCGGCTGTGTCGGCTGTGATCGGGGTGGCATCTGGCATACTTTCCCAGCCGTCAAACGGTAAGGGAATGATCTCGGCGTCGGGGCCCTCGGCCTCAGCCTCAGCGGTCTTCCGCTTCCGTTCCTTTTCTGCCCTAAAGTCATCAAGGGATGTAACAGAGCCTGTCCACTGAGGGCTACCAAAGCGAGGGTCATCTGATGAAGTCATACAACTCCAGAATACCACTTCTGGGTCTTTGCTTTCTGTGAAACCAGTATGATACGCTGGAGGCATGACCGGTATACAAGACCTCATTGCAGAGATTGAGACCTTCTTGGAGATCACTGCCAAGCGTGAGTTGTTCACGTCCAGTGAGATTCAGAACCTACTACTGGATATATACAGCCTCTTGCTACAAGACCGGGTCGACAACTAGATCAGAACCGGAGGAACTGACCCAGTTTCATCTCCTTATTCGGGTCCTTCTTGGGCTTGGGCTTGGGCTTGGTGTTAACCGGTGTGGGTGGCTCTTCTGCGGACCCACCGAACTTCTCAGCGTCCTCCTCGGAGGGGAACCCGGTCTGAGCCCACTGAGCGCTGGCCATTCTGTGGTCCGTAGGCGCTGGCATATCCGGCAGTGGCAGTTGTTCTCCGCTGTCCCCTTGATAGGGGAGTTCCGCAGCGCTCGGTAGGAGGTTAGATGCTTGCACAACTTCTTCTTGGGCGTTCACAGCCTGATTCGCTAGTCTCCCGTACCCCAGAGCGTGCAGGCCCCTTCGGACACCCGGATTAGCGCTGTGGGCATCGGCCACGAACTTTGACAGTCCCTCAGTATCTGAAGCCTCCCAGTTGTCAGGAGACACCTGTCGGAGTATGTCCGGGTCATCTGTACTGGACTGTATTATTCGTGCAGCAGCGTATGCCGCCTCCTCCGTCTTTGTCCCCCACAGGGAAGATCGGGTCTCGTTGCCCCTACTGTCTTCACCAATGTGGGCCGTACCGTAGCCCCCGTGCTGCAACTGACTCACCCTTCTGGGATGCGCTGGGTCAAGTACAGCAGCGGACTCATGGATACCCTTAAACCTAGAGTGCAGGTCCTCCCTAGCGTCCGCTAGTCCCTCACTGATGGGGTTCCTCGTAACCGTAGTTTTACGTGTTGATTCACGCTGACCCCTATCCAGAGCGTGCCCTATTTCATGGTCGATGACATCTGCGCTTTCGAGACCCAGTTCCTCTGGTTTGTCCTCAAAGTCTCCCCAGTTGGGATCACCGCTCGTGCGAGTGTGGAACTTCACAGATTCTTGGAAGGGTATGCCGGTATCCGGGTGCCGCCACCGGCCCGTATCCTCGTCTTCCACGTAGCCATCACCGGGAACTTCGACCTTGCCCACAATGGGGGCACTTGCCACCCCCGTAGCCCCCTTGTTCTTCCAATGTATGTTGGACTCCGTGTACCCCAGATTGTGGAGGTCTGATAGTTGATAGTTGTAGTTGGTACTGTCCCCGTCGTATTCTCTCCCAGTGGCCTCTACTATCGCTTCATAACCACTGATCTCATGTCTCGTGTCAGGGTTTCTGAACACCCCGTGCTCGTGTAACTTCTCCCATGTGTCATAGGCATACGTGGGCTCATCATCCAGAACCTGTGGCTTATCCTTCAACCAGTTCTTGTTCCACACAGTCTCACCACTGGCTGGCCCCTCACCCCTAGATTCAGCCTCCTGCCTCTGCTGCTTTGCGGTCTTGGCTGGCTTGGTGACCTCTGTTCCCAAGGTAAGGAACCCTGTCGGGTCGGTGCCCTCCGTGTGCTCCAAGAGAGCCTCCACGTCTTCGTCCGTGGCTCCCATCTGGTGTCTAAATGCCTGTGACTCCCTACTAGTATCTGAGAGTTCGCCCACAATTGCCGTTATACCCTCGGGGGGCACACGCCCATATGACCCTGCGGCATTCAAAGGCGCTCCCTCCAACGCCGTAGTCCGGGGAACCTGAGATGCGATGTGAGTTGGCATCTCTGTGCCTGACAGGTGGGAGGTAACCAACTCCGAGAATCGTGGATCAGGGTCCCTCCAGTCGGTCCCAGAGGCCCTAGAACCCTTTGTTGTCCCCTGCTGCTGGATCGCCCCTCCGATTATTTTATGTACAGGAGATATGGGTTCCGTGGGGAACCTGTCAGCAATGACACGCCTTCGGTGTTCAGCGGCCCCCGGGGTGGGGTCCTGAGGGAGACCGGTGCCCACATATGGGCTGAACAGGGTGCCCTGTAGGGTGGTACCCTCGGGTGCCTCGGTGGGCCTACCAGACTCAGGGTCGATGGAGGATGTTCTGGTCTCACCGCCTTCTTCCCAGAAGGTGTTTACGAACTGATCGCCACGGAGAACCATGGTTACATAATACCAGAACAAGCGAGGTACAATAGGGTTATGGGCAACCCACTCTTGCTGCAAGAGCGGGTTAACTAAAAGGGTCAGTTTACCGCAGGCTTGTCCGTGGAATAGAAACCCTTGCCCTTGAAGGCCACCCCGCTAAGACCGAACACCTTTCGGGCCTTCTTCCCACAGGAGCAGTAGACAGGGTCGTCGTGGATCATGTGTCGCTGCTCAAACTCGTTCCCGCAGTCACATCGGTACTCATATAGTGGCATAGTCCTAGTATATCCCTTCTGGGTGCCCGAAGTCACCCCTGAACTGTGTAGACAAGCAGTCAACAGTTGGTATCATGGGGGGTACCCTATGTAGAAAGTTGTTATGAAGTCGAAGATTGCCAAGGCCCTCAAGCGCCTAAACCGTACCCGCCCCCACTACTACCACAATCAGGTGATGACAGACGAACTTGAGCGCACAATGCTGCGTGCCTACATGGGCACACACTGGATCGTATCACCTCATAAGCGCCAGCGTAGGCGGTAGTACTGTACAATAGGGGTTATGAGTAGTTCAGACGCCATCACACAGCATTATAGATACTGGCAGGACGAACAGGATAAGTTTCGCCGCCGTATCTATGGGGAGGCTTAGTAGGATGACGGCTAGCGAACACATCCAAGAAACCCTGTTCGATTCATCTGTTTACGCCTCTGAGCCTGTCATGTCCCATGACGAGTGGGTGAACCGTCCGAACATCACCTTCCACGGCACGTTCAGAGACGACTGGCAGGATGCCCCCGTGCTCCATACCGGTTCCAGCGATCAGGCCGTCAATCGTATGAACTCCGTGGCGAGGCGAGTGTTTCCCGTAGAGGGTTCCAACGCCGCCTATTACCAAGGTACCAGCAGCGAGAACATACACGAACTAGGGGAACACAACCGCAGGTGGGAGCACACCGGAAGGGTACACGCCATCGAACGGTCCGGTCCTGCGGATTTCCAGTACGAGGGCGACATACATTCACTGACGGAACCGGGAGAAGCAGCGGGACCGGAGGAACTGCGGGACCGGTACGGGCGTGACCACCCCCGCCCCACTCTGGAAGAGGCGGGCGATATGGGAATCCACGAAAATCCCCTGTCGGACATGGACGCCAACACTACGCACCTTGCGTACCTGCTGGACACAGGACATACAGAGTTTGAGATCCCACAGTCGGTCATGGAGAGCACTGACGAGTTGGATTCACTCCTAAACTACGAGCACGACGACCTACTGGCCGAGGAGGTAGACGCTCTAAAGGCAGGCAAGAGCGTGGCCTACAACAACTACATTGAGGGAACACCCTTTGTGGGCGACGGAGGTAAGACAGACACCACATCGTTCTTGGTTCCTCGGAACGAGGAGGACCGTCACCCCGAAGGGCGCTATAGCACGTACGACTCGTACCTCGCAGAGCACCCCAGCACATCGCCCGCCGTGAAGAGAGCAGCATGGTCCCGAATCAACTCTGGTCTTGCTGGAGCGGTACAGTTCAAGGCCATAGGGCGACCGGAGCAAATCACCCAGCCCACCATTCCGACGGGTCCTGCACATAGAGGTCCGGGCAACCTCATATGGAACGAGGCTGACAAGCAAGTCCACAGGGTGAGACGTGACAGCGAGCGCATGGACGTGGCAACTCACCCGGAAGGCACACCGGATGAAGGTCGTGCTGAGATCCGATTCCAATGAGTAGTTCAGACCACGTCAGCCCACAGCAGTTGTCCATGTTCCTGACGGGGCAGGAGATAACTGACAACTACCAGCCTCTGGGTGGTGATCGTGGGGCCTCCTTGGACGACGAGCAGGGTTACGAGAAGATAACCGGCCCAGCATGGCACTGGGGGAGGGACATGGATGACTTTGACGAGCACGGGGACCATCTTGGGGTTCGTCAAGCGTTGTATCGGCAGACAGACGAGGGTGTGTGGGAAGACAAACTAGATGAGGCAACGGGGGGTAAAGAGAGTCTGTACGATTCCATAGACAGATCGGGAGTTGAACAGCCTGTAACGCTAACGCTCAACCCCGTTGAGGGTCCTCACGGACAGTTCGCCCCAGAGGTAGCCGAAGGCCACCACCGTATTGCTGTTGCTAGAGAACTAGGACCAGACAAACTGGTACCTGTGGAATACGAAGAGTACGCATAATGAGTAGTTCAGACAGGCTCAATCCCATGCAGTTGCAGATGTTTATGCCAGCGCAGGAACTGAAAGACAGCGTCTATCCTCCCGACGTTAACCAAGAGAAGTACTATGGAAACAACCGGAAACAGATGTGGGCAGACAAACTGGCTGAGGCGAAGACACCACTACCGAAACCGTCGGGGTGGATGGACCAACGCTTGCAACACATGATACTTGGAGTGCCCCACGGCGCTGGCCTACACGAGTCGATACAGGCAGAAGGTGTCCAGACGCCAATACCCTTGATTGACAGGGATGACGAGGAACCCATCCTCTTTGAGGGGCACCATCGCGTAGCAGCGGCTGCCGACATTGATCCCAAGATGGAAGTACCAATAGAGCATCTGTCTATGGGTGAGGCTAAGAAGAGGGATGAGGCTCGGAGAGGTGAGTTACCGATAGTATGAGTAGTTCAGACCACCTTCAGCATCAACAGTTGCGTATGTTCATCCCCGCTGGTGAACTACGTGACACTATTGAGGGGTGTGGTGCAGGGGTAGGGGTAGGCTCCCAAGAAGACGTAATCGCCCATAACCTAATGGAATCACGATTACCACCTGAGTCTTTACGCTATACGCCCCTCCCCGGTCAGTGGGACAAGTCCTTGTATGAGTCCGTAAGAGACGAGGGGGTGCAAGATCCAGTGGCTGTTAGCCTGTCTGTCGGAGCAACTGACCTAGGACCCGATGGGTCGATGGTCCTAGGAGACGGTCATCACCGTGTTGCTTCTGCCTCTACCATAGACCCAACTATGGAAGTACCAGTGCGGTACCGCGAGTACCATGAGTAGTTCAGACCGCCTCAATCCGCAGCAGTTGGCTATGTTCATGCCTGCCAAGCACCTGATAGACCTGCCCTTCCACGAGCCCGACCGTGAAATGGTCTACCACTACGACGAGTCGTCTGACTATGTGGTCGACGGCGAGGAGACCGACGACGAGTTCTGGGATCGCAAGTTGGACGAATCCTACCGTAAGTACCCGTCTGACTATGTGGGTGACAAGATAGAGGAGAGCGGGAAGGTCAACGAGCCAGTAGACGTAAGGTTTGACGAGGACGACGGCCCGGTCGGTGGTGAATACCTGAGGATCAGGGACGGGCACCACAGGATCGCCTCAGCAAACGAGGCCAATCCTGACATGGAAGTGCCAATTAACTACGTCGATTAACTACGTCAACGTCCTCGGACGATTTTTGCACTCAGTCGTCAACGGTACGCTGTGGGGACTGGCTCTGTCGCTGCTGTAGCGCCCTGAGCAGCATGGGATCAACGGCACGAGGGAGTCCGTAGAGTTCACCACCCGAAGGGTGGGGTTGTGCGACCTTGTTGACACGACTGACGTGCTTCGCCCCTTTGTAGAAGGATGAGTCTGGTTTACCAGCGCTCGGTGGGTTACCGGTGTCTACGAACTTCTTAGAGGCCATAACACAGTTTACCACGTCGTTTCACTACCCATAGAGGCCAAAACCGTCGATTTCCGGCGTATTTGCCGTATTTGGAGCGATTTGCCGCATCTGGGGCTATTTGGGGCCGATTTTCGTCGTATTTGGGTTTATTTGGGCTGATTTTGGCTTATTTTGGGGCTATTTGGCGATATGGCTTCCTGTGAGGGGTCGCCCCTACCCCCCTGTTATAGGGTATAGATTGACTAACGATGGGGGGGTCATTTAGGGGGGTTTAGGCCCCCCCAGAAAGGGCCCTAATAAGCACATACTTTCCGACCCGAATAGCGGATACTTCGACCGCCATAAACGCCCATGGCTTCGGCTACACGTGGGCCTATCGGCGGGGCCCGCTGGGGCATCGGGGAGCGTCGGTAGGAACCACCACCGTGACGGTCGACGGGTAGTTGTCATCGACCACCCCCGGGGCATGGATGTCCGAGCCGACCCACCACCACCCCCTCCCCACCCCATGGATGTTGAGATCGGTTCACCCACCCCCCCTCCTCTCCTCCCCCTCTGGTGGTCATGGGTCAGGAGGCTCATGGTCTGGGCCGGGCCGGGCTGCCCCCTCTCTCCCGGGCCCAGTGCAGTGGTGACCCCCCTGTTTCCCCCC
>Ga0206683_10001229_pt1 | contig 17945 bp, 17 predicted proteins | sample M280m12015metaG_FD_155483 | JGI IMG/M metagenome (GOLD analysis project Ga0206683, IMG submission 155483) | Ammonia-oxidizing marine archaeal communities from Monterey Bay, California, United States - M2 80m 12015 | ecosystem: Environmental > Aquatic > Marine > Intertidal zone | place: USA...
CAGATCGACTATATCGCCGGGACATCACAGGGCATCACCGTCACGGTGATTACCGTGGATTCCAATCAGGACGGCACGCCCGAATCACAGACCATCACCACCGCAGGATCGGGCAACCCTCCGTGACGAATCGTTATGGGGGGGACGTCTGTCGTCACCTCGTCGCTCCTGTGGTGTAGCACGGCCCATCATTCCGGGTTTTCATCCCGGCGACTCGGGTTCGAATCCCGACAGGAGCACCAATCATTCCACTTCATGAACATCTGTGGGGATGCCTCTGGAAGCTGCCTGTTCAATCACTATTCTCGTCCATTTGCTAGTCGGAGATGGCATTGCTAGGATATGTGAGGCCCCACCCAGAATCTTCTCGGTCAGGGTGTTAGCGGCCTCGGCCCTGCCCCTGTCAACTAGACTTCTATTAGGGTCACTCCACTCCTCAGTGAATACAGCTATCGGAACCGAGTTGTTGTCGGCCCAGCGCTCGGCCATGTAATCAACACCACTCGCACCACCAACGATAATCATGTCCGGGTAGCCGTTATCGTCTACCCAAGATTCAACGGCTATCTCGAAGGCCATGAAGTCATAGAACCTACTCGATCCAACGATAGCGAGATTGATAATTTCCCCATCCAGATTGAGGTCACGGCTCCCGAGCCGCTCGACCGTGTCTTGTCCAGCATGGCCCGCCATGGACCGGCCGATGGGGGTTGTGAACAATAAACATCCCCTGCCAATGTGCGATTCAGTCGTTTTCTGAATTTTTTCTTCTTCTAGGGAATAAGGTAAGAAGAATCCTACTCATTATCCCCGGAATACTCGAGCGCGAGTTGATATCGGACCGTCTGTTCGAAATGCCCGAGGAACAGCAATGGCTCTGGATATTGAGGCTATACGGGGCGATTTCCCTATTTTGGGACGCACTCTGCCTAATGGTAAGAAACTCGTATACTTCGACAACGCCGCGACCTCGCAGAAGCCGCAGTGCGTCATCGACGCCATGTCTCGCTACTATGAGGAATACAATTCTAATGCCCACCGCGCCAACCACACTCTTGCAGACGAGGCTACCACCGCTCTTGAGAGCGCCCGGGAGCGAATATCATCCTACTTTGGGACTTCACCTGATCAGATGATCTACACCAGCGGTGCCACCGAGGCAATCAACTTAGTCGCCTACGGTTGGGCACGAGAAAATCTCAGCGAGGGAGATGTCGTCGTTCTGACCGAGATGGAGCATCATGCTGATATCGTGCCGTGGCAGCAGATGTCGATCGACAAGGGCGTCGAGGTCAGGTACGTGCCGATAGACACCGAGTCATTCACTCTCGACATGGACGCCTTCGAAGTAGCTCTGAATGGAGCCTCACTGGTCTGCGTCGTACACACTAGCAATGTCTTGGGGGTGCGCAATCCTGTAGAGGACATCGTAGAGATGTCGCACTCCGTTGGTGCTCGGGTGCTGATTGACTGCGCGCAGGGGGCGCCTCACGAAAGGATTGACTTCGACTCTCTGGGAGCCGACTTCGTCGCTATCTCGGCTCACAAAATGGCCGGACCCACAGGAATAGGGTGTATACTGGTAAAGCGAGATGCGATGGCCGAGATGGGCCCGTTCATGACCGGTGGCTCGATGATTAAGCGGGTCACCACCGAAGGTTCGACATTCCAAGAGGGCCACGCCATGTTTGAGACCGGGACTCCTCGGATTGCCGAGGCGATAGGATGGGGTGCCGCTGTGGAATGGCTCGACCAGTTCGACATGATTGAGGTCCACTCTCACATCAATGACATCGCCTCTTGGACTGCATCTAGGATGAGAGAAATCCCTGGAATCAGGATTTATGGTGACCCCGAGAGAGAAGACAGCAGTGGGGCCGTCTCCTTCTTGCACGAGAGCATCCAGTCTCAGGACCTCGCACTGCTTCTCGACGAGGGTGGTTTCGCCGTCAGGACCGGCCATCACTGCGCCCAACCTCTAATGGACGCCTTGGGAGTCCCGTCTACAAACCGCGCCTCGTTCTGGATCTACAATACCATGGGAGAAGCAGAGTCCTTCGTAGAGTACCTAGGTGAAGTGGTGCAGAGATTCGCCTAACCGCCTAGTCACGTTCAAGGCGGGCCTCTAGGACGCAGTAGTATGGCAGAGGACAGGAAGTGGCCCGGGCACCTTGACCCTGTGGTTGAGGAGTTCCGTGCCTGCTTCGATGCGATGGAGAGATACGAGCTATTATTCGAATATGCCAAATTGCATCCATCACCGCTCCCTCAGGAAGAGTGGAATGACGGCAACCAAGTCCACGGTTGTCAGTCTAGAGCTCACATCATATGCGCAGTCGATGAAAATGGAGGATTTCTCCTGAGAGGAGGTGCTGATGCCCAGATAGTGCAGGGTCTGATGGCGGTGACGGCGATTGCCGTAAACGGCATGAATCCCTCCGAGGTGGCTGAGATGGAGCCCGAATATGCCGAGGCGATGGGTATCCGCTCCTCGCTCACGCCAAGCAGGGCCAATGGCTTTCTGAATATGTTCAAACGGGTCTGCGAGGAGGCAGTCCTGCTTCAGTGAGGTATCCCCATGGTAGAAGAGTCCGATATCACCGATTCATTAGGGGAGGTACAAGACCCCGAGATGAAGATGTCAGTCACCGAGCTGGGGCTAATCTACGCCATCAGAATCGAGGAGAGAGACGAGGGAGTACACGCAGAGATTGACATGACCTTGACTAGCCCAGGTTGTCCAGTTGCACCTGAGATTATGGCCGCAGTGCATCGCTCAGCACTATCTACTGAAGGAGTAGACAGTGTCCATGTGAATCTCACATTCTCACCGCCCTGGGACCCTCGAATTCACGCAACTGAAGACGCGAGATTTGATTTGGGCGTGTTCTAAAGGGACTCGGCCGCACTCACTGTGTTGGTCATCAGCATGGCTATGGTCATGGGACCGACACCCCCTGGGACCGGGGTCAACCATCCAGCGACTTCCTCAACTCCAGGATCGACATCTCCGGCTAGTCCACCGTCGCCTGTCCTCGAAATGCCGACATCGACTACGAAGGCTCCGGGCTTAATCCAATCAGCTTTCACAGTGTGAGGCTTGCCGATTGCTGCCACCACGATGTCAGCTTCGCGACACAGCGCCGCTGCATCCTCGGTTCGCGAATGCACAATGGTCACTGTTGCATCCACTCCTCGCTGGGCCAGCATTAGTGCCATCGGCATACCTACTATCCTCGAGCGTCCGAGCACGACCGCTTTCGCACCGTTGATCCCGGTGCCCTTCTTCTCGAGCATCATCAGCACACCAGAGGGAGTACAAGGTAGCAGCCCACTGGCATCGCCCTGCACCAGTTTGCCGAGGTTAGCGGGGTGGAACCCATCGACATCTTTCTTCGGTGAAATAGCTGATGCGATGACGAGCTCGTCAACTCCTTCGGGTGCCGGACTCTGGACCAGAATCCCGTGCACTGATGAATCGGCATTCAGTTCTGCGACCACTTCGAGTATATCTTCTAGCGTAGTGTTGGAAGGAAGGTCAATACGGGTACTCAGAATACTACACCTCTCACAGGCCCGCTGCTTGTTGCGGACATAGACATGACTGGCCGGATCATCCCCGGCGATTACTACTGCAAGATGAGGAGATACACCCCTCTCCTTGAGAGCCTCTACTCGCTCGCGCAACCCCTTCTCGAGACTGAGTGCAAGCGCCTTACCGTCTACTATTAGTGCACTCATGTCAGCCTCCCGGGGCAACTCGCCCTTTGACCTTTCACAGTGGAATTTTGGAGCCCCAGGAGGGAGTCGAACCCCCGACCGTCTGATTACAAATCAGATGCTCTACCGGGCTGAGCTACTGAGGCGCGCTCCAAGACGACAGACTCAGACTCTTGAACCCTACATCCTAGAAGCGATGGTCTCAGGGCCATCTTCATGCACCCGGGACCTCTCGAAGGCCCGTGCAGTTAGCGCCTGAGAGCAACCTCAGGACCAACACGGTCCTCGCTGCGTGGGTATGCATTGCACTCGGCAGCGGCATCATCCTAACATCAGGCGTCTCCGCTTTCGCCTTAGCCTTAGCCGCCCCCTTAGCGATCGCTGGAATCGTGCTTCTGGTCGCCGGAATAGGGATGGCTGTTGAGGAGAATACAGATCCCGAGAAGGTCGCCGCATGGGAGCCCGATTCCACCAAGATGCCAGATGCTGGCCGGGTGATGTACCGGATTGATACTACTTTGGAGCCACCAATCAGGACCTCAGTTCTATGTGGGAGGTGTGGTAATCTCGATTGGGTCGATGGACCAAAGCCGAAGACTCACTCTTGTAACTCATGTTCGACTCTCCTCTGGGAGTCCGAGGAGGAGTAACCGCCGCCCCTTAGGGCGGCGCATTGACAAGCATCAAGTGGATGGCCCAATTCGACAAGGTTCGAGGTGGTACGATGGATCTGGGCAACAACGAGCGCCGGATGCTGCGTGTGATGCTATCAAAACCCGCCCATTCGTGGCCTCTAGAACAACTACTGTCGGCGACGGGCTGGGATGATCAGGTCCACGTAGCCGGAGCTGGAGCAGGCCTCACAGAAGCCGGACTAGTCGAGGTCTTTGAGGAACGAGTCAACTCTGTCTCATTAGGTGAAGAGGGTTCCTCGGCCGTATCTGCAGGGTTGCTTGAGGCCCGGCTGTGGGGGTGGATTAGTGAGCAGAAGCCAAACGACAGGACGATGGCTGCATTGTCATCTGAGTTCGAGCGACATGAGGCCGGCCCGGGAGTCGGATTGCTCAAGGCCTTGGGAGTCAGGCTCGAGGCAGGCTCCATGGTAGCTGAGGACGAGGACTCGGTGAGTTCTGTCATCGAGCAGAGGTCCGCATTCATCGAATCTCTATCGGCCGGTCCTCTCAAGCAGTCCACACTGGATGCTGACATGGTGAGTCACTTCTCATCCCGTAAGGGTCTGATTGTAGTGGAGGAGCGTGTTTCACGGAATTGGGCCCTCACTGAAGCAGGATCTTCGGTCGATGCATCAATGCTTGAAGAAGTCAATCTGATTGGAGATGTAACTCCCGAATTGCTCCAAGGAGATGACTGGAGGGATGCAAGATTCAAGCCGTTCGATGTCAACGCCCCCACTCCTACTCCCTCTGGAGGCAGACCTCATCCTATGCAGGCACTAATCGAGATGATTCGCTCGGTCTTCCTCGAGATGGGATTCTCCGAGATCGAGGGTGACTTCGTCCAGTCGGCAGGCTGGAACATGGATTCACTGTTCATCCCTCAGTCCCATCCAGCTCGAACCATGCAGGACACCTTCTACCTCTCCGAGCCAAAGCAGGTCGAGGTCGAACAGGAGTACCTAGATTTGTGGGCCAGAGTGCACGAGCATGGGCACGACACCGGTAGCAGGGGCTGGGGGACTCCCTTCAATCAGGAAGAGGCGAAGAAGGCCCTTCTCAGGACCCATACTACGGTCAACACCGTCCGCCACATCGCCGAGAACCCGCACGAACCCTGCCGAGTATTTGGAATCGGTAGGGTGTTCCGCCAAGAGTCGATAGATCGAACTCATCTTCCTGAATTCTACCAGATTGAAGGTATAATCCACGAGTCCGAGGCCAACCTGCCGATGCTAATTTCGACGCTCAAGACATTCTACTCCAAGATGGGTTTCCCAGACGTCAGGGTACGCCCTGCCTACTTCCCTTACACTGAGCCAAGTGTTGAGGTAGACGTTATGTGGAGAGGGGAATGGCTCGAACTCGGTGGCTCCGGTATATTCCGGCCCGAAGTTACAGAACCACTCGGAACTGAGTGGCCTGTTTGTGCTTGGGGTCTAGGACTAGAGCGCCTAGCGATGCTCATTCTGGAGTTGGACGATATCCGCGAGTTGTACCAGCCCGATCTAGAGCGACTTCGACGGATGCCAATCCTCTAATCACAATTACTGCTCGTCATACTCGCATGAACCATCATCTTCCTCAGCGGCCTCGTCGTAGTTGTTGGCCTCCGAGTCGGTGCATCCGCGAGTAGGCTCTGGCTCTGCCGCTGGCTCAGTGACTGTGATGTTGAATACTTCAGTTTCACTTGAGTCGACCCAGGTACCGCAGGTCCCCCTGACCGTGATGGTCAAGTTCTCTTGGATGTTTGAGAACCCTAGATCGAACCTGCCCTCCTCGTCGTATGGCAGGTTGAGGCTGAACTCGTCTATGTCGCCGTCAGACCACTCTAGATTGCAGGTATTCATACTCTGGTGGACTAAGACTCCTGAGGCCGTGGTACTATTCCCTCGCTCGACAGTTATCTCGTTGCTGCTGACTACGATTACTGTGTACCCCTCATCCGGGTATTCAATCATGAATACGGATGACCACTTTGATTCTTGGCCGATGCTGTCAGTGGCCACTATCTTGACTACATGGCTCCCGATTCCAAGTTGGGAGATGTCGATGATTAGAATGCCATCAGCATCCATCTGATGCTGAATCTCGTTACCGCTGAGAGATACGGACAAAGTCAATTCGTTCATCATCTCGTCTGTGATGCTCAGACTCAGTGAATCGATGCTGCCGATGAGGATGTTGGTCGGGATGTCTCCTTCAATCACTGGAGCTAAATTCTCACCCTCTTTTTGGATATCGAAGAACAGCACTCCAACCATCACGCTGGTAAACATCAGTCCCGCGAGGAACAATGAGCGAGGCACTCCATCCCCATCTGCCATGCCTAAAATACAGAATCTATGGTATATCAAAGACGTGGGTTATCGCGCCCGTCAAGAATCGTTACTTGCTGTCAGTTAGCAGTTTCTATGATTAGAATACAACCATTTCTTACTCGTCCACCAGTGCTTTCAGATCGTGAATGAACTCATCCGCCTCCCAGTAAATTCCTGAGTAGGCGACACGCTTTCGCAACTGTTTGTCGAGGATAAAGGTCACCGTCGAGTGGCCAACCTCGTATTCCCCCAAGGACTCCTCGTGTGGATCTACCTCGTCGTCACCATCACTACTGCCCGTGCCCTCGGCTATGCAAGATAACCAATCTCCTTCCGGCCTCTCATAGCCGTCATCGCACATGCAGTGAGCCCCGCCTCCGGATCCCATTACCCAGCCGCGACCATCGCAGTCCACGCCGGGAGGAAGGTTGTCAAGATCAGCGTTACTGGCAGCCCAAGCAAGGTGAGTGCCAGTACTGAGGATAATGGATGAGACACTCTCTTGGGTCACTGTCCAAGATTCGTTCTCTACATCCCATGCGTGCAGCACCCATGACCATTCGCCATCTGACTGCCAGTCCCCGATAATTCCTTCAGCCATGTCATAACTGATGTTAGACTCGTTGAAAACCCGCGTTGCGAAATCACTCCCGCTCAGCCCCACTCCGTTTTCGTCATGGTGGAATGTTGAATTGTCGGGGTATAGCACTGCAATTCGGTTTGACTCATCCTCGGGCGGCTGACTGGCGTTTATGTGCTCGTTATCCACTATCACATTCCATAATCTGTAAGTATCTTGGAGGGTGGATGTAGGTCCAGTCAGGTGATGCCAATCATAGCCCATCAGATCGGTCCACTCAGCGAGATGGTTGATTGTGTCTCGAGCTGGATCTATTGTGACTGAGATAATTACGACTTCATCGGAATAACCATCGAGGTTTTGGTCGATGTAGTCTAGGTTGGCTGAAATGACTAGGCATATATCGGGGCAAGAGGTGTAGACGAATGCAACGACTACGACTTTACCTTCGTATTCAGAGAGTGTGAACAACTCTCCATCCTGATCAAAGAGAGTGAAGTCGGGAGCTTCAGGAGGTTCCCTATACTCGACCCCGAATAAATCCACTTCGTCCTCAGATGCAACACATCCCGGTAGGAGCAGGATACACGCAAGTAGGAGGGCGACCGTTTCCTCGCGCATCCTCATTCCTCCAGCAACATGTAGATGTCTTCGAGCACCAACTCTGGAATCCAGTCCGCATCCCCCCACCAAACTCTTTGCTGCATCTGCTTGTCGACAATAATCGTTCCAGTTGTGTGGTCTACCCAGTATTTATGCCCCTCGTGCTTGACTGAGAAATCTCCCTCGGACTGCTGCGACTCAAGGCCACAACCATCGTCATCGATCGCTTCACCTTCGGGAGTATCTGGACAGATGTCGAAGTAGTCAGCAACGCCGTCCAAGTCAAGGTCAGATACATTAGACTCCAATCCGACATGGAAATTGGACCATACATCGTATAAATCTGAGAAGTTACTGTCACCCTCCGAATCGGTCAGATGAGGCCAGTCGAGGCCGCGCTGCTCAGCGTAGGTGTGCATAACTGTGGCATGATCTCTCCATGGATCTACGGTGATTGACAGTATGGCCACTTCAGTGCCGTATAAATCGCCCAATTCTTGTGAGATATATTTCAAGTTGGCACTAACCACGGGACAGATGTCCTTGCATCGAGTGAACAGGAAAGCGACGACAACCACCTTACCTTCCAACTCTGAGAAAGAAAACTCCTCTCCATTCTCGTCAATCAGAATGAAGTCCTCGACAGGTACTGGAGGATTGATGTCATCTCCGTAGAACACGTCTGATTCAGCATCCCCTAGGCATCCTGCCAGAACGACACTGGCGGTCATCAGAATAGCTAGGACTCGGCTCACTCTTCCTCATCCTCCTTCACATTACGAATAACCCAAACAATCGCAGCGGCACCAGCCATTAGCACGGCGGCACTCAGAAGCATGCTCGACATATCGTCCTCTTCAGGCTCACCCGGATCCGGTCCGAATACAAAGCCTTCAGGGGGCAAGGTCTCAGTGTGGTTGTCTAGTACTATGGTAAGGTCGATGCTCTGCCACAGGCTGCCATTCGAATAGACTCTGACCTCGTAACTTCCTTCGCTCCAGTTGGCAGGCTCCAACCATAGATGGCACTCGTCTTCAGTGGATGATGAATTTGAGGGGCCAGCGACGCAGTCCATCTCTTCCGTACCGTCTCCATCGCTGTCGATGGCCACTCTTCGATCATAGTCAGCCGTGTTGATGAAAATCATAGTATCGTTCTGTATGACTTGCGCAGTGTCTGGCTGGATCGACTCGTTTCGCATGATGAACGAGAATGTATCGGCCCCATGAGCTGCTGCGGTTGGCATCATCAGAATCAGAACGAGAATAGCGGCAAGCGCCTTCATGCGCATCTGAATCAACTCAGTCATCACTCGCCTCGGCCTGCCAGAGGGCCGGGTAGTTGTAGCGAGGGTCGTAGTCCTCGTCGAACTGCACGACGTAGATTCCACTGACCATCTCTGAGATTAGAACGAACCCCCGGGGATCGTATTGGAGGCCCCAGTCGAACGGTATCATACATGATGCCCAGCAGTCGGCCATGTCATACCCCATCGACTCACTCGCGTTGTCAGTCCATTCGGGCCCTGAAGGAAGGTAGTATCCGATTGTATGGGTGGGGGCGAGTTCAACTATCGCCGTGTATCCTCGATCAGGCTCAGGGTAGCCGTTCTCCCAGACCAACTCGTCCCATGAATGGCCATGATCAGTTAACCAAGCACCTGCATGATAGTGGGTCCAATAGGCGTGACCGTTGAGACCGACGTCACCATTGTGCGGGCTGTAGATGTAGCCGCCAGGGATGTAGTGCTGAGGATGGCTGCTACCGTTGGCAAGCATGCCTTGGCCCGGAAGTCTCCATTTGGAAACGAGGAACGGCTTGGTTGGATCGGTCGTATCAATAGTCCATAGGTATCCTGTATGATTGTCGTTGGAGCCGTACTCAGGGGCGATGATTGTGTAATGCCTCCAGTTCTGACCATAGCTCGCATCTTCGGGCCCGGTTCCACAGCTGGCAGGCCATTCTGACATAGGATCATATTCGCTGATACCATCGCAGACCAGATTCTTGAACGGAATTGCATAGTGGATGTTGCCGTTGCCCTGGCCAGCGTCGAGCCACTCTTCGGCGGACATGTCGGCATGACCTCCTCCGTCAGGACCGTACCATCCGCTGTCATCAGATGAGCACCCCAACCACCGACCTATCTCCTGTGGCCAAGTAATGCCCATCGCGTCAGCCACCTGCGGTGGTTCAGTGACGTCCACAATCCTCAGACCAGCATCCCAGTAAGATGCAATCAGAAGTTTCTGCTTGGTCACAGGGTGGACGAAGAAGACGTGATCATGATTGAAAACCGAGCCGCCGCAGGTGGTCTGTCCTTCGGGAGTATAGGCTCCCCAACGGAGAATCTCACGACTCGAGTTTTGCTGCTCGTCATTAGAAGTTGGATTCCATGATTCAAATCCCAGAGGGACGTAGAATACCTGAGTGCCTTTGACGGGACCTCCGCCTGCAACCATTTCTGGATAGGGGTCAGCACCGAACAGGAATAGGTGACACTCCTCTCCGGACCACAGTGGATTGGCAGGATCCCAGTCGCAATAGACGTGTACATCTTGATTGTGGAAGCCGGCCGGAGGATTGTTCCACTCAGCGACCTTGATTGGACTGGTTTTGTCTCCTACATAGATGACGTCGAGGCGATTCGTCCCACTATTGGCATCGTCGTCGTTAGGTATTGGGTCGAGCTCGCTGTTGGTAAGCTCATGGTTCACCAGCACCCAGTTGTTGTCGGGAGTGACTTTGATGTCTATCATCCGGGCAATTTCTGCGTAGTATGTTGAGAGCAATTGTATGTTGTTAGGGCTGCTGATGTCGAGAATCTCAAACTGATTGTAACTAGAGACATAAGCGTAGCAACCGCCACTACCGTCAGCGTAGATCTCGCAGTCCTCGTGGAAGTTGCCCTCGATGGCTATCTCCGAGTTGTCCCCTGGGGTCGGCGCGACGTTCTTCCATTCTGGATAGCAAGGCCGACCGGCCGTGTTGTCCAAGTCTGCAGGAGGTTTGACCTCGCCATCGCAGTTGAGATTGTGATAGTCTATCAGATTGGCATTAGGGGTATACAGTCTGTGGGCCAACATGTCATTGTGCGAGTGATTGGCGTCCTCAATCTCGATTACAGGGTCGATCCAAGTGTATCCATCATCGGCCGGATCGTCTCCGGTGATGAATGAGAGGCATCCAGACAGTGGTGCTAGCACCATCAGCGCGACCATTATCAGCATCGGAGCGTTTCTCAGTCCGGACATAGGCAAGCCTCGCAATCGCCGACGAATACGGCCGGTTGTTCAATGCACCGGTCGCCCGAGCGCTACGCGCTTGGGCGTTATTGGTCTAATGGAATGCCGTATGGCTGATCAATGTCCAGTTGAACGATGTAAAGTCCCGTGGTGATGCATGAAAGGTAAGTGTAGCCTTTGTGGTACTCAGCGGCCCAGATGAATGGAGTCCATCCGAAGTCGTAGTACGCGCTGTCTAACGGTTCGCCGTCAGCTCCGTGAGACAGGTGGTAGCCAACGGTCGCAGACATGTGAACATCGGACTTGTTACCGTCCTCAAGTCCCTTTGCCATCAACGTCTCGATATCCATCACCCAGAGTCCCGCATGGTAGCTACTGAGGTAGATTCTACCGTCCCAAGCTCCACCATGGCTGTTATCGGGCAATCCAGGCAATCCAGTCTGGAAGATCTGAGTGTCGGCATTATGGGGGCTGAATAGCAACCACTCCTCTCCCCCAGGGATGTGGTGATCGAGTGCGAACGGGTTCTCCCATCCATGGATTAGTCGAGGCATGAAGCGAACGTTGCCGTTGACCTCCTCATACGGAGTCGTGTCAAGCAAATAGGCCATGCCGGTGCCAACAGTGGTCTCAAGGACCTCAGTAGCGAGAATGGTCAGGTGCATCTTGCCCGGGGGATATCCGAGGTGCGAGGCGTCGACCATGTCGTCAACCGGCTCGGCGTAGTGTATGTAGGAGGCCCGACCACCGTTTTCGTTGCCAGTGCAACCGCAGTCGATCTCGCCGTCACCGTCGAAGTCCTCAAACTCCATCCACTGCCCTACTTCCGGAGCTCTCCAAGTACAACCAGCCTGTGTGCCTCCTGAGAGTCTGCATAGCGATCCGTGCCACATGTACTCGACGAGATCTTTGTTGGGATGTGGGACATCAGAGACGTCGAAGATTCTCAGGCCGGCCTCCCAGTACGCTCCGTAGACGTAGGTTCTACCGAAGCGCGGGTCGTTGGAATCTTCTCCCGGCCAGGTCTGCACGGTCATGTCATGGATGTATATCCAACCGCCCAGAGTAGACTCCCAGCTTACTTCAGCCTCACCTACCTTGACAATTCGCGGCAGGTCGCCGTAGCCAGCGAAGTTCAGGTGGGCAACAGTGATGCCTCCGCAAGCATCACCTTGGCCAACGTCACAGGATTCGTAGTCAGGGTTGGCGACGAAGATATACCACTCGTTGTCTATCATGTGAGCGTAGAGGTTGTGCGGCCCACTTGGGTGGTCGACGTCGTACCACGCATCAACGAAACTAGGATCGGTCTTGTCGGTGACATCCACTAGGGTAACAGTGACTTGTGCAGGGTCTTCCCAGTTGCCCACATTTGGATCCGCAGCCCCAGGGTCAACTATCTGGTTCTGCACTATGACGTACTCTCGTCCGTTGTACTCGAGGTACTTGACATCAAGGACTTGTGTATTCGGATCATAGTACACTCCAGTAACCGTGGTGTTTGATGGATTGGTGACATCGACGATATGCATCTCAGTCCATCCGGCGATGTAGGCGTAGGTCTTGCCATCTGGAGATTCCGCGACTTGAATTTCGGCGTTACCCGGGGCTGTCAGTTCGTTGAATGAGACAGGCTGGATATTATCGGTGTACATCATATGTTGGCTTGCATTTCTGTGGTCATGCTCCTCATCCTGCATCAGTGGATCGAGCATCATACCCGAACTCGCACCGTCATCATCTACCGTGTCTGACATCATCATCACAGCAGTTGCAGCTGCTACTACGCAGACAGCAAGTCCGATGGCCAGAATGGTGCGTTGCGAATCCACTGGTCGCCGCGAGCCTGCCGGTCATGTTGAAGCCATCGCCCCGCTACGGCGGGGCGTGCGCGGAGTCTGTATGTTGACAGTCGGACTGTCACTACTGCTGCTGGCCGCCCCGGCCACTGCTCACGACACCAAGGAGTACACCATGCTTCTAAAGGAGGATGGTGTGACTCCAGACGGAGTTTCTTCAGGTGTTTTGGTCTCCACAGACTCGTTATTCTTCTACAATGTTGACAACCGCGCGGAGGCCATTCACAGAGTCCTAATCGATGCCGATGGGGACGGGGTGTTCGAGGGCGTGGATGACATGGCCACGGCCTGGCTCTCCTCCTCGTGCGAGCTGGACGAGACCGGTGACAGGGCAGATCCTAGTTGCGAGGTGACCGAGTTGGTATTGCTCGACCCATCGAACGGCCTGCTGCCTGGTAATATCTCGATGCTGCATCAAATCGAGCACAACCAGTCCATGGCCGAGTTTGCCTTCACCGTCAGCTTCTCTGTGGACCAACACATGGTATTGGACAATCTTCCGACCGGGCCTGAAGCGGAGCAGTCAGGGGACAACGACCTCCTCGCACTGGTCTTGATGACTTCATTGGCAGGGATAGTAATCCTCCTGCCCAGATTGATGGGCTCAACCGAGGATGAGTGAGTCTCGGACGACGGTCGCACTCAAGAACTCCAGCCGATTCGAACTGCCAAGGGCGCTTAGCTCAGCTTGGAAGAGCACCTGGTTTGCAACCAGGTGGCCGGGGGTTCAAATCCCCCAGCGTCCACCAAATAAAAATCAGAAAATACCCAATACGAAGCCAATTAGGTATATCGAAACCAGAACTGCCGGCCCATAGAAAAGAATGGTCTTGAGGGAATCCCACCAACTTTTCTCTCCAAACTGTTCCTCAAGTCCGTCAGCTACAGCTACACCCAATTCTTCTATCGGCGTTAGAGGCACGCCTCGGCTATGGAGTTCAGGCATTCAATATGCCTACTTCGAAGTTAGTTGAGCCAGTATCTTCAGTAGGCCCCTGAGGGTTACCTCACTGATTCCCGAGACCTTGCAGACTTCGCTTTGAGTCCTTGGCGAGGAGCTTTCCTGTGAAGCCTTGTAGATGATTACGCCGGCGATGCCCGAGGGCTTCTTGCCCTGCCAGTCTAGGTTGTCCTTGACTGAGTCCCAAAGGCTCCTGACGTCACCTAGCACGTGAGGCGGCAGGCCGAGGTCTGAATGGAACTTCTCAAAGTACTCCTCCGGCCCAGTGATGTGGTGCGTGCCCAGCATCCTGGCAACTAGTCTGATGGTCCGCTTGAGCTCCTTTTCCTCGACTGCCTTGATCATGTCGAAGGCCTCTGCAACATCCTCTATCCTACGGGGTATCTTAGCCTCCCTTGCGGCGATGTAGACGCAGGCTGCGGAAACGCCACGGATACTGCGTCCGGTGACAAGACCGCGTTCGACTGAGTGCCTGTAAAGAGAAGCCGCCTCTTGTTCTATCTGGGACGGCAAATCACCGCGGTCGCGAATGAATTGCATTGCCTTCGAGAGATTGCGGCTACGGCTGTCACGAGTCTTACTGCGTTGGTCTATACGCTGCCGACGCCTCCACTCGCGCAGTGCCTTGCCAGACATGCCGTGTCGCTTGGCACCGCCTGCAGTGAGGTCCGAGCGACGAATCTCAGTAGAAAGCCCCTTGTCGGACAAGGTGAGTGTTGTAGGTGCGCCCACACGGCTCCTGTCGTCGCCGTCAGAGTGGTTAATCCACTCTGCCCCAGGATCAATCATGTTCTCGGCTACAACATAGCCGCATTCTGAGCAAGAGGTCTCGCCTCTGATATCGTCGGCGTCCCATGAATTAGCCCCGCACACTCTGCAAGGGCCTGTCATAGATTCCGTGCCACGCTCCTTAGATGGGCGTCTCGCAGGGCGAATCGGCTTTGTGCGGCTTCGCTTCTGTGAAGCACGTTCAGATTCGCCGGCCTGCCTAGCAGTGTCTCGTTCCATCTTCTCAACTCGCAGTTGTATAGTATGGTCCTTATTATTTAAGTCTTTGTTTTCGGTGCTCATTGTTCTCTCTCCACTTGCAAGTCTCTTCTCAGGGGTCCGCTTTCCCGTAACTTCTTGCACCCCTCGACCTCCCTTCGACACGTGTCTGAAGACGGGCTGACCAGGACAGCGCTGTACGAGGCCCATCTCGATGCAGGTGCGAAGATGGTCGAATTCCATGGTTTCGAACTGCCAATCTGGTACTCTTCGATTCAGGATGAACATCTAGCGACGAGAGCTGGTGCCGGTCTGTTCGACGTATCCCACATGGGCTTCCTTCGGTTCTCTGGCGACGGTGTTCTTTCATGGCTGAGTAGCATTTCGACTCAGGAGTATTTGAACTTCGCAAGTGGCAGGTGTGGGTACACCCACTTCCTCGATTATAATGGATATATCATCGACGACATGATTTTCGCAGTGAAGTCTGAGAACGAAGTCCTTGGAGTTCCTAATGCTTCAATGGTCGAAGTAATGCTTGATTGGTTTTCTTCGCTTCTTCCAGACGACGACTCGATTACCATCGATGATATTTCGGATGAGACTAGTATACTCGCTCTCCAAGGCCCATCGTCAACCTCCGTGCTCAGGGAGGTGCTTGGCGCGGCCAATGCTATCGGCAGATTCCGATGCCAAGAAATAGCCAACAACGAACTCGGAATCTCTGGATGGATACAAGGTACCGGATACACTGGAGAGCAGGGGGTCGAGATCTTTCTGGGCAACACTGACGCACCACGTCTGTGGGCTGCTTTACTCGAAGCAGGCGCCGATTTGGGACTGGTTCCGGTCGGACTAGGTGCTAGGGACACCCTGCGTCTCGAGAAGGGTTACTTGCTATCTGGTCAGGATTTTCTCTGGCCTGGCCTTGGCGTCGAACCGGAGGCTAATCTGCCCGATGGCTTCCTAGCTAGGGACACCGGGGAGACTGCGGTGCCGTACGGCCTCGACACTGAGCACGACTTCGTCGGAAAGCATCGTGTGATCGAATCACTCAAGTCTGGAGCTAAGTGGCATGGACTAGAGTGCTTGGAGAGAGGCCCATCGCCCAGGCCAGGTCACGCGGTGCTCTCGGCTGATGAAGAGGATGCGAGCATACTCGGCTATGTCACCAGTGGAGGTCCCTCACCGAGTCTGGGGCGAACAGGAATTGCGATGGCATACCTGCAGCCATCTAGTCTTGGCCAAGAGGTCTGGATTCAGTCGAGCCCGCGAAAAAGAGTCAAGGCGAGCATCAGAAGGCCACCATTCGTGTGATTTACACGAAAAGCAGAGGGGCCCGCCGGGCAAATCCTCATTGCTGTTCGCCCTTTTCACGAGCCATGATGGAGAGCGCCCGAGGGACTATTGAGGCCGTAGCAATCAAGAATCTGCAGGAAGTCCTCCGTAAGAAGGGCATAAGTGCGGAGGCCTTGTTCTCAAAATACGACTTAGATGGTAACGGCAGTCTTTCCGAGAACGAGTTCGCGAATGCACTCGAGTCGATTACCGGCCAGCAGGCACCTGCGACTATATTGAGAGCAGTGTTCGGGGCCCTTGATACCAATTCAGACGGCTCGGTAGATCTCTCTGAGATTTTGGCCATGATGGATGGGGGTTCGACTGAAACTATTCCTTCTGGAGGGGGCGTTTCAATCTCCGGCCATCCCAACGATTCCTACAACGGAGAGTATGGTCCACAGGACATTCAGATTAACGGTAAGACTTGGTACAAGAGCGCCGGGGGAAACCGCCTTTACTTCTACAACGCTAACAGTGGCGGCGCACCCTCGTGGAGTCTCGACGACAGAGATCAAGATGGCAGCAATGACTGGTACAGAGGTGGCTGGTCGCGACCAAAGGGTGACGGATCACTACCCACGGGAACCAGAAGATGGGTCGGAGTGGGCAAAATCACCATCTCCGTTGCTGGCGAATCGCACGAAACAACTGCCGATGATGCCGCTTCCAGAGCCGGAATGAAATTGACGGATTTTCCCTCCGGCGATGAACAAATCAAAATCTCTCTGTCACGGTCTTCGTTTGAGAGAGATGAATCGATAGTTTTCTCCTTCACCTCGCCCGAACTTCCGGATGACGCCTGGATAGGGATAGTACCGGCAGAGGTCCCTCATGGCGATGAGGCGGTCAACGACCAGCACGATACCAGCTTCGAGTACCTGAGTGGCAAGACCAGCGGTGCTTTCTCTATGCCCAGCCCGGGACCGGGAGAGTGGACTTTGAGGCTCCATGACACGGACAACAATGGGCGCGAGTTAGCCTACGTACCGTTCAAGGTCGTAGGCTATGAAACGCCCCTAACTCCTCTTCCAGATTCTGAGACAGATAAATCAGAATTTGATATGGTAACAGAAAATTTCATCGAGTTGGCGTCCAATATGGGGCAATCCATCAATGAGGGAAATATGTCGGTCGAACAGGCAAGAGCGATTGCTGATTCGGAGGTCAATAAGGAGATCGAAAAACTACCTTTCTCCGTACAGTCCGCCGCCCGAAGAATTTGGAAAATTCGTGCTAACTCTATGCAGGAACAAATCATTTCGAGAATGCCAAGCCCCGAGGCCGTCGCTGTTGGAACAGCCGCAGTGGGTGTTGCCGGTGTAGTCGCTGCTGGTGTGCAGGAAAACTCAGAGGAAAAACCAGTTGAGGAAGAGTACGTGGAAGTAGCACCTCCTGAGCCTTCAGAGGGAGTGTATGACAGCCACGATTCATGGCACGAGGAGCGCCATATCGAGGCCCCCGATCAAGTTGACATCCCCGATCAAGTTGACATCCCCGATCAAGTTGACATTCCTGAACAGGTCGACGTTCGCGAACAACGCGGTTCAAGTTGGCACGACAGTCACCGCGTCACCACATCCGATAGAGTATCTGTTCCGGATAGAGTCGAAGTTGGCACACGTAGGAGGCCCCCTCCTTCTCGTAGCAGGATTGA
>Ga0206683_10001236_pt1 | contig 17868 bp, 18 predicted proteins | sample M280m12015metaG_FD_155483 | JGI IMG/M metagenome (GOLD analysis project Ga0206683, IMG submission 155483) | Ammonia-oxidizing marine archaeal communities from Monterey Bay, California, United States - M2 80m 12015 | ecosystem: Environmental > Aquatic > Marine > Intertidal zone | place: USA...
GCTTCGACTCCAATAATGGGCTTCTTTAGTTTCTATGGTCTTTGTTAAAGATTCTTCATTCATATAGCCCAGCATTAATACTTCTCCAGATGAAGTTTCAGTGACAACTGTCGGTATGATTCCATCAGAATCAAATTTAGGAGCAAGGATTTTCCCTTCTTCAACCTGCTCTACGCTTTCCCTTTTAGCAAAAATTACTTTATTCACAGTTTCCTTAAAATTTAAGAAGGGCATTTTATCAGAAGTACATTCTTACTAAACATTAATTACTAACATTCAGTTCAATTCAAATATTTGATAAAATAGGAATCTCAAATGCTTCCTAAATTAAAAGTTTCAAACCTGTCTTGCAGTCGTGCAGATAATCAACTATTTGATGATTTAAATTTCGAAGTACATCCTGGTCAAAATATAGAAATTATTGGGTCAAATGGCTCTGGAAAGACCACTTTATTAAGGATTCTGCTTGGCTTAATTGATATAGGTGATGGCGATATGGAGTGGCTAGACAATGAAAATAATTATAATAATTTCAGGTCCGTAGATTGTTTTTATCAAGGACATTCCCTGGGGATTAAAAATTTATTAAGCGCTCAAGAGAATCTAAGATTATCAAGTTATTCTTTTGGGGTTTCTGAAGAAAAGATTCTTTCTTCACTAAATAGAGTTGGAATTAACAATCATTCTTTGTTTGCTTCTGAAATGTCAGTTGGTCAGAAGAAAAGAATTTCAATAGCTAGATGGCTACTAAAGGATTTCGGAATTTACTTTGTTGATGAACCATTTTCTGCACTTGATGACCAGGCTTCTAATTTAATTGTTGAAATCATTGAAGAATTAAATGCTAAAGGATCTTCTTTTGTTATAACAGGGCATAGACCTTCCGAAATTACATCCAATCAAATTACTTTAGATCATGAAGTCTAATATTTATAATTGGTTCTTTTTAATTTTAAGAAGAGATTTACTTATGGCCTCTAGGAGGTCTGCAACTTACATCACTCCGCTGATTTTCTTTTTAATAGTAATTAGCTTTTTCCCTATAGCTTTAAGCCCTGATCAGGACTTTTTGAGGTCGTTGGCCCCAGGAGTAATCTGGATAGCAGCCTTGCTTTCTTCTTTATTGGCTATAGAAACTATATTTAGCGAAGATTTTAGAGATGGAACTTTAGACGAGTTTTTCATTTCGAATGATCCATCTTTCGTTTTGGTTTTTGCGAAAGTACTATGTCATTGGTTAGTTACTGGATTTCCTATCTTACTAGCATCAATAATAAGTTCTTTAATATTGTATTTGCCCGTAAGTAGTCTTTTCCCAATGATCTGTAGTTTGATTCTAGGAACTTTCTTTATGAGCCTATTAGGTGCCATTGGAGCAGCTCTTTCTTTGGGTAAATCAGCAATATTGAGTGCGATTATTGTTTTACCTTTCTCTATTCCTACTTTGTTAATGGGAACGGCCGCAGTTTCTTCTGCAATCGATTATCAAGATTATTCAGGTTTCTTATTGATCATGGGAGCGATGTTGGCAATCGGCGTACCTGGGTTATGCTTATTAACTGTTGAAGCAATACTTTTAAACTATGAATAAGATTTGGAATTATATTAAAAACTGGTTTATAGAAATGGGGTCGCCACCTTTATTTTTTAAATGGTCCTCAAAAATACTACCTTGGCTTTTATTTATATCGATCTCTGTTTTTATTGTAGGGCTTTTATGGGGGCTTTTTTACTCACCTACTGACTATAAGCAAGGAGATGTTTATCGTATTATTTATATTCATGTTCCTTCAGCAATATTAGGCCAATCTATTTTCATGTTCATGGCGATTTGCGGTTTTATAACCATGGTCTGGAGAGTCAAGATTTCGGGTATGTTATTAAAATCGGCTGCACCTATAGGAGCTAGTTTCACTTTAATTGCTTTATTAACAGGCTCTATTTGGGGAAAGCCTACTTGGGGAACTTGGTGGGTTTGGGATGCAAGATTAACTTCAACTCTCATTTTATTTTTTATCTACGCAGCTATCATCGGACTACATTCTTCAATCGATGATAAGACAAAAGCTGATCGTGCTATTTCAATAGTTTCTTTAGTAGGCATAGCTATCATCCCAATAATTAAAAAATCTGTTGATTGGTGGCAAACTTTGCATCAGCCTTCTACTTTTTCTTTAACTTCTGCACCAAGCATGACTCCGGACATGTACCAACCTCTTTTACTTTGTTTTTTAGGCTTTTATTTAATTTTTGCTTTATTGTTGACGATGAACCTAAGGGCTGAAGTGGTTGTTAGAGAAAAAAATAGATCTTGGGTTTCTAAGCAGTTTCTTGATTTAGAAAGATGATAGAACAGATATCTGCAATTATTAACATGGATGGAAATGGTTTATATGTATGGTCATGCCTATTTATATTATTTTTTATAATAGGCATAAATTTCTATTTACCTAACAGAAAGCTAAAAAAGATATACAAAGAAAATAAAGCTAAAGGTCAATGAACCCTATAAGGAAGCAACGAATATATGCTCTTATAGCCATTGTAGTAGGATCTACTTTGGCTGTTTATCTTGTTGTCTCTGCCTTATCTAAGAATTTAAATTTATTTTACTCTCCTACTGACCTGTTAAATAACGATCTCTCTCCAGATACATTAATTAGAGCGGGTGGTATGGTTAGGGAGGGTTCAATAAAGAGAAGTAAAACTTCGTTAAGTATTGAATTTGTAGTGACTGATTTTAAGAACGATTTAAAAATAAAGTATTCTGGAATTTTACCCGATTTATTTTCTGAAGAAGCTGGGGTAGTAGTTCAAGGGTATCTTGATAAGGAAGGTACTTTTAGGGCTATAGAAGTTTTAGCAAAACATGATGAAAATTACATGCCTCCAGAGGTTGCAAAGTTAATGGAAGAGGCAGAATGATTCCTGAAATAGGACATATATTCTTAATATCGTCATTGGTCTTAAGTCTTGCAGGGGGTCTTGGTTCTTTTATTTTTAATAGAAAACTACCTATACGGAAGATAGCTTTCGTAATGTGTTTATTGGTATTAGGTGCTTTTCTTGTATTAATTTACTCTTTTGTAATTGATGACTTTTCAGTTGCTTACGTTGCACAGAATTCCAATATAAATTTACCAATCTATTATAAATTTGCTGCTACCTGGGGAGCTCATGAAGGTTCCTTGATTTTATGGATCTTATCGATGAATGTTTGGTTATTGGCATTTATATCTTTTGATAAAACTAGAAATACAGATTTCTCTAATTTTGTTTTTGGAGTTTGTAGTTTAGTTATTTTTTCTTTCCTTCTGTTTACAATCTTTACGTCAAATCCATTTGAAAGGATATTGCCTATTCCACCTTTAAATGGAGCTGATCTAAACCCATCGTTACAAGATTTTGCTTTTACCGTTCATCCACCTCTGCTTTATTTTGGATATTCTGGGCTGTTATTACCTTTTGCTATATCTATCTCGGCTATGTTAAGTGGTCAGCCAAATAAAGAGTGGGCATCTAGTTCTAGGCCTTGGACACTCTTAGCATGCAGTTTTCTAACTGTTGGAATAGGCCTTGGAAGTTGGTGGGCATATTACGAGTTAGGGTGGGGAGGCTGGTGGTTTTGGGACCCTGTTGAGAACGCAGCTTTTATCCCTTGGCTTTTAACAGTTGCTTTAGTTCACTCGCTTATAGTTACAGAAAACAGGGACTTGTTCGTCAGCTGGTCATTATTACTCTCTATCTTTGCTTTTGCTGCTAGTTTGCTTGGGACTTTTTTAGTACGTTCTGGAATCTTAACTTCTGTTCACGCCTTTGCATTGGACCCTGAAAGAGGATTATTCATACTTGGAATTTTCTCATTCTTTGTTTTAGGAGGGCTTATGATTTTTGCATTTAAGAATTCAACCGCAAACGAGACTTCTTTTTATTCATTAAATTCAAAAGAATTTGGATTACTTTTAAACAATGTGTTGTTGGTAGTTTTAGCAGTTTCTATTCTTTTTGGAACTTTATACCCCTTAATTTATGAAGCTTACACTGGAGGTAAGCAGATTTCCGTGGGTGCTCCTTATTTTGAATTCATCATATTCCCTTTTTCCATTTTGCTTGGTTTGCTACAAGGAGTAGCTTTATATTTATCTTGGGGAAGCACAAAATCGTTTAATTTTATAACTAAATTGATATTAGAATCCGTATCTATATTTCTTTTAACCCTCGTTTTACTTTTTATCGTATTTGATGAACTTATCCCTGCTTCCTTTTTTACAATTTTTATATTTTCTTGGTTAATTGTTGGGTCTATTTTTATCAATTTCTCCTTTAAATCTTTTAACAGATATTTAGACTTCATTAATAGGAGAATGGGGGTTTTATTATCTCATACAGGTATGGCTCTGCTGGTCTTAGGTGTAGGAGTAGTATCTTCTTATTCGGACGAAATGGAATTGATACTGGACAAAGGAGAAAAAATAGAATTTCTCAACAGGGATGTAGAATTAATAGATATCAAGGATATCAATGGTCCCAATTTTATCTCTAAGACTGCAAACTTAAAAGTTGTAGAAAGCAGCAGAACTTTTAATCTTCTGACAGAAAAAAGAACTTATTTTCCTTCAGGTCAAGTGACCACTGAAGCCGCTATAGATACAGGAGTTTTTAGAGATTTTTATATCTCTATGGGAGACAATTTTAAAGGAGATTCTTGGTCATTTAAGCTACAAAGCAAACCTTTTATTAGATGGATATGGCTAGGAGCTTTGCTAATAACTTTAGGTACATTTATTTCTAGCATAAAATATTTAAGAAGACAGTCATGAAAAGAATATTAAATTCAATGCCTTTAGTCGCTTTTGGAATTCTTGTTGCAGTTTTATATTCTTTTTTAAATCAAGAAAATGAGCAATTGGAGTCTGTACTTGTAGATCAGTCAGTCCCAGAATTTAAATTACCTTCTCTTGAAAATCCCAATAATATTCTTTCTAAGAGTAGTGTTAATAAACTCCCTGCCTTGATTAATGTATGGGCTACATGGTGTATAGCATGCAGAGTAGAGCATCCATTTCTAATGCAATTAAAGAATGAATCTACCTTAACTGTGTATGGTCTTAATTATAAAGATGATAGGAACAAGGCTTTAGAGCTTTTGGCAAATGATGGCAACCCTTTTGAATTCAGTATTTTTGATCAACAAGGAAAGCTGGCAATTGATTTAGGTGTTTATGGAGCTCCCGAGACATTTTTCGTCGATATAAATGGCATTATTAGAGAAAGGCATGTCGGTGCATTGACTCAAAAAGTATGGAAAGAAAAATTCGAGCGACTCTTAAATGAGGAGACTGATGTTTAAGAGTTTCTTTACTCTAATGCTTGTAACTATTTTCTGCAACCTAGTTTCAGCTAATGAACCTCAAGTAATTTATCCTTTTGAAGATAGTGTTCATGAAGAGAGATTTTTATCTCTATTAAATGAACTTAGATGCCCTAAATGCCAAGGATCAAACTTAGCTGGTTCAAATGCTCCTATAGCTAATGATTTAAAGAGAGAAGTTTATGGGCTAGTTAAGTCAGGGAAGACGGAGGAAGAAGTAAAGGCCTATCTCGTAGATAGATACGGAAATTTTATTGTCTATGACCCTCCTTTTAGGCCAGACACATACGCATTATGGTTTGGACCTCTTTTTATTTTTCTAATTACCCTTTCCTTAATACTCGTAATACTATTAACAAGATTTTCTAATTCAAAAAGAAATCAATAGGTAAAGATCTTTTTAAATGTTTTATTTTTATTTATTTGTTCCAATTTTTGCTTTGTTTTACTTTGCCCTAAGAGGTTTTATTAGATTAGATTTAAAGATTGCTCTAGTTGTAATTTCATTTTTATGCTCTTCAATCACTCTATTTATATATAAAGGGCTAGAAGGAGATGAAAATTATAAATTAATCAATGATAAGGAAATTCTCAGTAGATTTATTGCCAAGCAATCACTTAATCAAGAGCAAGACGCATTAGAGGTTGATCGAATAATCCTAACAATAGCAAGTAGAGATGAAGTGCAGGCTGGAGAAATTTACTTATTAGCTAAAAGATTAAAAAGTATAAATGAGAATATATTAGCTAGTCAGGCTTTCGAGCAGTTATATAGGAATTTTCCAAATGAATTAGATGGAGGTGTTTTAGCTGAATACGCTCAAACAATGTTTTTAAAAGAGGAAAGAACCTTTAATAGCAAGATTGAGGCAGTGTTAGACGAAGCTCTATTGAAAAGCCCTAACAACCCTTCAGCTTTAACTTTACAAGGGTTGAAAGAGCTAGAAAATAAGAACATAGATTTAACCATTAAACTTTGGACAAAAGCTCTAAATTTCCTTGAAAACGAAAGAGATATTTCCGAACTAAAGATCTTAATAGAAGCAGTAAAAAAACTAAAAAATCAGTAGTTTCTAGGCCTTATATAGAATAGACTTTGCATGTAAATGAAGGTTAATTCTGTTTCATTAATGCTTCTCTCTGAAGCAATGGATTCTTACCCCCCAATTAAATACAAATTATGAGATTAAACTCTATAAAGCTATCTGGTTTTAAATCTTTTGTTGACCCAACAACAGTAACTTTCCCTTCCTCCATGTCTTGTATAGTTGGACCAAATGGTTGTGGAAAATCAAATGTGATAGATGCTGTGAGGTGGGTTTTAGGAGAAAGTTCAGCAAAAAATCTAAGAAGTGATTCAATGTCAGATGTGGTTTTTAATGGTTCTTCGTCTAGGAAACCAGTCTCAAAGGCTTCTGTAGAACTTTTCTTTGATAATAAAGATGGAAGAATAGGTGGAGAATTTTCAAGTTATAGTGAAATTTCTGTAAGAAGAAGTATCGAATTGGATGGACAGTCTAATTATTACTTAAATGGAACAAGTTGCAGGAAGAGAGATGTAACTGACGTGTTTCTTGGAACTGGTTTAGGTCCCAGATCATACGCGATTATTGAGCAAGGAATGATTTCCCAATTGGTAAGTGCGAAACCTGAAGAAATGCGCGGCTATATTGAAGAAGTTGCAGGTATTTCTAGATATTTAGAAAGAAAAAAAGAAACTGAATCAAGAATTAAAAGAACCAGAGAGAACCTCTCTAGGCTTGAAGATTTAAGAGAAGAGATATCAAGACTTATACATAAGCTTCAGAGGCAAGCTAAAGCTGCAGAAAAATATTCTCAACTAAGAAAAGATGAAAATAAAGCTCATCAATTACTTCTTACCTCTAAGTGGGTTGACGTTTCTAAGATCATTAAAGCAAAAGAAAAAGAAGTAAAAGATCAAGAATTAAAGGTTGAGGAAGTAAATTCAGCTAAGAATACTTCTGACAGTGAAGTCATTGAGCTGAGAGCTAACCAAATTGAGTTGCAGTCAGAAATGGATAAGGTTCAACAAGAATTTTATAGTTTCGGAGCTGATATTTCTAGAACAGAACAAGAACTTGCTATTAAGAAGGAAAGAGTTGGAGAGATTGAAGAAAAATTAAACACTAATAATTTACAAATAGATTCAAGAAAAAAGGAGTTACAGTCATTAAATAAATCAAAAGAAGATGTTCAGTCAAATATTAATTCCATTGACTCTGAGCTACAAAAGATAAAAGAAGGGAATGTAGAAGATTTAAATTTAGAAGAATCTGAAAAACTTGAGAGTATGTGGTTGGCATTTATTTCTCAATCAAGATCTATTATTTCAAAGTTAGAAAGGAACATGGTATCTCTTTTAGAGAATTTAAATAAAAAGAGCTCTCTTGAAATAATAAAAGAACTTGAGCTTGAAGTTATCGAGTTAAAAAATGAGGTAGAGTCTTTAAAAGAAGAGCCTTCAAAATTAACTAAGTTGACCCAAGACTTCTTATCCAACTCTTCTGAAGATGCTAAACAGCAGAGGATTAATTTAATAGATAAAACTAATAAATTTGCTGATCTTCAGGCTAAATTTGCTTCTTTAAGTTCGGAAGATAAGCATGTAAATACTCAACTTAACGATCTGGAATCACAGAATCTATCTTTAGTTGAAGAATCTAAGCTTTTAAATAAACCTATTTCAGAAATACAAGCCAATCTTGACAAGTTATTATCAGAAAGACTAATTGTTGAAAATAAATTATTAGAGTCCAGAAAGTCTATTGAAGAGTGTAATGAATCTATACATAAGATAGAAAGAGAAAAAATAGAAAAAGAACAAATGGCAATCAGCCTTCGGGAAGCCTTAGAGAAGTTTAGATTAGAAAGGCAAGCTTCCAAAATAGAAGGAGATAATATAGTTAAACAGATTAAAGATTTAGACGGAGATTTAACAACTCTATTAAATGAATTGGATGAATCTAAGTCTTCGGAAAGCTTCGCTTCAGATCTAGAATCAATTGAATTAAAAATTTCAAGGTTAGGTGCCATCAATTTGGCTGCAATGGAAGAATTTGAGCAAGAAGAAAAGAGGAAAGAGCTTCTTGATAGTCAGCATCAAGAGTTGATGGATGCGCTAGAGACTCTTCAAAATGCAATCAATAAGATTGACAAAGAGACCCGAACTACTTTTAAAGATACTTTTGATAAATTGAATCTAAGTTTAGCTAATTCTTTCCCTAAATTGTTCGGAGGTGGGCATGCTGAATTAATAATGCTAGGAGATGATTTATTAAGTTGTGGTGTAGGAATTTCCGCAAGACCTCCAGGAAAGAAAAATGCTAGCGTCTCTCAATTGTCGGGTGGAGAGAAAGCCTTAACTGCTATAGCTACTGTATTTGCTTTCTTTGAATTAAACCCGGCTCCTTTCTGTATGTTAGATGAAGTCGATGCCCCTTTAGATGATCTAAACACTATGCGTTTTATTGATTTAGTTGAAGAAATGTCTCAACGAGTTCAATTTGTTTATATTTCTCATAATAAGATTTCTATGGAAAAAAGTAAGCATTTAATGGGAGTTACAATGCAAGAACCCGGTGTATCTAGGATGGTCGCTGTAGACGTAGATAAAGCAGTCGAATTGGCCGCAAGTTAACATGTTTAATTTACCCGAAATATTAACTATAGTTATTGGAGCACTTTTAGCTTTAGTATTTATTGACGGTATTAGAAGGGCAATAAGAATAAGAAGAAGTTCTTTAAAGGTAGATCTTATGGATGTTGATGAATACGCAAGTAAAGACTTTGAAGAAGAATGGATGCAAGGTTTTAGTGACGAATCTCCAAAAGAAGAATTTGAAGTTGGAGAAGAAGAGATGTCGTTAGATATTAAACCTTCGACCTCTCTCCTTATTTTACACTTAGATAGCCTAAAGAAAGGTAAGTTTTCGAAGGATTCTATTTCAGAGGCATTAAATGGGTTAAATTTCATTTATGAAGAGAAAGGCTTGTTTACAGTATTAGATGCAAACGAAAATATAGCTTTCAGCATTATTAATGGAAAAAAACCAGGGACTTTCTTAGAAGATAATTCTTCCGATGATTTAGCATTAGTACTAGATCCTGTTAATTTATCAAGTCCCTTGGAATCATTTGATCTGTTAATTCAAATTTCACAGTCTTTAAAAGAAATCTTTGAATGCGAGGTTCTTGATGAAGATAGAAATTTACTTACTAAGCAAATGATTGAACACATGAGACAGCAAGTCATAGAATATAGAAGACAGCACTTGGCAAGCGCTGGTTAGTTCACTATTTAATGAAAGTTGATTCAGAAGTTAAATCTCGAGTACTCGAGCTTCATAAGATAATTAATGAGCATTCATATAATTACCACTCTTTAGATAGCCCTACTATTGAAGATTCTGAATACGATGCATTATTTAATGAACTCTTAGAGTTAGAAGCTAAATATCCTAGCCTTAGTCTTGGCCATTCCCCTACTCAAAGAATAGGTTCAGAGCCTTTAGAAGGATTTAATAAAGTAGATCATTTAACGCCTATGCTTTCCCTTGAAAATGCTTTTAATACTAAAGATTTAGAAGATTTTAATAAACGAATCATGGAAAGGTTGGTGTCTGAAAATAAAGTCAACTTTTCTTGTGAACCAAAATTAGATGGAATAGCCGTTAATCTAATTTATAAGGAAGGATATTTACATCAAGCAACCACTAGAGGAGACGGAAACACAGGTGAAGATATAACTCATAATATTAGAACCATACCTTCAATACCTTTATCTTTTCTAGAATCAAAAATTAAGGCACCAAGCCTGATAGAGATAAGAGGAGAAGTCTTTATTAATATAAAAGATTTTAAGAAAATAAATGAGAAGGCCAAGGCTGAATCTGAGAAAACTTTTGCTAATCCTAGGAATGCAGCGGCAGGAAGTCTGAGACAATTAGATTCTAGGGTTGCAGCATCAAGACCTTTAAAGTTTTTTGCGCACGGAATCGGAAGCTTAGATTTTGGTAAGGACACTCCACCTAAAACACAAATGGAAGCTTTTGATTTCTATGTTTCATGGGGATTGCCAATAAATCCCCTGGCTGAACAAGCAAATGATATAAATGAATGTATCTCTTACTTTAAAAAAATAGAAAGTTTAAGAGGTCAACTTCCTTACGAGATAGATGGAGTAGTCTTTAAAGTTAATAGTTTTGATATGCAACAATCTCTAGGTCAAGTTTCTAGGGCACCAAGATGGGCTATAGCAAGGAAATTTCCTGCTGAGGTTGGTTCTACGAAGGTTAAGTCTATTACTTTCCAAGTAGGGAGGGTGGGTAGCATTACGCCAGTTGCAGAATTTGAACCACTTAACATAGGGGGAGTGGTGGTTTCCCACGCAAGCCTCCATAATTTTGATGAAATAGAACGTTTAGATGTTAGAGAAGGAGATACGGTACAAATAAAGAGAGCAGGTGATGTAATTCCTCAAATTATCAAAGTTGACTTATCAAAAAGAAAAAAAGACTTGCGGAAAGTTAAGACTCCGAACGCATGCCCTTCCTGTAATAGCGAATTAATTAAACTAGAAGATGAAGCAATACTTAGATGCAATGCTGGGACGAATTGCCCAGCTCAGAAAACGGAGTCTATTAGACATTATGTTTCTAGAAATGCACTCAACATCGATGGTTTGGGTGAAAGGATTATTGAGCTGTTAGTACAAAATAACCTTGTTTCCAGTCTTCCAGATTTATACCTCTTAAAAAAGAAAGAGCTATTAGAGCTAGAAGGCTTCGCAGAAAAATCTGCTTCTAAGCTTTTAAATTCTATAGAAGATAGTAAAGAAACAACCCTTTCTAGGTTTATCTATGCTTTGGGAATTAGGGAAGTTGGAGAAGCAACTGCCTTGAGTCTTTCTTTAAATTTTCTAAATATTGAAAGATTTTTGCTTGCATCTAAAGAAGAATTAATTGAAATAAACGATATTGGTCCAATTGCCGCTGATCACATCTCTAATTATTTATCAAAAAAGGATAATCAGAATCAAATAAAAAAATTACTTAAGTTAGGAATAAAACTAAAAGAGGTTCAAATTCAGTCAGATAGTTTACTTAGCGCTAAAGTAGTCGTAATAACAGGTTCTTTTTCTAGCGTAGCTAGAAGTCAACTAAAAGAGGAGTTGATAAGGACTGGTGCAAGAGTATCTAGCAGCGTTTCTAAACGAACTGATTATCTTGTGGCTGGAGAAAAACCAGGCTCAAAACTAAAAAAGGCTCTTGATTTAGGGGTAGAAGTTCTAGAAGAAGATGACGTTCTAAGAATTCTTAAGCAGTAATGATTAAAAAAATATTTGTGGTATTTAGTTTGCTTACTTTAATGGCCAGTTGCGCTTCAAACAGTCCTCCTTCTACCAATACTGACGTCTGCAAAATCTTTAAAGAAAGATATAGCTGGTATAAGGCTGCAAAAAAAACTGAAAAGAGATGGAAAGTGCCAGTCTATGTTTCGATGGCAATTATTAAGCAAGAATCCAGTTTTATCGCTGATGCAAGACCAGGAAGGACTAAACTTCTTGGCTTTATACCATGGAAGAGAGTAACAAGTGCTAGAGGATATGCTCAAGCAGTTGACGGCACTTGGGAATTGTATCTAAAAGATAGAGACGGTTGGTTTGTGAGCAGGAACGATTTCGAAGATTCAGTAGATTTCGTAGGTTGGTATAATTATAAAACTCACAAACAATTAGGAATTTCTTTAACTAATGCCAGAGCTTTGTATCTTGCCTACCATGAAGGAAGAGGTGGTTACAAGAGAGGCAGTTACAGAACTAAGCCATGGCTACTGTCAGTTGCGGATAAAGTGCAAAGACAATCAGATCAATATAAGGTTCAATATCAGGGTTGTAAAAAAAGGTTAGGAAAAAGGTTTATTTTTTTCTAATTATTTATATCATCTGTAATGATTATGATAAGAAACATTATCCTTCTATCGGCATTATCTTTAATGGCAGCCTGTGCCAGCTCCCCTTACATACAAACTGATTCTGATAGAAATTATGATCTTTCTTCTTACAAATCATTTAAAGTTCAATCGCCTGATATAGAAGACACACCTGAATTAATCAGCATTAATCCTATTCTTATTCAAAGAATAGATAGAGCGATAGAATCTTCTTTAGAAGATAAAGGCCTTAAGGTTTCTGAGAAACCTGATTTAGTTATTAGATTCTACTTAGGAACAAAGAGAGAAATTGATAGATCTTCTGATTTAGGAAGCTATGGGTACTATGGTAGATACTTTGATTCTAGAGATCAAAGGTATATTAGGTCTGACAAAGATGAAATCTCAATAAGGTTCCATGATGCAAAAAGCGATGAAGTTGTTTGGTATGCCTTTACAAGATTCAAAAGATCAAATAATCAAAATGATCAGGAAGCAATCAATTTACTTATTAGAGACGCTGTTGCAGATTTTAATTAAATCTATTAACGTCTAAAGCTATCGCTACTTCATGATCTACAGGCAAAGGTCTATTGTCTATAAGGTCAGCAATAATCTCAGCACACAAAGGGGAGCTTGTTGAGCCCTTTGAACCATGGCCTGTGTTTACATATATCCCTTTATTGCAACCTATTAAAGGTAATCTGTCTTTTGTTACAGCCCTAAAACCCACGTTACCACCATGTATATTTACATTAAAGTCATGTATAGCCTTTAATTTTTTTTTGTTGCCTATATGCTCTTCCTCAAGAACAAGATCATTCGTTACGTCGCTATATGATGATCCTAGAACATGAGAGCTCTTAACTTTCGGAGAAAAATATCCACTGGCGCAGATAGGGAACTTCAAGTTTTCAAATTCTTTGGAGCTATCTACATACGATATCTGTCCTCTTTTAGAACTTAGCCCAGAAAGGTCAAGTAAATCTTTAGAAGTATAGCCAGCACACAAGCATACTTCTTGATATTCAGAAACTTCTCCATTAATAATAAGGGTTAGATTATCTTTATCTGTATATATCTTTTCTACTGTCGAAGATAATTTTAAATTGATATTTTTATGACTGAGCAAGTCTTGGCAAAGATCTTTAGGTTCAATGTAACCGCCTTTCCCAAAGAAGATACCTCCATTATTTAGCTGAAGTCCTGCTCGTTTACTTGCTTCTTCAAGGCTTAATTCTTCGAATAGTTCATTGTCAGGTCTAGCATCTAAAAGAGAGTTTTGTCTTTTAAGGGATGAGTCATCATGGCTCATCAAAAATACACCTGAATTATGCCAAGCATTCGTTTTTAGCTGATCATAAAAAGATGAAGCAAAAAGGAAAGAATGAAGACAGAATCTAGCATAAGGAGAGTCAAAAGCAGATAATCTAGGGTAAGTGATTAAAATATCATTCCCTGATGCGCCAGAACAAGCTACTTCGTTTCGTTCATACACATCAACTTCGTGACCTCTTTGAGCTAAATTATAAGCTAGGATGGTTCCTGCTATCCCAGAACCTATAACTGCTATCTTCTTCTTAGAGTCCTCCTTAACATTAGTGGTTTGAGCTCTTCCTTTTAGCATGTGGCGTTTATTTGAAAAACCTTCAGCTAATTCGTAAATAAAACCACTTTGTTCTAAATTGTTTTTTACTAACCTTGCCGATGTAAATGTTGAGAATGTTGTATCTTTGTGACTTGAAAGATTCATCTGCTTAAAAATTTCTTTAGACCACATGTCAGGGTTTTTATCAGGTGCAAATCCATCTAAATACCAAACATCAATATCAGAAGTATTAGTTAAATAAGAAAGGGAACTTTTAATATCTCCAAGTATTAAAGTAAGCGAAATTCTAAGGTCCTCAAAATTAATTCTTTGAGTGCCAGATATATTGGCTGGATAGTTATCTACGTAAACCCTAGAAAGCTTTTTCAACTCTGGGCATTGCTGAATTGTTTTCTTAAAATCCTCTACATTGAATAAAGTTTTATCAAAAGCAATATAATCTAAGAATTGATTACTTTTATCCTTTTTAAGCCATTCTTGACATGTAGCTAGGAAATTTATTCCAGCCCCGAATCCTATTTCAACAATACTAAAAGTTGTTTCAGCTTCTAGATTAAGAAATTTTTCTTGTAAACGATTACCTTCTATAAAGACATGTTTAGCTTCAGCGTACGCACCTTTATTAGAAGAATAAAAGTCTCCATAAGATACAGAGAAGGGATTATTGTCTTTCCATAAAAGATCAGCAAACCCAAGATTTAATAAAGAGTTTGCTGATTGACTATTTTTTACAGAATTATTTATTTCCTGTTGGTATTTCGTTGAATGGTATGCCTTTATCGGCTCTCATATCTTGAGGCATTCCTAAAACTTGTTCTGAAATGATATTTTTAAGTATCTCATCAGTTCCACCGGCTATTCTTATGCCTGCAGCACCGTAAAATCCATATTGATACATAGATTGCTCTGCACCTTCTTCATCAGTTCTGATTATTCCTGCAGAGTCGAGAATATCTAATCCAAAATTAGCAACTTCTTGCAGTTTATTGCCACTTACAATCTTTGTTATCGAAGATTGTGGGCCAGGAGTTTCACCTCTTGATAGGGCTGAGATATTTCTGTATTTAGCATACTTTAGACCACTTTGTTGGCAATACCAATCTGCTAGCTTCTCTCTTACTGCATCATTCTCAATTGCAAGTTTTCCATTTAAATCTTGACCTCTTGCAAGAGAGAAGGCTTCTTCAAAGTCTGGTCCAGATGCATCACCTACTGCAAGTCTTTCATTCATCAAGGTTGTAAGAGACACTTTCCAACCATCTCCGACAGCTCCTAGTCTTTGACTGTCTGGTATTTTTACGTCTGTAAAATAAACCTCGTTAAAGTTTGCCCCGCCAGATATTTGTTTAATTGGTTTAACTTCAATACCTGGAGATTTCATGTCTACAAAAAAGAAAGTTAAGCCTTTGTGCTTTGGAGCTGAAGGATCACTTCGAGTAACTAATATTCCATAATCACTAAAATGAGCTCCTGAAGTCCAAACTTTCTGGCCATTTATTGTCCAAGTGTCACCATCTAATTCTGCTTTAGTTTTGATACCAGCTACGTCTGATCCAGCTGCAGGTTCACTAAAAAGTTGACACCATATTTCTTCACCAGTAGCTAAAGGAGGTAGATACCTTTCTTTTTGTTCTTCGGTTGCGTACATCATCATCACAGGACCTGCCATTCCTTGACCAATTTCAAGGTAGCCACCAGGAACTTTAAATTTTGATACTTCCTGTCCCCATATTACTCTCTCAATAGGAGTTGATTCTCGTCCACCGTAAGCTTTCGGCCAATGCATACAAGCCCAGCCTTCCTCGTGTAATTTCTTTTGCCAAACTTTAACTTCTTTTAGACCTTCTTCTTCAGAAGCTGCTCTCCAGCCATCTTTAGGCCCTTCTTTTAAGGAGGCATTGGCTTTTAGCCATTCAAATGCCTCTTTTCTAAATTTAGCTTCTTCTGGAGTATCGTTAAAATCCATAATTTTCTCCTATATTTGATTAGCTCTTTCTAGAGAGCTTATAAGTTTATCTTTCCAAATAGATTGGCTTCCTATATTTGCAGCTAGTTGTCTGCATCTTCTGTAATAAAGGTGACAATCAAATTCCCAAGTAAATCCCATTCCTCCATGCGTCTGTATATTTTCTTTAGAACATTCATGATAAGCCTGGCTGGCACTAACCCTGCATGTGGCTGCAGCAGTAGGTAGTTCTGGGGCATCAGTACTTAAAGCCCAAGCTCCGTAATAACAATTTGATCTCGCTAGCTCAACAGCAATAAACATATCAGCTAATTTATGTTTTATAGCTTGAAAAGAAGCTATAGACCTACCAAAAGCATATCTACCCATTGCGTATTCTTTTGCCATGTTCATGCAAGCTTCAGCGCCACCTAGTTGTTCAAATGAAAATAGAACTGCTGCTCTATCAAGTAGCGTGGTTATGTTTGACCATCCTGAGTTTAATGCTTCAGCTTTCGCATTCTTAAATGTTATAGCAGCATGAGATCTAGAAGGATCGAGAGTAGGTTGGCTCGTTACTTCAACTCCATCTGCAGAAGATTCAACTAGAAACAACCCAACATTAGATCCAGACTTAGCAGATACTATAAAAAAATCTGCTACATCTCCGTCAGTTACTGCAATTTTGGAGCCAGCCAAAGAACCATCATTAAATTCGCAAGAGATATTTTCTTCAGTTGGAGAGGTGGTCGATTCTGTGTGAGCAAAAGTACCTATTCTTTCTCCGCTGGCTAAAGAAGGAAGGTTCGCTTGTTTAAGTGAATCTGAACCAAATTGAAGAATTGATTCTGTAGCCAAGTAAACGCTAGATGAAAAAGGTGTTGGAGCTAAACTTCTTCCCAATTCTTCTGCTATTACGCAAAGTTCTAAATATCCTAAGCCTAAGCCTCCGTATTCTTCTGGTATAGCTGTAGCAGTAAAGCCCATTTCAGCAACTTGAGACCAAAGATCTTTATCGTAAGGCTCTTCACCTTCCAAAATAGTTCGAGCTCTTTTTACCGACTCTTCTTTTTCTAAAAACTTCCTAGCAATTTCTTTTAATTGCATTTGGTCCGCTGAAAATTCAAAATTCATCTTATTCCTCTTAAATAAATCTAATCCTAATTGTTTAAATTTTAATATAAACTTCTATTGTATCTACGATCTAATAGAATGAAAGACTAAAATAAGCCTAATAATGAACAAATCTAAAGAAGAAAATAACCAAGATATTAAGCCAGTTCGCTCTGAGGCTGTTTCGAATAGAGGACAAAGAAGAGTTAAGGGCGGGTCTATGCTTTTTTCATCAACAATAACAATAGTGAACACTATTGGAATAATCTTATTAGGATTTTGGTTTTTTAATACTTCAGGTAGTCAGCAGCAAGCCGGGAAAAGTTTCATTGAAAGGATTAGTATGCTTGAAGAGAATATCTCTATTCAGTCAGTTAAGGTTGATGATCTCATAGAAACAAGTTCCCAAGACTTGAAATTTATCAATAAAGAGATCAGAAAGTTATGGGATTTAAGCAATAAAAAGAACAGAAAGAGTATTTCCCAAAACCTAAATTCTATAGAATCGATTGAAGAGATGTTAGGAGCTTTAGATAAAGAATATAAAACATTATCAGCCAAACAAAGATCATTAAATTTGGAGCTAGCTAAACTTGAGAAAATGCAAGAAAAATTAAGTGAGTCTTTAGACATCGCAAATCCTTCTTCAAAAGAAGATGATATTGAAGGTAGATTGGCTGATCTAGAAGAGGCAAGTAAGTCAATGGATCTTTATAGAACCCAGGTAAATCAATCCATATTATCTCTTAAAAAGAAATTAAATGATTTAGAGTTAGAAATTACAAATTTTAGTTCCCAAGAGGCGACATCAAACGAGTAGAAGCCTATAATACCCGCCACTTGCGGATGTGGTGGAATTGGTAGACACGCCAGATTTAG
>Ga0206683_10001245_pt1 | contig 17815 bp, 12 predicted proteins | sample M280m12015metaG_FD_155483 | JGI IMG/M metagenome (GOLD analysis project Ga0206683, IMG submission 155483) | Ammonia-oxidizing marine archaeal communities from Monterey Bay, California, United States - M2 80m 12015 | ecosystem: Environmental > Aquatic > Marine > Intertidal zone | place: USA...
GTCCTCGCCATTGCAGAGCAAGGTAAATCACAATATGTTAAGGAGGCTTTATTTACACTTGGCGAAAAACCCGAACTAAGGTATGAGACTGCGAGAAATCATCTAAAGAAACTGGGATTCAAGACAACGATTGAATATTTAGGCTCAGTGGCAGAATTAGTCTACAAGGAAACCGGTTTACTCCCGCACTTAAATCCTGGAAATATGACAATTGAAGAAATGGAAATGCTCAGAGAGCACTCTGTCTCCATGGGAATCATGCTGGAGTCAAGCTCTGAACGACTGTGCCAAAAAGGTGGGCCACATTATGGATCTCCTGATAAATTACCAAAAGCTCGGCTGCAAACAATGAAAAATGCTGGAAAACTGAGGATACCAATCACCACAGGAATACTTATTGGTATTGGCGAAACTATTGAAGAGCGAATTCAGAGCCTTCTTGAAATAAAAAACATGCATGATGATTACGGTCACATCCAAGAAGTGATCATTCAAAACTTTATCCCTAAAGAAGATACGAGAATGAAAAAACATTCTCCTGCGTCCAAACAAGATCTTCTTTGGACGCTATCAGCGGCAAGAATTATTTTTGGGAAAGACATGAATATCCAATGTCCGCCCAATCTTAATTCTGAATATCTTGATCAAATTCTGGATTGCGGTATCAATGATTGGGGCGGTATCTCACCGATTACAATCGATCATGTGAATCCGGAGTCGCCATGGCCACAAATCAAGCAATTAGAAAAGATAACAAATCTTAAGGGCATGGATCTTGTTGAGCGATTGGCCATTTACCCGGAATATATAAAAGATCAATCATGGTATGACAAAGGATTATATTCGGGTGTCTTGGAGCTTTCTGATTCATCGGGTTACGGAAGACATAATCAATGGCGTTGCGGCGAATCTTTTAGCATTCCTGAATCGGGAAAATACAGTCAATGGATTTTTAATCATTCAAATAGTGTTTCGCATGAAATAAGAGGCATCCTTGATAAATGCAATAATGGATTTGATTTAAACCATGATGAAATTACAAGACTATTTTATACCAGAGGGGGTGATTATCATCAGGTCCTTCGTCATGCCGATCAGTTGAGACAAAAAATAAATGGCGATGAAGTCACTTATGTCATCACTAGAAATATCAACTATACAAATATATGCAAATATTCATGTCATTTTTGTGCCTTCTCCAAAGGCAAAACAAAAGAGAACCTTAGAGGCAAACCCTATCTCATAGATAATGATGAGATTGCAAATAGAGCATTTGAGGCCTGGTCCAAGGGTGCTCATGAGGTATGTCTTCAAGGAGGGATTCATCCTCATTATGATGGCTATACCTATATTAATATTTGTAAAGCAATAAAAGAACGGGTTCCCGATATCCATATCCATGCATTCTCACCTTTGGAAGTCAGTCATGGGGCGAGCTCATTGGGATTACCGGTAGACCAATATCTAGAAAAACTAAAAGATGCAGGATTGAGCACAATGCCTGGAACGGCTGCAGAAATCTTGGATGATGAAGTTAGAAAGAATATTTGTCCTGATAAATTAAGCTCCAATGAATGGATAAATGTAATCAAAACTGCTCATAAAGTTGGCATAAAAACCACCTCGACGATTATGTTTGGGCACACTGAGGAACCCTCTGATTGGTCAACTCATCTCATAAAATTGAGAGAGCTACAACGCGAGACAGGAGGGATTACTGAATTCATACCCCTTCCATATGTGAGCATGGAATCTCCTATGTACAAAAGAGGGAACGCAAGGCCTGGACCTACATTCAGAGAGGTTATGCTGATGCATGCAGTATCGCGAATAGCTCTAAACCCTTACATCAAAAATATTCAAGCGAGCTGGGTCAAACTTGGAAAAGAAGGAGCCTTAAGCTGCCTCAATGCAGGAGTGAATGATATGGGTGGAACCTTAATGAATGAATCAATTTCCAGAGCAGCTGGAAGCATTCACGGGCAAGAATTTGAAGCAAAAAGGATGGAGGAATTCATTGAGACCGCTGAAAGAAGACCTCAGCTTAGGAATACATTATATGAGTCAATTGGGTCCGAAGTTGGGAATGAGTTCGCTATTGATCTCAGTCTAAGTCCTATGCAAACATTCATGGATAGTGCGCATCCAGCTGTCTGATTAGCGGTTTGGGTTTTTCGGAAACCAGCCTTTCTTGACTCTGCCCTCTTGCTCAATCAGTTCACCAATACTCCAAAGACATGAGAAGCCAAAGACGCCCAGAAATATTGATAAGAATAAATTCTCAGTGTAGAGAGACCAAATGGCAAAGCCCCATCCAACTACAAAAAATACCGGCCAAACCTTCTTGCCAAAGTAATACTCAACTTTGATGACCACTGGATGAAAAATCCCGATGATTAAAAAGACGATTACGCCCATTGCAAGACCCTCAAAATGCACAATTACTCCTTACTATTAGTATAAACGCGACGTGATTATAACAAGTCTACGGGCAGATCCTAAATATAGATTTCTATCTAGTGAAGATTTTGTGAACACTCCTGTGAATCAGGATTATATTTCTTTTTAACCTCTTCAGATGCAGAATCTTTATAAGCTTTTTCAATCATCATGCTGAGTGAGCAAAAATAACAAATATCATGCTCTTTGCACCACCTGTAATAGATTGAAAATATACTTGTAAGGAATTTATATAGGCTGGTACGAATCGATATAAACTCCAAATCATTCTCAATGTCATTCTGACTCGATAAGAAATTAAAGTATCTCACCTTACGGTTGACGGCTTCTTGCTCGCCTCTATATTTTTCAATCAGAGTAATTTCTTCACGGGTTAATAAATATTTTTCTTTATGCATTTTTTACTCTTTTTTTAGGCAACAAATTTATCGCCTGGATGCCATGAGCAACCGGTTAAACCTCCCGATTGTAGTCCCTTAAGCGTTCTAATAACTTCATCAACATTTCTCCCTGTATCAAGTGCATTGACAGAGACGTGCTGTATGGATTTTGTTTCATCAAGTATAAAAGTTGCTCTGAGACACACTCCTTCTGCATGATCAACAATGCCGAGCTCATTTGAAAGATACAAACCAGTGTCTGCAACCAGAGGATGACGAATATTAGCAATCAATTGATTGGTTATTTTCCAATTGAGTTTACAAAATTCATTGTCTCCACTGATTCCATATACTGAAACGCCCTCATTGATTAATTTATCCATTTCAGAAATCTCAGTTGGGCAAATAAAAGTAAAATCTTTTGGGTAGAAGTAAATCACAGACCATCCTGAGTAACTCTCAGAATCAATAGAAACAATCTGATTATCTGAATCAACACCATTCAATGAAAATGAAGGAAATTTTTGGCCTACTCCATACATAAAATAACTCCTTATATTTAATTAATAATATTTATAAAAAAAGCTTGATTTGTTTATGATAATGATTATCATCTACGCTTATTAATGATAATCGTTATCATTTAATATGCAACATTATTTATATAGGAAAAACAAAATGAAAATTAATTCATACTTGCTAGGATTTTGTTCTTTGGTAATTCTTATGTCATTCAATGTGAATGCGGATGGTCATGAGGATGCAGTCATTGATAATATTACTATCATCGGTGATAAAGAACTGCCAGGTTCGGCCAATACTGTTTCTTCGGAAAATCTTGAGAAGTTTGAGACCATAGATGTGCATAAAGCACTTGCAATGGTCCCAGGCATCATTATTAGACCTGAAGAAGGTTATGGACTTAGGCCAAACATCAGCATCAGAGGCACATATTCTGATCGTTCAGGAAAAGTCACCTTAATGGAAGATGGTATTTTGATAGCACCAGCACCTTATGCTGCATCATCGGCTTATTACTTCCCAACATTCTCTAGAATCAATTCTGTAGAAGTGGTTAAAGGACCTGCTGCGATTACAACTGGTCCCTATACTGTTGGTGGAGCGATCAATATGATCAGCACCCCAATTCCTGATGAACAATCAGGCATGGTAAATCTTGAAACTGGTTCCGATGGAAACATGAAAGCACATTTCCATTATGGAAATTCAACTGACAATTTTGGATTCTTGGTTGAAGGGCTTAAACATGAGACGAATGGATTTGATGAAATCGAACATACTGCTGGTGATACTGGTTTTGATAAGGACGATATACTTGTTAAATTAAGATTCAACAGCGATCCAAGTGAAGATGTGTATCATCAATTTGATTTTAAATATCAAGATTCAGATGAGGAATCGGATCAAACTTATGTTGGTTTGGCAGAAGCAGATTTTCGATCTAACCCTAGACTTAGATACGGTTTCACTGACTATGATCAAATGAATAACGCACACGATCAAGTGGTGCTTACCTATAGTGTTCGAACTGGAAATGCAGAGTTTGAAGCCACTTACTATGAAAATGACTTTATGAGAGATTGGTTCAAAACGGATAAAGTTTATTACGGTGGAGCATCAAAAGGCATCAATAACGTTATTGACATGGCAAATGCAGGGGATGCTCTAGCAATCTCGATTCTCAGAGGAACAAACACAGCTGCTGAACAAATCAAGCTGAAGCATAATAATAGAAAATATTCTTCAGAAGGTTTGATCTTAAAGGGTAACTTTGATCTAGGTAATCACAACTTAACAGTTGGTTATAGAGATACCGAAGACGACGAAGACAGAATGCAATGGTATGAATACACCGATTGGGTTAATGGAACTCTATCGCCTTTGGTTGCAGGACCTATGCCTGGATATTCGAGCAATAATAGAGTCACGACTGCCGAAGCGAGTGCTTTTTTCATTAATGATGAAATTGATATGGGTGATTTAGTGGTCACTCTTGGTCTCCGCTCAGAGGATTGGAGAATTGTTCAAGAACGTTATGTAGATACAGCAAGAACTGCTGTAAATACTGAAAAAGGGTATCCAAAAACTCTATCGGATGACGATGAGACATTGTTTGGAATAGGTTTTACCTATGACATGGGTAATGGCTACTCAATATTGGGTGGATTCCACGAAGGGTTTACGCCAACTTCTGGGGGTGCTGACCCTGAATCTGCTGATAATATGGAAATAGGCGTTCGTTATGACAATGACAACTCTTCAGTTAAAGCCATCTACTACAATACTGACTACGCTAATATGTTCGGTGAATGCAGAGCCGCATCATCGGGTGTCGTTGAAGGATGTACAATTGGAGATACCTTTAACGCTGGAAACGCCACTATTTCAGGACTTGAACTCTCATACAATTCCAGCTGGGAATCTGCTGGTGGCAATACAATGAGTGCTCAGATGGCATACACGCTAACGAATGCAGAGTTTGATACCACATTTGATAGTGACTTCTGGGGAAGCGTTACGAAAGGTATGGATATTCCTAATGTGCCTACCTCTCAGTTAGCACTCATGCTCGGTTCAGACTTCCAAAATGGATGGAGTGCAGACGCTAGGGTCCTATATTATGGATCTACTTGCTCTGTAGCTGCATGTTCAGCAAACACAAACATTGATTCTCAAACATCGGTTGATCTTTCTGCTCAGTATGAAATGAATGATAAAACCGATTTGTATTTTATTGTAGAGAACGTGTTTGATTCTGAAGATATTGTGGCGAGAGCACCAAAAAATGGTATCAGAACGCAAAGGCCTAGATCTTTCATGATTGGGCTAAGATACAAGCTATAACACGGTGTATTTAATTACTTAGAATCAAGAGCATAGATGGCGAAAGATGAAAGCATGTTTACACAATACACACCCCCCAACTGCTTAGATCTGGCTGCCAATTTAACAGTGGAGCTCAATGACCTAAAAATCATTCCCTCTAACTACCTGAGCTCCATTGTTATCTTACAAAGATTACTGGAAAGTAATTGATAAAAAAATAGATCTAATTAGAATTAATTTAAATGAAAATGATTATCATTTAAATTTGAAGAGCAAGCTGGAGTAACACTCATACCTTAACCTTTACCCGGCTTGCTTTTTTTATGAGGAACCAAAATGAACGAATTCATTATTGTCTTTAGAGAAAGCTTAGAGGCTTGCCTTATTGTTGGGATCATATATACGCTTCTTGAAAAAAATAATCTAAGAGAGCAAATTCAACAGTTATGGATAGGTGTTGTTGCAGCAATAATTTCAAGCATCATAGTGGCAATAGCGCTCAATAGCATAAAAGAGTCTATAGGAAATGAGTCCTATACCGCCCTTTTTGAAGGGATCTTTATGTATATCACTGCTGGTCTTCTTTGGTATGTGATTTTTTGGTTGTCGAAACACGTCGGTGATAGAACAGAACTTGAAAATGAAACAAAGAATGCCATGAAAGCCTCTGGATGGGGTGTATTTCTAGTGGTCTTCTTTGCAATCCTAAGAGAAGGTTTTGAAACGGCGATTTTTTTAATGGGCAGTTTCTCTATGACAGGTTCATTTTCATACTTGGGTTTTATTCTGGGTATGGTCCTAGCCATAATGATTGGCTACTTCATTGTTATTCAAGGTAGGCGGATTAACTTGAAATCATTTTTTAGAGCAACAACATTTTTATTGGTTCTATTTGCATCAGGAATGGTGGCCTATGGAACTCATGAAATGGAGGAGTTTCTCGTCAAAGGTGATCGTCTTGAATTAGTAGGATTAGAAAATAAATCAGAGATCAATCGTGTCTGGGATATTTACCAACCAAAGGATCGCCTTGATGAGATTGATGATTCATTTATGTTTTCTTATGACCTTAATGGCAAAGAAAAATATACGCATTTGTTCCATGATAAGGGCCGGATTGGTGTTTTTCTGAAAGGTTTTCTGGGCTACAATAGCAATCCAAATTGGATTGAATTTTTCCTCTGGATACTTTCACTGATTCTAGGGCTAAAGCTCTGGCGACAATTCTACTTCCAAAAAGATTAAAGACTTGAATAATATCCAATAAACCATATATCTCCTATGTGGATGCCATAGATGGGTCCATAAAATAAATAACTAACTTGCTTAAAAAAGGAGAAAATTATGGTTAATACATTATTTGATACAGTTTGGAGAGACATCTCTCCGTTTGCTGTTGGTTTTGATAGAACGTTTGATTCACTATCGATCATGGCAAACTCAAAATCACAAAACATCAACTATCCTCCATACAATATTAGGAAGGTCAGTGATGAAAAATACACCATTGAGCTAGCAATTGCTGGTTTTGATGAAGAAGACATCGATGTCGAAGTTCAAGGTGAAACACTTACCATCTCTGGAAAAAGACCTAATGAGGCCTCAGAAGGTCTTGTTCATCAAGGATTGGCTTCCAGAAATTTTGTCAGAAAATTCGTGGTCTCTGACGATATGGAAGTCAAGGGAGCGGCGCTGTCAAATGGAATGCTTTACATTGGCATGGAAAGATTTATCCCAGAACATCGCAGACCAAAGAAAATAAAGTTGACGACAAAAAAGAAATTATTGGGGTAGGTCCATTTAGGGGAGGCCTTTAGCCTCCCCTATTAATCTTAGTCAGAATAGATCTCTGATTTGAGGCGATAAATAAGCAGACGCAATCTTAACACCTGAGATAATTGCAGCGAGTTGAAGTATTTCCTGGTTCAGTGATGATGAAATATTAATTTCAGGCATCATCATTCCTGTAATTAGCACACCAGTGGTTGCAAGAATCCAAAACTCTCTTGAACTCCTAACAAAAAACAACATTAGAATGTCAGCTAAAAATGCCAGTACTATGCAGATGAGTTGGATATAAAACCAATCGCTGAATCCATCCAGTGCCAATTGACCATAATATCCATTTATTGATTCAGGAAAAGGGTAAGAAAGATCCATGATGTACCCCATCATGATCAGAATAATTGGGGCAATGATCAATAATCTAAAATAAGTTGGATAGTTCACTAAGAACTATAGTACCTCATTTGCAATCACTTCGATTGCCTTCTTTCCAACATTCCCTAGAACCAATGTTCCTATCTTTCCGGTCTTATCAAGCTCTTTCCAATGAGAAAGTTGCTCGATGATTCGTTCTTTAGGGCCGATGAGCGTGCACTCATCTACCAATTCATTTGGAACCGCCATGGCTGCCTCGTCTTTTTTTCCTTCGAGATACAAATCTTGAATTTTTTCTGCAGCTTCTTCGTATCCAAGTCGTTTTGCATAATCGTTGTAGAAGTTTTTAGATTTTGCGCCCATGCCACCGATGTATAGGGCAAACATTGGCTTCATAGCCATATAGCAAAAATCAATATTATCTCCCATAGCAACCGGTACAAATGGTGCAACATCAAAATTATCATAATTTTTGTCTTCAGAAGATTGGGTAAAGCCCTCCTCTACATACTCACCAACGAGATCGAATTTCTTCGGATTCATCCAAATAGGGAAAACACCATCTGAAACCTCGCCGGCGCATCTAAGACCTGCGGGCGTGATTGATGCAGTGTATATTTTTAGATCAGCTGTGCTGTGAAGTATGCTCTTGAGAGGCTTTCCTAAACCTGTTGATCCCTCTCCTTTATATGGAATCTGGTAATGATGGCCTTCATGTTGAAGCGGCTCCTCTCTGGCAATAATTTTTCTAACAATCGAGATGTATTCTTTCGTTCTTGTAAGGGGGCGACCATATGCCTGGCCGTACCAGCCTTCAACCACTTGAGGGCCAGATGGGCCTAAACCCAACAAAAATCGATTATCCGAAAGTGCATTCAAAGACATGGCAGTCATTGCTGTCATTGCTGGAGTTCTTGCCTGCATTTGCATAATTGCTGTTCCAACTTTGATTCTGGATGTTTGAGCAAGGACATAAGATGCAACAGATACAGAATCAGACCCATAAGACTCAGCAGCCCACACCGAATCAAAACCCATCTTTTCAGCAAAGAGAATATCATCCATTGGAATCTCTAGTTTTCTCGGCGAGTAGCCAAGACCGATACCTAATTTCATATTGAAAGCCTTTTATAATTTGAACTTAGAATCATTATAGAATGATGCATATTTAATGCAAAAAAAGTGCCTCATTCACATTGAATTTCATGAAATTTCTTTTCAATATCAACTAACTGACCTGTAGAATGATCCACTAACTTTAAATTAGTAGATATCAATTAATGTCTAAACTTAAAGAGAAATGGAAAACAACTGCTGAATCTGAGCTTAAAACAGATGAAATTGAAAGTCTCAATTGGCAGACACTTGAGGGTATAGAGGTCAAGCCGGTCTACTCTTCCGATGATCTAATGGATTTAGAGCATCTCGATACAATGCCAGGCATCGAACCTTTCCTGAGAGGTCCTAGAGCCACGATGTATACAAAAAGACCTTGGACGGTCAGGCAATATTCAGGTTTCTCAACCGCAGAAGAGTCCAATACATTTTATCGTGAAAACATAGCAGCCGGGCAAACAGGGTTGTCTGTTGCGTTTGATCTAGCAACCCACCGTGGTTATGACTCCGATCATCCTAGGGTCACCGGTGATGTCGGTAAAGCAGGTGTTGCGATTGATACTGTGGAAGACATGAAAATGTTGTTTGATCAGATACCTCTAGAGAAAATGTCAGTGTCGATGACCATGAACGGCGCAGTAATACCCATCATGGCGATGTTCGTAGCAGCTGCAGAAGAGCAAGGTGTTGATCAATCAAGTCTTAAGGGGACATTACAGAACGATATTCTTAAAGAATTTATGGTTAGAAATACCTACATCTACCCTCCAAATCATTCAATGAGGATAGTTGCTGATATCATCGAATACTGTTCTCATAATCTTCCCCAATTCAATACTGTTTCAATCTCTGGATATCATATGTTGGAGGCTGGTGCCACATGCACACAGGAACTTGCCTATACACTGGCAGATGGTCTGGAATACGTTAGATCTGCAATGAAAAAGGGTCTTGATATTGATGATTTTGCACCGAGATTGTCCTTCTTTTTTGGAATAGGCATGAACTTTTTCATGGAAATAGCAAAATTGAGAGCTGCGAGACTTCTATGGTCTGAAATGATTCAAAAAGAGTTCTCACCAAAGAACCCTAAATCTTTAATGTTGAGAACCCATTGCCAAACGTCGGGTGTGAGCCTCACCAGCCAAGACCCTTACAATAATATCGTCAGAACAACTATAGAAGCGATGGCAGCTGTTTTAGGTGGCACACAGTCATTGCACACAAATTCTTTTGATGAAGCACTCGCCCTCCCTACTCCTTTTTCTGCTCAGATTGCAAGAAATACGCAATTGATTCTGAGAGAAGAATCAGGACTGACACAAGTTGTGGATCCACTTGCTGGATCTTACTATCTTGAGTCTTTAACTGGCTCAATGATTCATGAAACCAGAAAACTGATAGAAGAAGTTGAGGATCTTGGCGGAATGACTAAGGCAATTCAAGCAGGTGTGCCAAAGTTAAGAATTGAAGAATCAGCCGCAATTAGACAAGCCAGAGTGGATAAAAAAGAAGATGTCATTGTCGGCGTGAATGCTTATCAAAATAAAGACCAAAAAGAAGTCGATATACTCTCAATAGACAATGAAGGAGTCAGGGATCAGCAGATCAAAAAACTAGAATCAATTAGAAAAGAAAGAAATGAGGAAGCGTGCCAAAATGCATTAGCTGAACTTGAAAAATGTGCTGGCGCTGATGGCAACCTGATGGCATGTGCAATTGAAGCTGCAAAACATAGAGCGACGGTTGGCGAGATTTCATTGGCCATGGAAAATGTTTTCGGAAGGCATAAAGCGGTCTCACAAACAATTAGTGGGGTTTACAGAAAAGAGTATGAGGGCGATGAAGATTTTATGAATGTTGAAAATAAAGTAAATTCGTTTGAAAAGTCACATGGCAGAAGGCCTAGGATTTTAGTGGTTAAACTGGGTCAGGATGGTCACGATCGTGGCGCAAAAGTAATTGCTACAGCCTTTGCAGACATGGGTTTTGATGTTGATATTGGTCCATTATTTCAAACTCCCGAAGAAGCCGCGAGAGATGCAATTGAAAATGATGTGCATATCATTGGTGTATCCTCACAAGCTGCTGGACATAAGACACTGATTCCAATACTCATGAATTCTCTTGCAGAACAGGGCTCAGAAAATATACTGGTCGTCTGCGGTGGAATCATTCCTGAACAAGACATAAAGACCCTCAAAGAATGCGGGGTTGCGGCAGTTTTTGGGCCAGGAACAAATATCACTAAAGCAGCATTAGACGTAATTGAAATGATTCTATAAATACTTATGAAAGAAAATATAAAAGAATTGGAAAGAAAGAAAGCTGCAGCCAAACTAGGCGGCGGAGAAGAGCGCATCAAGAAACAGCATGCAAAAGGAAAACTAACCGCTAGAGAAAGGTTGGAGATTCTTCTGGATGATGGATCATTCCAAGAGCTAGATATGTTTGTTGAACACAGGGCCGTTGACTTTGATATGGATAAGCAAAAAATTCCTGGCGATGGTGTAGTCACTGGGTATGGAAGAATCAATGGAAAATTGGTCTATGTTTTCAGTCAAGATTTCACTGTTTTTGGTGGATCGCTTTCTGAAACACATGCCGAGAAGATCTGTAAAATCATGGATCATGCTGTTAGAAATGGTGCGCCAGTGATTGGTTTAAATGATTCGGGTGGTGCTCGAATTCAAGAAGGTGTGGTTTCACTCGGTGGTTATGCAGAAGTTTTCAAAAGAAACGTGCTTGCCTCTGGTGTCGTCCCACAGATTTCTCTTGTGATGGGTCCGTGCGCAGGTGGTGCAGTATACTCACCCGCCATGACAGACTTCATTTTTATGGTAGAAGACAGTTCATACATGTTTGTAACAGGACCAGATGTGGTCAAAACAGTCACTCATGAAGAGGTAACGGCAGAAGAACTGGGTGGGGCGTCCACTCATAGCCAAAAATCGGGAGTTGCTGATTTAACCTTTGAAAACGACACAGACGCCCTTCTGATGACCAGAGAGTTTATGAGCTATCTTCCTCAAAGCAATCAGGAATATCCTGAAATTGTTGAATGCGAAGACTCAACTGACCGAGAGGATTCTGCACTCGATACCTTAGTGCCTCAAGACCCCTCCAAACCATATGACATCAAGGAAGTCATTCATAAAGTAGCTGATGATGGTGAATTTTTTGAACTCCAACCAAAATATGCTCAAAATATTGTGACAGGATTCATGAGACTTAATGGCTCTAGTATTGGCGTTGTTGCAAATCAGCCTATGGTTCTCGCCGGTTGTCTAGACATCAATTCATCAATAAAGGCGGCACGCTTTGTGCGATTCTGTGACGCATTTAATATTCCCATTTTAACGCTTGTTGATGTTCCAGGCTTTATGCCAGGGACTTCCCAAGAATATGGGGGAATCATCAAGCACGGTGCAAAACTTCTTTTTGCTTATGCAGAAGCAACGGTTCCTAAGGTTACCCTGATTACTAGGAAAGCATATGGAGGTGCCTATGATGTTATGAGTTCTAAGCACATCAGAGGCGATATTAATTTTGCATGGCCATCGGCTGAAATAGCAGTCATGGGGGCAAAGGGTGCTGTTGAAATTATCTTTAGGCAGGATATTGGAGACGAAGAAAAGATTGAAAAAAGAACTCAGGAATATACTGAAAAGTTTGCCAACCCATTTATTGCTGCGAGCAGAGGATACATTGATGATGTGATTATGCCGCATAATTCTAGAAAGAAATTAATTGAGTCATTTGAAATGCTTAAGAATAAGCAGCAAGAAAATCCCTGGCGTAAACACGACAACATCCCACTCTAGGAAGACTTATGTTTAAGAAAATCTTGATCGCAAATCGCGGAGAAATAGCTTGTAGAGTGATTCACACCTGCAAAGAAATGGGCATTAGAACTGTTGCAATCTATTCTGATGCAGACGAAAGCGCGCTGCATGCTGATCTTGCTGACGAAGCCATTCCTATTGGTGGTTCAAGCTCAGCAGAAAGCTATCTTGTGATAGAAAAAATCATCGAGGCCTGCAAACTTACTCAATCTGATGCAGTTCATCCAGGGTATGGATTCCTTTCAGAGAATGAGGAGTTTGTAAAAGAATTAGATAAGAATGGAATTTCTTTCATTGGCCCAAATCACAAAGCAATTGTGAGCATGGGCGACAAAATTGAATCAAAGAAGATTGCTGAAAATGCCAATGTCAATGTCATACCTGGATACACCAAGGCAATCAAAAATGAAAAAGAAGCGGTAAATATTGCAAAAGATATTGGCTATCCAGTGATGCTAAAAGCAAGTGCTGGGGGTGGCGGAAAAGGCATGAGGGTTGTCAATAATGATGAAGAGTGCATCGATGGTTTTCAAAGAGCAAAAAATGAAAGCCAGGCGAGCTTTGGTGATGACAGAATTTTTGCAGAAAAATTCATCACGGAGCCGCACCATGTAGAAATTCAAATACTTGCAGACAAAAAAGGGAATGCAATCTTTTTGGGTGAGCGCGAATGCTCAATCCAGAGAAGACATCAAAAAGTGGTTGAAGAAGCCCCTTCTCCTTTCATCAATGATAAAACAAGACAAGAAATGGGTGCACAAGCCATTGCACTGGCAAAAGCAGTGGACTATGAGTCTGCTGGGACCGTTGAATTCATTGTAGATAAGAATCAGAATTTTTATTTCTTGGAAATGAATACCCGATTACAAGTTGAACATCCAGTCACAGAGATGGTTACAGGCATTGATTTAGTCGAACAAATGATAAAAATAGCCTCTGGTCAAAAGCTGAATATTAATCAAAGTGACATAAAAACCAATGGGTGGGCAATTGAATCAAGAGTCTATGCCGAGGACCCTTATCGAGACTTTATGCCATCAATTGGAAGACTGTCGAAATATCTAACGCCCGAGCATACTGATACTGTAAGAGTTGATACAGGCATTAGGGAAGGCAGTGAGGTCTCAATGTTCTATGACCCCATGATTGCAAAATTAATTACTCATGGTGAGAGCAGAAATGCAGCGATTGAAAATATGACAAATGCAATTGATCAATACGTGATTGATGGTTTATCTCATAATCTCAATTTTTTGAGTTCAATCATGCAAAATAAAACCTTCCAATCTGGATACACAACCACAGATTTCATTGCACAAGAATACCCGGATGGATTTCAAGGGGAAGCTATTACCGAGAAAGAATATGAAATATATGCCTCGATATTGAGTGCTAATCATTTTTTAGATCAACTAAAGCTCAATCCTTTTTATGAGAATGAAAATAAGTATGTTGTTAACTTTGGCAATCAAGATATAGAAACCTCAATAAAAAAAGTTGAGGGAAGTTTCATCACAAACATAAATAGCAATCAATACCATTTGTCACTGAGTTCAAAATCAAATGACCCAAGAATCATTTGCTCAATTGATGATCTGAATCTAATGGTCCAAATCAGAAAAAGGCTGCCTAGATATCAGTTGATCCATAAAGGTAAAATCGCAATGGCATTGGTATCGGAACAAAGAGTGGCAGAACTGAACACCTTAATGCCAGAAAAGGTTCCTCAAGACATGTCTAAATTCTTACTCTCTCCAATGCCCGGTCTATTGATAAAAGTCTGTGTTGAAGAAGGGCAAGAAGTCAAAGCAGGAGAAGAACTTGCTGTGGTTGAAGCCATGAAAATGGAAAACAGCCTCAGGGCCTCAAAAGATCTTAAAATTAAATCGATATTGGGATCAGAAGGCGATAATCTATCAGTGGATCAAAAAATTCTGGAGTTTGAGGACTAACTTGATAATGGATTCAATCGGTGAGCTGGTATCGCAAATACAAAAAGGCGACAGAAAATCAATTGCAAAAGCTATAACACTTGTTGAATCGAAGAAACCAGACGATCGAGAACTTACTAAAAGTTTATTGAGCTCACTACCAACGCAAAGTGAGAATACTCTAAGAATTGGAATATCTGGACCTCCAGGCGTTGGCAAATCAACCTTCATAGAGGCCATCGGTCAAAAAATTATCGAAGAGAAAAAACACTTGGCAATTCTTGCCGTTGATCCAAGCTCATCGATTACTGGTGGTTCAATTCTGGGCGATAAGACCAGAATGGATATACTCAGCAAAAGCGACGAAACATTTATCCGCCCTTCCCCATCAAGTGGCAATCTAGGGGGCGTGGGACACGCGACAAAGGACTCGGTGCAAATCCTTGAGGCAGCTGGCTTTTCGGTGATCTTAATCGAAACACTGGGTGTCGGTCAGGCGGAAATAGATGTCCTTGACATGACGGATATTTATTTGGTGCTCTTAAGTCCTGGCGGAGGCGACGAACTTCAAGGCATCAAAAAAGGCATCATTGAGCTTGCAGATATTTTGATCGTCAATAAAGCGGATGGTAATTTAGAGGCAACAGCAAAAAGCACAGTGCTTGATTATAAAAATGCCCTGAAACTCCAAAAAGGGAGGCATCCTAAATGGTCTGTACCCGTTCTCCCAATGTCTGCAATAGAATCGACAGGGATCGATGACGTATGGAATGAAATCTTAAAGTTACAAAATCATTTGTATGAGAACGATATTTTCAGCAAAAATCGATCGTCTCAAGATAAGAAATGGCTGAAAAAGAAAAAGAAAAATCTCATTATCTCCATGATGGAATCTCAGGATGAGATTCTAGAAAAGATTGAACAAAACATCATAGAAACTGACAAACAACTGCTGAAAAAATTCTCCCTTTGGATAAAATCTATCTTTAAATCAAGGAATTCATAATGATTGGAAAACTTAATCACATAGCCATTGCTGTTCCAGATCTGGAATCAGCCAGTAAAATCTACAAAGATATTCTTGGCGCCAATGTATCGGATCCTGTCTCAATGCCAGATCATGGTGTGACCACTGTTTTTGTTGAGCTTCCTAATACAAAGATTGAACTACTGGAACCTTTAGGAGATGAATCTCCGATCAGAAATTATCTTTTGAAAAATCCCAAAGGCGGCATGCATCACATTTGCTATGAAGTTGACGACATCTATGCATCGAGAGATAAATTGATTAATGATGGCGCCACTATATTGGGAAGCGGTGAACCTTCTATTGGAGCTCACAATAAGCCTGTTTTATTTCTTCACCCAAAAGACTTTTGTGGAACCCTGATCGAGATAGAGCAGAAATAATTAGAAACGGTATCTTATTTTAGCAGCAAATCTATTGCCTTCAGGCCTATCCCATGTGTCTGTGAATATGGTTGAATTATTCGCATCATCATCGAAGAATGCACTTCCTCCTCGGGTATAAACAAGATAAATATTGGAAAGCGGCGCAATCTCATATTTATATCTGACTTGAAAGGCGATGCTTCCAAGATTTATGCTGTCTGCAGGTAGATCAGACTTTCTCAAATAACCCTGCTCATCAATCTGCCAAGATTGTCCTTCTTGATTTCTAAATGAAACCGTTTGAATTTTAAATGTGAATTCTTCTTTCTCAGTTCGATACCAAGTGACTCCTGTATTTAGGCTTAGCCTTTTTTGAGAGAAAGTCCCATATAAATCTTCATCGGTTCTGATGGTCCAGTTTGACCGAACCCTGTGATTCATTCTGAGCCAAGTTCTAATATTGTCTCTTGGGGTATAGCCAAAGCCCATTGAGGCACTGCGTCTTCTATCGGTGAAGGCATAATAATTCTTCCTTTCGACACCAAACCCAAATGAGTACTTCCATGGACCGAGTTGAGGACTTCTATAACTAAAGTCTACATTTCCACCATTCCCGGCTCTTAAGAAAGGAGCAATAAGACTTCCTTGTGTAATCTCGTCGTCCCTTCCTTTTGAACTGATATTTGACTGAATTGAAATATGCGATGTGCTCTTAAAGCTTTGCATAAAATTGAAACTATAAAATTGTTCTAAATTCTCATGATCTGCATTGTTTTGGTCCCAATAGTCAAAATTATAACTTCTGCTTTTTGAGGACGATTGATCTTCAAAATCGGTCCTTGTATAGCCGACCGTTGCACCATATGCCATGAGGTTGTTTCTCCAAAGGTATCCCATATCATTGATGTTCAGATCTTCACTAAAGTAATATATCTCCGATCCATATCTCCACTCTTTATTTGGTCTATACATGGCCATAGTTCTTGACCCAAAACCATTGTCTTCATCGGTAATATTGGAGAACATATTGATGTGCTCAATTTTTAGCCCTGAATCGGAGACATACTGATAGTCAACAATATTGACAGTGGCTTGCCTGTCAATCAAAGATTTGTCTGCGTGTGTTGCCATGTGTCCAATTCTATGTTTCCCAGTATTGTGCACTGTTCTAAAAGCATAGAAATTACTTCCCTCGCTGAAATCCTCATCTTTCTCAAATGTTGCAAATGCACCAAAATCTGTAGAATCGCCTCTTTGAGTGAACTTAAATGCCATATCAATGCCATTTGTGCTTAATTTGCTTGCATTGCATTGATCTTCCAATTCTTGGCTTCCGCCTTCCGATGCTGAATATTGATCGCAATCATAGATAGGGCGTGATCCAATCCTTCTGGTGTGAAGAATGGAATACAACTCAAATCCAGGATACCAATTAAGCTCGACGTTGAATATTGACTGGCTTTGTGTGAAGAATGGCCTCCGATCGGAATAAAATGTCTCTCTAGGAGAGTAATTAATCACAATATTATCACTCTCAACCTGTCCGAAATCAGGATTAATTGTGGCAACCAATTCACCACCAGATCCAGTGTTGTAGATGACTTCAGTCCCAACATCAAACGAAGAATCGTCAGTGATAAAATCATTATTAGCGACAGTGTATGGGAAAAAATCAAGGCTTTTG
>Ga0206683_10001250_pt1 | contig 17789 bp, 16 predicted proteins | sample M280m12015metaG_FD_155483 | JGI IMG/M metagenome (GOLD analysis project Ga0206683, IMG submission 155483) | Ammonia-oxidizing marine archaeal communities from Monterey Bay, California, United States - M2 80m 12015 | ecosystem: Environmental > Aquatic > Marine > Intertidal zone | place: USA...
AGGGCGGCGCTAGCACCTCCCTGAATGGGATTTCCTGCACCCCAAACATCCCGACCGAGGAGGTCTTCACAACCCCTCATGCTGAGAGGGCAGAAGGCACCGTCAGGGCATCCAAGCCACTGGTCCACATGGGGACCATCATAGATGGGATCGAGGTTCGGTTCGAGGGAGGGAGGATCGTCGAGGCGAGGGCCGAATTAGGAGAGGAGGTGTTTCTGAAGCTGATAGACACGGACGAGGGTGCCAGCAGGCTCGGGGAAGCCGCCCTGGTGCCGCACTCATCCCCGATAAGCGAATCGGGGCTGCTATTCTACAACACCCTCTACGACGAGAACGCGTCTTGCCACATCGCACTGGGGCAGTGCTACTCCAAGTGCTTCAAGGGCGACATCGGGAATGACAAGGACGCTGTGGCTGCTGCTGGGGGGAACTCATCTAACATCCACGTGGATTGGATGATAGGCTCCGCCGAGCTTGACATAGACGGAATCTCGGAGGACGGGGAGAGGACGCCGGTAATGCGCAGAGGGGAATGGGCCTTCGACTGAATGAAGAAAAACCTACACTACTTATGCAGCACCGATGAGGCCGCAGAGAAGGAAATGTTGGGGATACGCGAGAGGATAGAGGATGTGGGTTGGACCTACAGAGTCATGCTTCATGAATTCCTAAGATTCAACATTGTCGGGGTTTTCAACTCTGCCTTCGCTTTGGTGCTCTACGAGGTCCTCTATTGGGTCGATCTTTGGCCTTCCCACACAGCGGTAGCAGCTTGGGCTGTTTCAAGCGCGATAGGGAATGTAGAAGCCCACTTTATGCATTACAGATTCACATTCATCTCTTCATTTTCATATCTCAGAAGCCTGAACCGAGCCTTCTGGACGTATTCGGGCCAACTAGTGGTAACGACAGCATTTCATTATCTGATGGTCGAGGTATTTCTTCTTCATCACACATTTGCATGGTTCGTAAATACCTGCATATTCGGATACTTCAACTTCCTATTGATTAGGTGGATTGCCTTCCCTCCGGAGTATGACAAGCTCATCCGATGAGTTGTAGCAGGTATAGGAAACCTAGGAAAGCGTGAATTAGGATTAGTCCCATCATCACATCCGATAACCTGCCGTGCAAATCCTTCATCCGTGCGAATGATTCACCAGCAGCCTTCTTCACGCTGGTCTTGCGCCCAAGACTCCACAAATATGTCATCAAACCAAGCCCAAGTAAACCACTCCAACCATGGAAATGACCGGGTAGCAAGGTCCTGATTCCAAGGTCTTCAGCAGCCAGAAAAGTCGACGCGATACGAGCCAAAAACGCTAGGACGATTACGGCAATAACTAGGCGAAAAAGGCGCCCCCCCTCGATCTCGTGGCGCTCAAGCGCAGCAACCCTCTCAGCACCCTTCAGTGCGATGCTCTGTTTACGCCATTCGCGCTGTCGAACAAACTCTCGAATGGCGAGCAGTGCAGCGAAGGGGTGGAGTAGTAGGACGAACACCTGTGTTGGGCCCATGAGTCGTCACTACATCATGTGGTCTTGAGCCCTCTCTATGAAGGGCCCCCTAAGATTAGTCGGTTACTTTGTGAAGTAGCAGAACCACATATGAAATAACAACCCCATTTAGTGATATTATGGGGGGAGAGTTCGATGCTGGACATTTCAACACTTTCACTGCTTCTCGAAGATCCACTCGAGACTTTCTTCCAACACCAGTTCCAGATGGGGTAATCGAGGAAATTATCGCTGCAGGCTTGACTTCGCCGAGTTGGAGTAACACCCGCCCGTTCGTGGTAGCAGTAGCAAAGGGCGAGGTCAGAGACCGTTTATCTGCGGAATTTCTAAGTCGATTTGAGTTAGTAAAAATGGGACAAGGGGAGGGGATTATTGGAAAAATTAAGGCTCTAATTCGTAGGAAAGGGTTGCCCACTAGCAATTGGTTAATTCTCAAAAGATATCACAAGGATTTACTGCCAAGATCCCAGAGAATTGGTAATGAGTTATTCACTCAAATGGGAATTGATAGGGATGACAAAGATGCTAGGGATGGATTCTGGGCGAGGAATTACGAATTCTTCGGCGCACCCGTGGAGTTGTTCTTGTTCACCCACAAAAGTCTGGGCAAGTTCGCAGCCTCTGATGCTGGCCTTTTCATGCAGAACCTAATGCTTTCAGCGCATTCGAAAGGATTGGGAACTTGCGCCCAAGGATCCGTCGCAGTTTGGGAAGATGCGGTCCGAAAGGAGTTTGAGATCAGCAATAATTACTCCCTTCTTTGTGGGATATGTCTCGGATATCCAAGTGAGGGCAAAATAAACAAATTTGAAGCGAACAGAATATCCCCATCGGAGATAATGCTTCCAGAGAAGAATCAATCCTAATCGGAATCAAAGTTGACGACTATATCATAAAGCACGTCTCTTTATGATGTGCATGGACTTAACTGCTCTTGATTACATCCGAATTGTCATTGGTGCGACTATACTGCTGTATGTGTCTAATTGTTTGCTCAATCAGAGAGTATGGATTCGCAAGACATTTTCATGGGGTCCAAGAGAGGAATATCCAAAGATCTTCCAGATGAACATCATTGGTGGAACACTGATTGGACTATTTTTGGTTGCAAGTCCATTTTTGTTCTGAAATTCCCCCTCAGCCTCCATTACGCATACCTCATAGAGCGGACCCCAATTCGAAATCATGGATTTCATCCCCCCATCTAGTCCTCCGGGCGAACCCTCGAGACTAGGAAATCTGCATATCGCCCTATTCGTTGGTCTCGTTGCATCCATCCTTTACTGGTTCTTCTAAATGGCGGACGTAGCACTATCATTCAACTTCGACGACTTTTGTCGGAATCCCGGCCGACTCTGCCCTGTCAATCACAATTCTCGTCCACTTGCTCGTCGGAGATGGCATCGCTAGGATGTTTGTGGCAGCAGACAGAATCTTCCCAGTTAGCGAGTTCGGGGCCTCTCCCCTGTTCCTGTCTATCAGACTCCTCAGTGGGTCATCCCACTCCTCTGAGAAGACAGCTATCGGAATCAGGTTGTTGTCCGCCCATCTCTCGGCCATGTAGTCAACACCACTAGCACCGCCGACAATGATTAGGTCAGGGTAAGTGTTCTCTTCTATCCATTCCTCCAGAGCCGACTCGAAGATTTCGAAGTCGTAGAACCTGCTGCTGCCCACGATCGCTAGGTTGATCACGGCTCCATCGCGATTCAGGTCCTGCCCGCCCAATGTTTCGACAACTGTCCGCCCCGGTTCCCCCTTCATCAATTGCTCATGGGGGTATGCGTGGATAAATGCTGCTAACCCTGAAATCTTACTAAATCGCGCTTCAGGGAGTGACTCGGCTCCTGTCCCTCGGGAAGAGCACAACTTCCCTCACGTTTCCTGCACCGGTTAGAACCATCAACAGCCTAGCCACTCCGAGGCCCCATCCAGCATGGGGGGGAGCCCCATAGCGGAAACCGTCCGTATAGAATGTGAAATCAGTCGGGTCCAGACCCACGTCCCTGAGATTCTGCTCCAACACCTCCACCCTGTGCTCCCTCGCGCCCCCGCTGGTCATTTCGTCTCGACCGAAGTTCAGGTCGAATCCACGGCTCAGCTGGCCCCCCTCGGAACCCTCCTCACCTTGCTTGTGGTGAATGTAGAATGGCTTCATCGACATTGGCCATCGGGGGATGAAGTGGAAGCCTGGATACTGGGATGCTATGATGTCGCAATGGTGGCTCTCTATGTCGTCCCCCCACTGGATTTCCCCTCCTCCCGACTTCACTATCTCGATAGCCTCGCAGTACGGTATGCGCGGGAATGGGAGATCAGGGGCCTCAACAGTTACCGGGCCCTTGCCTTGGGTTTCCCTGTACTCGTTCACGACGCCAATTAGCGACATGTCGTTATGGGAGACCTCTTTCCAGATGTGGTGAATCATTCTTTCCTGTACCCCCATGACGTCCTCGTCGTCCATCCATGCACCTTCTATGTCGAATGAGACGAACTCGTTCAGATGCCTGTAGGTGTCGTGCTTCTCGGCCCGGAATGCCGGGCCGATCTCGAAGACCCTCTCCAACCCGCCAAGCACTGCTAACTGCTTGTACAACTGGGGACTCTGTGAGAGGTACGCATCCGTCTCGAAGTACTTCATTGGGAACAGGTTTGTCCCTCCTTCTGCGGCCGCGGCTATTATCTTGGGCGAATTGATTTCTTGGAACCCCTCTGTGATCAAGTGCTCCCTCCCATACTGGAGGACCTTGCTCCTGAGTTGGAACATTGCATTGACGTGTGCCCTCCTTAGGTCCAAGTGCCTATTGTCCAACCTCACGTCCAGGCCTACGTTGACCTCGTCAGTTACTCCTACGGGGAGGGGCGTAGCAGCCTCGGCCAGGATGGCTCCAGATCCAACACTCACCTCGAACTCAGCAGGGGGCACCGGCTCACCCTCTGCGACCTTAGGGGGGCGCTTCTTGGCGACCACTCCAGTAACTTGGATCGTCGACTCCCTGGTCGCTGACTGGATGGCTTCGAATAACGTCTCTTCCATGTTGTCCTTCTTGAGGAATGCTTGGATACGCCCAGTCCCATCCCTGAGCATAAGGAAGCATATCGCACCCCTTCCCCTGACTGTCTCGGCATAACCCGCGATGGTGACCTCTGAACCAACCAAGGACTCCCCCCCTTCAACAACCTGGCCGATGGTATGCGTCCGATACGACGTCGGCTTCCAGTTTGAACTGTCTCTCATGGTGTCACGTGACGGTCAGTGCCTTTGAAAGGTTTTGAGTGGAAATCATTCTTCTTCGCTTGCTACCTTGGCGGAAATCAGGAGGAAAGCAGTGTGCCCCATCGGCTGGTTCCCAGGCCTAACTCCTCCCTTGCTCGCCTTGACCCATCTCCTCTCGATCATCTCTCCGCTCCATTCAACGATGAGCCCCAGCCTCTCAACCTCGTCCCATGATTTCTCCAACTGGGAAGTAGTCGGGCAGTAGCAGGCCAGTCTGCCCCCAATTCGAAGGAGTTGGACAATCTCCGAGAGAACAGACCAAGGCTCTGCAATGTCGATAATAATCGCATCTAGGGCGTCGCATATCCCAGTTGCCTCACTGCTTGCTCCCGCTAGGTCCCCTTCGATAAGGTGCCAGTCTGGGAACTCCGGGAGGACCTGCTCCAGCCTCCTCATGTTCGAAGAGCCGACTTCTGAATGCTCAATTCGATTCTCAACCGAAATCAGTGTCCCAGAGTTCCCTAGCACACTAGCTAGGTGCATTGCAAGGCCACCAGAACCATGCCCGCCCTCGAGTACCTTGGAGCCCACTCCAATCCCCATCCACGAAACCAGAAAGCCAGCGTCCTTCGCACCAATAACCTGGGCTCTTCGGGACATGTTCCTCCTAGCCTCGGGTAGCCTCGGGTCAACCACCGATAGAGACTTCTGCCCCACTGTGATGCGATCCCCCACTGAGAATCCTTCAAGCATCTTCTCGGCATCAAACCTCCCTAGGCCCTTCACCTTGACTTCCCCAGGAACCCTGTGGACAAGGTAAGCCCTGCCGTCGTCCTCTCTCAGTGCAACCCATTCGCCGATGCTCTCGCCCCATTCCGACGGGTTGAGGCGGACGTTTCAAGTCATTCAATAGCCAACCAATAATTTCGCCCTATGGGGCGAGGAGAATGATTATACTGGCCATACCTTCTGAAAAATCGATGGCGTCAGTCGTAAGACTACTCTTCCAACCCTCGCTCTGGATTTGCATCCTTCTCGCAGCCACCCCGCTTTCTTCCATTATCGATTTCCCCGAGAGGGAGGATTTCCAGAGGATTGAGCTTGAGCAGGAGGCCCTATCATGGTATGCTTCTAGTCCTGGACACAGCGTTTTCGGAGAGTACGTCGGAGCGCATTGGTGTGGACCCTGCATGAGCAGTGCCTCCCCATCTCTCAATAATCTGAAGACTTCTAATCCGGAGGATTTTACCTTCGTATCATTCTTCGAGTCTAGTAGCGGAGGATGGCCTAGTGATGGCCCAGTCAATAGGCAGACCCACATAATGCAGGCATCAACCGGATACCCCACATTCTCGTTCGCAGACCAGCAATCAGGATCATGCTACAAGGTTGGTGCAGCGGGGACAAACTACTACGACAGCGACTTCTCAAATGGAGGTTGCATGGACCCATCCACCGACGACTTCCAGTTAGAACTCTCGATGTCTCTCAACTCTAGCTCCGATGAGGTCTCAATCACATTGGAAGCAATATACGTCGGCCCAGACTCTTCTGTAGACGTCTTCGTCTATGGCGCGGTGACCGAGAAGGTCGGCGCTGACTCCTACGACAATGGCGCCAAGCCCCATCACAACTGGAGGGGATGGCTCCTGAACAGTGACGACTCTGGTTTCCAAGAATTGACATTAACTCAGGGGACGTGGGAGTCACACACATGGGTCGCCCCTCTAAGCCTGGTTAGGGCGGGGGGAGGAAACACCCAGTGGGAGAATTTCTGGCCAGTATTCGCCCTGATGGACGGCCCCCACACATCCTACAACGAGTTCCTGGTAGCGATCGACCCAGATATGGGGCCATTGATCGACGTGGGAATTTTGGAGTTCGAGGTGGAGAACACAAACCAGATGCCAGGATTCGTATCCGGGGACATTCTGCAGATCTCAGCCAGGGTTTCCAACAACGGGATCGAGCCATACGAAGAGGGGGGGGAACTCGGAATCTACATTATCAGCGGCTCGGATGAGGTCTACCTCGGAGGGCAGCCAATTGGGACGATCGGAGTCGCAGGCTCCTTCCTCCACCAGATTGATTTCGATACCTCGGAACTAGAGACAATCTCGTCCGGAGTATCCACGTTCAGGGCAAAACTGTTCGACATGGGCAGCGATCGCAACTCTTCGAACGACTATGTCGATGAAGTCGCATTGCACGACATGCCGCCAATCCCATCTCAACCAGCAGCGACCGGCTCAACAACCTTTGAAAGAGGGGACAGGGTTCAGTTCGAGTCGTCCGCATTGCCAAATGACCTGGTTGACGATATGTCATCAATGACTCCGCAGATGGAGTACACAAGGTCGGGAGAAAACGCTTGGGAGTCCTCTTGGATAACCGATTCTGTCATGGAGGGTTCAGGTGCAAATACGGTTTACGTCCACACTATTCAGACCCCTCCAAATGCAGAACCAGGCAAGTATGACACCAGAGTGATGTGGGAGGACGCCGCGGGCCAGCAGAGCGAATGGCTCGTCACATTCGAGGCCTTCGAGCTAAGCAATGCACTACCCAGGGTCCTGAACAGCAACGATGCTGGATTCGCCGGCACCCCCACGGTGAAGATTGATTCCACAGAGACGATTTCCCTCGTTGGCTTGGTCAGGGACGCCGAGACTCCCCTGTCCATGCTCTCCATCACCAGCTCAGACTCCGAGTTCAAGGGATGGAACTCAGCCACCTCCGAGATTACCGTTCTCTTCAACTCAATTCTGGCCGACTCAATGGGCAACCCGATTCCTCAGGGCATCTCAATCTCCATCGACGATGGAGAGGATGTTAACAACGGACTTCTCCTGTTCAACGTTATCGAGAACGGGGCTCCTCGATGGGCTCCCATACCCACTCAGGCAGTCTTCGAAGGCGGGTCTGCCAGCACAATACTCACTGTATTCGTGTCAGACTCGGATGAAAATGGCGACCCAGTCCCTCCATCCGATCTATCCCTGTCCATCGTTTCGAACAGCAACGAAGACCTGATTCACGTTTCGATTACGGATCAAACTATCACTGCCATAACAGCAAACGAGGACTACAACGGAGTCGCCGAGATAGTGGTAATGGCGGATGACGGGGCAAAGTCATCCCAGACTTCTATCGTCTTCTTCGTGATCAACGTCAACGACGCCCCTGAGATAGATATCTCCAGCCTCGAAGGACTAACCATGAAGTCAGGCGAGTCAGCATCAGTCGGAATCCTCCCATTGATGTCCGACGTCGATGACCCGGACGAGGAGATATGGGTCGACGTCGACACCTCGGTCCCCGGCTCAGTCCAATTCGACCACATCAACGGCGTCCTAAACATGATGTGGGAAGAACCAGGAGAGCACAACGTCAAACTAACCCTGATTGACAGTCACGGGGACTGGAGTTCATCGCAATTCATCGTCACCATCCTCGACGCAAAGCCACTATCATGGCAAACAGACTTCGACCAAGGCGACCTCGAGGTCCAACTCGAGGACTTTGTAATCGGATCCAATCCTACGGTGACGATCGCGTATGAGGGGGACATAGAACTGGTCGATTCTGAGGTCCGGTGGTCTATTTGCAACGGAATAGTCGGAATCTGCCATTCAGCGGGGCTATCCGATGGGCTTGGCCCATTCCTGGTGACTTCTTCCGTTAACTCCGGACTCTCCATTGGGGACTACCTTACCCTGTCCGTGAAGGCAGTAGATGCCGATGGATGGGACAGGTCGACCCCTGAGCAGATAGATATCCTGGTCCCAACCACGAATGAGCCCGAAACCACGATTCCGGAAGTCGAGGAGAAAGATGACACGGAGGCGGACCAGCAGTCCGGAGGCGGCGACTCGAGCCTTTCTGCAATGGAAATTGTTGTGGGCATACTGGTCTTGATGGTATTCATCGGGGGTGGGACGATGGCTGGCCTGTACTTCTCAGGGGCAATGGGTCGGAGCAGGGAAGAGGAATCCAAGCCCTCGTATTCCCCTCCTCAAAACCTCAGCCAGCCACAACAGGAAGAGACAGTGGACTTCGAGCATCCCGAAGAAATCCACCCCCCTCTGCCAGAAGGCGGCCTGCCCTCTGGCTGGACCATGGAGCAATGGAAGTACTACGGCGAGCAGTATCTCGAGAGGCAGAACTAGGGAGAATCCCCCTCTGACTCCACAGACGCACCTTCAAGAAGGTGCTACTAGCAGGAAAGTCCCCGAGGGATAGCCATGACGGAACAGGACCAACCGGACGAAGAAGGCCAAAACCCTCCACAGGACCCACTCGATTCATGGGAAGAGGGATATGCATTCGGCGTTTCCAATGACTCTGACCCAGTTTGCGAAACTCCCGTCGAGGAATGGATTGATGGATTGGACATCGAGTCCACGAAGCAGGTACCGATCCCTCCAAAACTAGTCGATCAGGTGATTGGCCAGGAAGCAGCATCGATAGTCGTCAGGAAGGCCTCCGAGCAGAGGCGCCACATGATAATGGTCGGGGAACCAGGCACTGGGAAGTCCATGCTCGCTCGCTCGATGACCGAGTTCCTCCCTCCGGAACAGCTAGAGGACATATTGGTCTACCGAAACCACGAGGACGAGAACGAACCGAAGGTTCGCACTGTCCCAGCGGGCAGGGGTTCCAGGCTCATCGCCGAGCGAAGGGCCCATGTTCGTCAGCAGAGGGAGCGTACCAACAGAACCCTCCTGTTCATCGCCCTGGTCGTCGGCGCAGCCCTCCTGCTCGCGACCATCTCCTCGGGAGAGATACTCACGTTCATTTTCGGGTCATTCATCCTGGTGTTCGGTTACTTCTTCCTCAGGACTAGGCTCACCGCAGGCGACGAATCCAACATCCCAAAACTCCTGATCAAGCATGAGAGGAGCGACGAGCCACCATTCATAGACGCAACCGGGACCCTCGCAGGCGCGCTTCTGGGAGACGTTAGGCACGATCCGTTCCAATCCGGTGCCGACCTCGCAACCCCGGCACACGAGCGAGTTGAACCCGGAGCGGTTCACAGAGCCAACAAGGGTGTACTCTACATCGATGAGATCAGGATGCTCAGGATGGAGGAGCAGCAGGCCCTTCTAGTTGCCATGCAGGAGCGAGAACTTTCCATCAGCGGGCGCTCCGAGAGGTCCTCGGGAGCCCTGACGAAGTCAGAGCCAGTTCCTACAGACTTCATTTTGGTCGCAGCTGGGAACCTCGATAGCATCCAGAACATGCATCCAGCACTTAGGAGTAGAATAAGGGGGTACGGATACGAGGTATACGTCAATACCGACATGAAGGATACCGAGCGGAACAGACGCAGGCTGATTCGCTTCATAGCACAGGAAGTCGGGAACGAGATGTCCAAGGACACCGGCAAGTCAATTCCCCACTTCGACAAGAAGGCAATCTCACTAGTACTAAAGGAGGCCCAGAGGAGAAGTGGGAGGAGGGGCAAACTGTCCCTCAGGCTTCGTGAACTGGGGGGCCTTGTTAGAATCGCAGGCGACTTGGCCGCTGAGGAGTCATCCCCACTCACCCAGTCCAAGCACGTGGTGAGGGCAAGGGCAATTGCAAAGCCACTTGAGCAGCAAGTGGCAGATAGGTATCTGGAGAGGCAATCAGAGTACGCCATGCTGGTGAACGAGGGCACCAGGGTCGGTAGGGTGAATGGTCTAGCAGTCCTAGGGGCGGATACCGGTCTGTCAGACTACTCGGGGGTTGTCCTCCCAGTTGAGGCCATGGTCACTCCCACGCAGGGGAGGTCAGGGCAGGTCATCGCAACAGGTGGACTCTCGGACTTGGCCAAGGAGAGCGTTACAAACATCAGCGCGGTAGTGAAGAAGCTCACTGGAAAGGACATCAGGGATTTCGATCTGCACGTACAGTTCCCAGGCACACACAACGTCGACGGCGATAGCGCCTCGATTACTATGGCTACGGCAATCATCAGTGCCTTCGAGGGTGTGCCAATAGATCAGAACCTAGCGATGACAGGATCCTTGACCGTTCGCGGCGAGGTTCTCCCGATAGGTGGTGTCTCAGCCAAGATAGAGGCCGCAGCGAAGTCTGGAATCAAGCGAGTCATCATACCGAGATCGAACATGCACGATGTCCTGATCGACGAGAAGTACGAGTCGCAGGTCGAGATTCTGGCGGTAGACTCCCTTGACGAGGTACTCGAGCACGCATTAGTAGGCAAGGAGGAGAAGGTGAGCCTAGTTGAGAGGCTAGCCAAGGTAATCGACACAATCTCCACTGGAACGGACAAGCAGCCATCCGCGTGAACACTATCCAATTCTTGAAGTGCCACTTCCCGCAGCGGTGCCGGTAGCAATGCCTTCCAGACAACGCTCCCCAATGGGAATTCTGTTCCTAGTCGTCCTAGTGGACATGCTTGGGCTAACCCTAGTCATCCCTTTCCTGACATACTTCGTACAAGACCTGGCCACAGCAGAGGGGATTGTGGACACGGGGTCCCGTGACTTCTGGGTTGGAATAGTGATTGCTACATACTCCCTCGCTCAGTTCATCTCCACTCCGATACTGGGGGCGATTTCGGATCGCATGGGAAGGCGCCCTGTCCTGATGTTCGGTCTCGCGGCTAACTCGGTATTCTTCATCGCCTTCGGGTTGTCTGGGAGCCTCGCAATGGCTGTCATCGCCCGCTTCCTAGCTGGTGCTGGTAACGGCAACATCGCAGTAGCCAAGGCATACATCGGGGATATCAGCGAGGACGAAGAGGTAGCAGGCAGGATGGGCATGCTGGGCGCAGCATTCGGGCTCGGCTTCATGATCGGGCCATTCATCGGGGGGGTCCTCTCCGATCCAGCGACCGGCTTCGGTGGTCCGTTCGACAGCCAGTTCTGGATGGATTACCCCTATCTCCTTCCCTGCATCTTCTCTAGTGCCATGTCCTCGATAGCACTTCTCCTTGCCTTCTTCAAGCTCCCCGAGAGCCTCCCTCCTGAGTCTAGGTCCGAGTCCGATAAGTCGCCAATTACTCACCTCGGGGAGACGTTCTCAAGAATCACATCTGTGATGCGAATGCCAACCATCTCCTCACTGGTTAATGTGAACTTTCTGTTCCTGATAGGATTCACCATGATGCATGGAACTTTCATCCTCTTCACATCGATGGATCCGGAAAGTGGCGGGCTAGGTTGGAGCGAGAGGGACAACGGATGGGCATTCGCATTCGTGGGTCTGCTAGGCGTCATCGTGCAAGGGGGATTGATCAGGCCGCTCACGCGGAGGTTCAGCCTCAGGGGGATGATGATCGTCGGGACCGCTCTCACTGGGCTAGGGATCTCAAGCATTCCCTACGCCTCGTCCGAGGTCAGCTGGCTGATATTCGGTTCCTGCGCCGGTTTCGCTATTGGCAACGGGGTCTTCATGCCCACACAGAGCTCGCTTCTTACGTTCGCCACGAAGGATGGGGGCTACGAGTTGGGGACCATTATGGGGGCGCAGGAGGGGCTTGGTGCTCTGGCCCGGATCATCGGCCCATTCCTCTCAGCAGTGATATGGGCCTCCACCGTTGAGGGGGCGGGGCTTTGGTCTTACCACACTTGCTTCAGGGTCTCCGGGCTCTTCTTCCTAGCAGCACTTTTACTCCAACTCCTGTTACGGGCGCCCGGGGAGGGGAACCTCCAACCAAGGGGTGTCTGAGTTTGTCTATACCAGCAGTTGTCGCCCATGGTGGTGCAGGAGCGGGTCCAGAGAGGCTGGCAAATGTGGAGAGGGCAGTGGCGATTGCTGCAGAAATACTCGAGTCCGGCGGTTCTGCCGTGGAAGCCGCAGTGGAGGCTTGCGTGGTTCTGGAGGACGACCCAGTTTTCAACGCCGGAACGGGCTCGGTCTTCAGGACCGATGGGTCCGTTCTCCTCGATGCCTCGATTCACGTCTCGGACGGGAGGATGGGCTTCGTCATTGCAATGGGAGACACCCCTAACCCGATTAGGGTTGCAGCCGAACTACTTGACGAGGAAATAAACGGCCTAACCGGGGAAGGGGCAAGGACTTGGGCAGATGCCAAGGGCATCGAAAAGTCCCCAGTTGAGGGCAGGCCCCCATTCAAGGAGGCTACCGACACGGTCGGAGTGATTGCTAGGGACCGTTCGGGCTCCATCGCCTGCGCAACAAGCACGGGAGGATGCAGCGACAGGCCACCCGGTAGGGTCGGGGACGTGCCACTGCCGGGATGCGGATTCTGGGTCCAAGAAGGAGTCGGGGTGGGCGCGACCGGAATCGGCGAGGCGATTACAAGGGGGATGCTCAGCTTCAGAGTGGCAGAGAGGATTCTTGTGGGCGGAGACCTCGAGGAGTCGATGATATGGGCACTGGAAGAATGCTTGGAGGATGGTGCTGAGGTGGGAATAATAGCGCTTGGCTCTGAGGGCACCGGGCATGGCCTGGCCAATAGCAAGAACATGCCATGGTCATCGTGGATTGCAAGGAAGTGAAATGCATCACTTGGGATGCGCTTAAGGAGGGGCCTATGTTGGAAGACTCGGAGATGGGACCTTGTCAGATATCGATACTCGCATCAAGCAGATTGCGCAGGTCCTCGGGCAACTAGACGACAACCAGGTTCCTCGCAACATCAGGTCGGCCTCGAAGGACGCTGTGGAGAAGTGGCTGCTCAATGCAGGCAAGGACATGGACGTAAGGCTTGGAATGACCGCATCGATACTGGATGAGATATTCAACGACCCCAACCTGCCGGGGCACTACGGGCCCCTATGCCTCCAGATACAGGCTGCATTGGAGGAGATGCTGAACGAAGTCAGCCGCTCCTGAGAATTGAAGAGCCGGACCCCCTCAGTCAAACTGTTAGACATGACCCACTGGATCAACCTCTCGTACGCAAACGTCGCCACGACCTCCCCAAGGGCCCATCACGTATCCTCTGAATGGGCCGATTCGCTCGCTAGGGGCGGAGCCGCAGAGTTCGACGGGGAGGCCGAGAAGGAGGGGATGATGCCTCTAAGGGCGGCAGCCTCGAAACTCCTCTCGTGTGGGGTCGAGGACGTATGCGTCGGCTCCAGCGCGACCGAACTCCTTTGCTCACTCGCTTGGGCGATATCGCCGTCCGAGGGATCCAACGTGGTCTCCAGCAGAGTGGCATTCCCCTCCACCGTCTACCCCTGGGCTAGGGTCTGTGAGTCCAATGGCGCAGAAATCCGACTCGCCGAACACGATGACTCCCTGTACACTGACCCTGATGACATCTTGTCATTGATCGATGAGAAGACCTCGGTTGTAACAATCTCACACGTGGAGTACTCCAATGGCCAGAGGTACGATCTCGAGAAGCTCTCAGAAGCCGCCCACTCAGTAGGGGCACTAATCGTTGTGGATGCCACCCAATCTATGGGGGTGGTGCCTTTCGACGCGTACTCCACCAAGGCAGACGCCATCGTTTCCTCCGGATACAAGTGGTTGAGGGGGACTTACGGTGCGGCTGTCGGGTTCATCTCCCCCTCTGTGGTGAGCGACCTCAATCCGGGCCTGATAGGCTTCAGGAGCAACGCCGACCTATGGGATCTCAGAGCAGACAGGCTCGTTTTGCCCGATGACGCGAGCAGGTTCGAGTACACCACCATTCACTTCGGAGCGGTCCTCGGACTAGCCGCGGCTATCGACGAACTGATTGAGATGGGTATGGAAGAGGTCTGGAGGCATGACTTGGAACTCATCGACTCGCTGGCCCAAGGGGTTCGGGACATGGGGGTCGAGATCGTCTCCCCACTGACAGAGTCGGAGAGGAGTGCAATAGTCAGCCTGAGGCTTCCCAGCGGCACCAGCAGCGAGGAAGTCGCAAAACGCCTGCAATCGGAATATTCTATCCTCGTAACCAGCAGATCGGGTCTACTGCGAGTATCCCCGCACATCGACAACAACCTCCAGGAGATCGAGTCACTGTTATCCGCACTGGATGAAATCCTATCATAGATATGGATGTATTATCGCACCCGCGATTGCGAACATTACAATGGCAATGCCCCTATCGATTACCCTCCAGGCTCCCGGGCTATTCAGGACGCCAGACAGCCTCTTAGCCCCGTAACCAAGTGAGAAGAAGAAAACGAACGAGGCCGTTGCAGCACCAACCCCAAATGCCAACTTCTCATCTCCGATGAAACCAGTAGAAGCCCCACCGATTAGAAGTAGTGTGTCGAAGTAGACGTGAGGGTTCAGGAACGTGATAGCCAATAGAGTCGCCATGGTGGCCGACAAACTCCCTTCTGCTTCTCCCTCGATGACTATCGCCTCTGGGTTCATCGACGACTTTACCCTCAGGAACCCATATCCAGACAGGAAGGCTGCTGCTCCGAAGGCAATCAACGACTCGGCACCCCCTATACTAGAGGCCAATGCCCCCACTCCCAGTATCCCGGCGGCAATCAGGCTGACATCAGCCAAGGAGCAAGCCAGGCATGTCGCAAAAACATGGGATCTCTTCAGGCCCTGCCTCATTACGAACGCATTTTGAGGCCCTATTGCGAGGATTAATCCTAAACTTAGAGCGAAACCTTCGAGTCCAGCAGACCCGGCACTCATGCTCATACCTTTCTGCGCTCTGAAGCCTTCTTCCTTAGTCCGGTGTACCCGCACTTCCTGCAGGATCGAGGTGGCTTGATTCCACCGTGAGCGCGGTGAGTTGCGGAGCAGTTCATGCAGATCCACTTGATCAGGAGCCTTGCTTCCGCTTCAGGATGCCTCTGTGCCATGTTGTCGCGCGACCTGCCCGGCATTCATAACCGCTTCCCACGCTTCCTCGCCCCATGTCCTTCCTCCAAAGCATTCAAACACCTCTGGCCGTGTTACTAGTCACGTGCCAGCCAGCGTCGTGCTAGGTGCCCAATGGGGGGACGAGGGTAAGGGCAAGGCCATAGACCAACTTGCACCCAGCTCCCAGTGGGCTGTTCGGTTCCAAGGAGGCAATAATGCCGGCCACACTATCGTAGCAGGGGGGACTACCCTCAAGATGCACCTGCTGCCTTCGGGGATTACCTCTAGGGATTGCAAACTGGTACTTGGTTGCGGCATGGTGGTTGACCCCTGGGTATTGGATAGGGAGCTCAGGGAGTGGGCCGAACTCACGGGGGAACAACCCGAGGGGGAGAGGCTCTTCATCAGTGAGAGGGCGGCAGTCATACTGCCGTTCCATAGGCTGTACGACTCGGCAGACAAGGTCGTCGGAACGACTGGTAGGGGCATCGGTCCGGCTTACAGGGACCGAACCGAGAGGGTCGGCCTCAGGTTTGTGGACATCGGACTCCTGTTGGGGCGAGACTCCGAGATAGGGGATATGGCAAGGAGGATGAACGATCAGCTGGCCACAGTAGGGGTGGGGGACAGGATTGATCCCGAGCAGCTGAGCTCCGAACTAATCTGGATCCATGAGAGGTTCTCAGATGCAATACGTGCTACTGGCCCGATGCTCGACACTGCTCTGGCCAGTGGGGAGCAAGTTCTCCTCGAGGGAGCCCAAGGGGCAATGCTCGACATCGACCAAGGAACATACCCATTCGTGACGTCCTCGATCACTTGTAGGGCCAATGCGACGCATGGTGCGGGGATACACCCTGGGCACATCGAACAGTGCTACGGAATCACCAAGGCTTACACTACCCGTGTGGGGAACGGGCCGTTCCCGACCGAGCTCTCTCTCGAAGAGGGACCAGGAAAGCAGATGTCAGTGGTCGGCCACGAGTTCGGGACGACCACTGGTCGACCTCGTAGAACTGGGTGGCTCGACGCAGTGGCATTGAACGAGAGCCAGAGGCTCAACGGCTACACCGGACTGGTGGTGACCAAGCTGGACGTCCTAGGGGGTCTGGAGGAGCTGAAGATATGCACCTCGTACGAGCTCGATGACCAGGAGGTAACCCATCTCCCATCATCCTCCGAGGAACTAAGCAGGTGCAAGCCAGTCTACGAGACCCATCCCGGCTTCCCGGCAATGGAAGAGGCAGAGTGGATCCAGATCGCCGAGGAATCCAGGAAGGGCGGGGGGATGGATTCGCTACCGAGTTCTATCAGGGCATACCTAGCCAGGATAGAGGAGATATCAGGCGTCCCTGTGGTCAGCGTTGGTGTTGGCCCGGACCGACTGGCTTCCATAGCCAGTTCCGGAGGTCCATTCGACATCGAGTTGTCCGAAGCAACCTTCTAATCAGTCCCCATTACCGCAGACTCAATGGGATTCAAGTCCAGAGCGAAGAAGAGGAGGCTCGTCTCCACTGGCGGCAAAGACGGATCCGCGAAGGAGGAGAAGGCCGAGTTCGTCGGAGATGTACCCTGCGACATCAAAGGATGCGGCAACTGGGCGGACAAGAAGGCAGGAGGCAGGAAGATGGCGTATGACCGGGCCGTCGAGGTATGGGGATCCTCCGGGATATCCCGAAAGGTCCGCAAGATTTCCCTCTGCAAGTCCTGCTACAGGGCATGGAAGAAGGAGAACAAGGGCCAGCCAAAGGAGTGGGAGTAGCCCAGACTTCCCCTGCGAAACTATGTTAGACGATTCGTCTTCCACCCGACACATGAGCCAACCAGTAAATGAGCCCATCATGGGATATGCCCCGAGAAGCCCCGAGAGGACAGCGCTGAAGAACGAGATTGACAGGCAACTATCCGAGGTCATCGAGATCCCATGCGTGATCAACGGGGAGCTCGTCTTCACTGGAAACACGGCCACGCAGGTCGTACCCCACGACCATGGTCACGTGATCGCAAACGTACACCTGGCAGGAAAGGCAGAGATGGATGCCGCCTGCGAGGCTGCGGTGAATGCCCAGGGGGACTGGATAAACCTCGGCCTCGAGGGGAGGTGCCGGGTGTTCGAGAGGTGCGCGGACCTGCTAGCAGGAGACTGGAGGATGCGAGTCAACGCGTCGACCATGCTCAACCAGTCGAAGACGGCATTCCAGGCCGAGATAGACTCGGCCTGCGAACTGATCGACTTCTGGAGATTCAACTGCCACTACGCCAGAGGCTTCCATGATGACCTGCAGCCGCTGGTCTCGCCCCCGGG
>Ga0206683_10001256_pt1 | contig 17724 bp, 20 predicted proteins | sample M280m12015metaG_FD_155483 | JGI IMG/M metagenome (GOLD analysis project Ga0206683, IMG submission 155483) | Ammonia-oxidizing marine archaeal communities from Monterey Bay, California, United States - M2 80m 12015 | ecosystem: Environmental > Aquatic > Marine > Intertidal zone | place: USA...
TTTTTCTGGGGAGAAATTAACGCCTCTTAGTATCAAAATAATATCAAGAGAGTTTACCTTGGAGAGGTTTTTTCTGGGGAGAATTTAACGCCTCTTGATATTGATATAAATTATATATAGTTATAGATAATTTGTATAGTACTAAAATAAATAAGGTTACATGCTCTTCGTTGTTCCCAAGAACTGGTCGGGACGGCAGGATTTGAACCTGCGACCACTTGACCCCCAGTCAAGTGCGCTACCAGACTGCGCCACGCCCCGTTTTTATTTTTTGAGTTCTTGCAAGATATCTTCTAGGTCTTGCAGAATCTCTTCGGAATCTAAATCACTTCCCTTCACAACCGCAGTGTTTGAATTCAAACTCTTTTTTGCACCTGATACTGTCAGGCCATCACTGTGAAGCAATGATTTAATTTTCATAACCAAGACAATGTCTTCTCTTTGATAGTATCGCCTGTTCCCTTTCCTTGTTACTGGACTCAAATCTTTAAATTCTTTTTCCCAAAATCTTAAGGTATGAGTTTTCAAGTCACATAGTTCTGCTACTTCACTAATAGAAAAATATTTTTTTTTGGGTATCTGGAGTTTGTTATCCATCCTGAGATGCAACCTTACTCCTTAATTTTTGACCGGCTCTAAAAGTGACCACTCTTCTGGCTGAAACCGTAACTGCCTCTCCCGTTTTGGGGTTTCTTCCTGGACGAGCTTTCTTTTTAATAATTTCAAAATTACCAAATCCCGACAATTTAACTTCTTCATCATTCAACAAAGACTGTGCAATTTCATGAAAGAAGCACTCAACCAGTTCCTTTGATTCGGATTTATTTAATCCCAGGGTTGCGTGTAAATGATCAACAATATCTGATTTTGTTACGGTATTACTCATTAAGATCTCAATTCTGCTTTAATTTCTTTAGACAAGAAGTTTACAATTCTTTCTACCAACTGATCAATGTCTTCATCGATGAGTGTTTTGGTAAGAGACTGCCATTTTAAATTGAACGCAACGCTTTTTTTACCTTCTGGAACATTATCACCGTGATAGACATCAAATGTATTGATTTCAACCAACTCCTTACCGGCCTTTGATCTAATGAGTTTTATGATTTTGCTGTTTAACTCTGAGTCTTCAACAATAAACGCCAAATCTCTTGAAGATGCTGGATAGCGCGAGAAATTGTTGTATTTTATATTTTTATCTTGAGTGAGCTTGTCTATGTCTAAAGTAAAAACTAAAACTTCACCTTTTAAATCTTTTTGATTCATAACACCCGGGTGAATCACCCCCATTTCTCCAATTACCTTAGGTCCAACTTTAATTTTTGCTGATTTTCCAGGGTGAAGAAAAGAAGAAGCTACCCTTTCAAATATTGCCTCTTTTGTTAAATGATTCATTAAGCCTTCTAGATCACCTTTAAGATTGTAAAAATTTAAAGGTGACGGTTTATTTTTCCAGTGAAGATCAGTGTCTTTTCCTGAGATTAAACCACCCACCTGAAGAATTTCTTTAACCGACCCAGCTTTGTCTTTTTTAAAAATAGAACCAATTTCAAACAATTTTTGATTTTCTTCCCCATTATTAAGGTTGCTCGCATAAGTATTAACTAAACCGGGCCATAGGCTCGAGCGCATCACATTCATATTTTGAGAAATTGGATTTGAAACAACTAAATGATCTTTTTTAACACCTCCAAGGTTGGCATCTTGTTCGTCAATAAATGAGTACGTGATGACCTCGCTGTAGCCTTGTGAAACTAAGAAAGCAGAAACTCTATGACTGTTGGTAACCTCTTTTTTCTTTGGCAGTGGCCTTAAAGATTCAGTGGGTAATTTATTGTAGCCTTCAAGCCTGGCCAACTCTTCTATTAAATCAGCCTCAATACTTAAATCGTATCGCCAAGATGGTATCAGTGTGTTGACTGTTTCTTTTTTAACTTGAGGAGAAAGGCCGAGTCCTGTCAGATAACTTTTAACTTTTGTTTTAGAGAGATTTGCGCCCAATATCTTATTTGCTGAAGATATATTGACCGATACTTTGTTTTGTTTAGGAAGACTCTTTTTTTCAGCTACCACTTGCAATGGACCAAAAAGACCTCCCACGGATTTGTTTAAAAGCTCGCTTGCTCTTTCAATAGCCAATTCTTGTATATTAAAATCAACGCCTCTTTCAAATCTCATCGAAGCATCCGTTTGGAGTCCAAAGCGTCTGGCTTTTCCTCTAATGGCCTCTGGCTTAAAGTAAGCACTTTCTAAATATATTGATTTAGTGGAGTCAGTAACCGAGGAATCAAGACCTCCCATGATACCCGCAAAAGCAAGTAATCCTTTTTTATCAGCAATGACTAAGCAGTCCTTATTAAGGGATATTTTTGTTTCATCCAGTAACGTCAATTCTTCGGCTTCCTTGGCAAACCTGACTTTTATATCACCCACTAACTTATCGTGATCAAAGGCATGCAAAGGCTGTCCCAGCTCAAGAAGAATGTAATTTGTAATATCAACCACGGGGTCGATAAGCCTATGATCGCTGGTCTCCAGTCTTTCAGCTATGAGGTCAGGAGTTTTTAGAGATAAGTCTACATTTGTAATGTAACGACCCACGTATTTAGGACCCATGGAGCAAACAGAGATATTTGTTGGGCTATCAACCGTCGAAGAAATGGTTTGTGATTTCGGTAACTTTAATTTTAGATTGTTTAAGATTGCCACTTCTCTTGCGACTCCAAGGAGACTAAAACAATCGCCTCTGTTAGGCGTTATATCAAGATCAATAATAGCGTCTTTACCGGTTATTTTCGACTGGAAAGACTCATAGCCATCAACCTCAAGTCCGGCCATGGTTAATTGATCGCACAGCTCTTCGGTTGAGAGATCAGTATCAACAAATTCTTTAAGCCAATTTTTACTAAACTTCATATTAAAATTGCTTTAAGAACCTATGATCATTCTCAAAGAAAGCTCTCAAATCAGGTATGTCATGCTTAAGCATTGCCATCCTTTCAGCACCCAGTCCAAATGCAAAACCCGAATACTTCTTAGTGTCTATGCCTGCCATTTCTAAGACATTTGGGTGAACCATTCCACAACCCAAGATCTCAAGCCAACCTTTTTTCCAACGGATATCCACTTCAGCGGAAGGTTCAGTAAATGGGAAATAAGAAGGTCTAAAACGCAATTCCATTTCTTGTCCAAAAAAGTCCGTGAGAAAATCATTCAACAGACCTTTAAGTTGCGCCAATGAAGCTCCTTCTTCTAAAACAAGTCCTTCTATTTGATGAAACATGGGTGTGTGAGTCAGATCCGAATCTTTACGATACACTCTTCCAGGACAAATAATTCGAAGGGGCGGATCTTTCTGCTCCATGGTCCTAATTTGAACAGGTGAGGTATGCGTTCTGAGAAGGTCCCCATTGCCGAGATAAAATGTGTCGTGCATATCTTTAGCAGGATGATCGGCAGGAACGTTCAGAGCTTCAAAATTATAATAATCAGTTTCCACTTCAGGACCTGAAGCCACTTCAAAACCCAGGGACTCGAAGAAGTCACTGATGGAATTGATGGTTTGTGTAATAGGATGGAAAGTTCCCTGTTCTCTTGAAATGCCAGGGAGCGTTACGTCAATTTTTTCATTCTTGAGCTTTCTTTCTGCATCCAGATCAATCAGATCATGTTGTCTCTCGGAATAAACAACTTCTATCTCTTTTTTTAAGGCATTAAGAGATTGGCCGGCTTCTCTTCGTTCTTCAGAGGGTAACGAGCCTAATGTTTTTAAAAGTTTATTGAGCTCACCGTTTTTTCCCAAGAAAGATTTGTAAACACTTTCAAGGTCTTGAAGATCAGGTGATGCTGCGACAGCATCAATGGCTTTATTTCTTATAGAAGTTATATCCATCTATTTTCTCGTATTAGAAGAAGTCTATTATAGATACAAACCCTCGGTTTAAGGGAATTATGATAAGAGAGGTTTTATGCTGCTAATTGAGATTTTGCCTCTTCAGCAATAACTGTAAAAGCCTCTTTATCATTCACTGCTATCTTCGCAAGCGTCTTTCTGTCTAAATCAATACTAGCTTTCTTCAAGCCTGCGATTAATTTGCTGTAGGTAATACCGTTGTTTCTTGCTGCAGCATTAATTCTGACAATCCATAATGACCTAAACACCCTTTTCTTAACTCGCCTGTCTCTATAGGCGTATTGGCCAGCTTTCATGACAGCCTGCTTAGCTACTTTATAAGTCCTGCTGCGTGCGCCTCTGAAACCTTTAGCTTGTTTTAAAACTTTTTTGTGTCTAGCCTTAGCTTGAACACCTCTTTTTACTCTAGCCATTATCTTTCTCGTTTACGTGTTTGTTTTAAGCATTCTATCAACTAACTGTTGATCAACTTTGGCAATAGGAGTGGTTCCTCTCAATTGTCTTTTTCTTTTTGTTGTCATCTTAGTAAGAATATGACTCTTATTAGATTTCTTTCTTTTTAAACCATTCCCTGTTTTCTTGAACCTTTTGCTGGCTCCGCTGTGTACTTTTAATTTTGCCATTATTTCTTCTCTAATTTAACTATTTCTTATTTGGGGCCATCATCATAACTAATTGTCTTCCTTCTAGAATAGGGAACTGTTCAACTTTCGCCATTTCTTCTAGATCAGCTTCTACTCTTTTTAATAAATCCATTCCTATTTTTTGATGAGCCATTTCTCTTCCTCTAAATCTTAGAGTAATCTTGGCTTTATCTCCGTTTTCTAAAAAACTCTTTATCTTGTTAACCTTTATTTGGTAATCGTTTTCTTCTGTTACTGGCCTAAATTTTGTTTCTTTAATCTGTTGTTTCTTCTGTTTCTTCTTTGAAGCTGCTTTTTGCTTCTTAGCATCAAAAACGTGTTTTCCGTGATTAAGCAATCTGCAAACAAGAGGCTCTCCGTCCTTTGCCATTTGAACCAAATCTAGAGAAGCTTGCTCAGCTTGTTTTAAAGCGTCCGCAAGACTAACAATTCCTAGTTGTTCTCCTGACTCACTAATCAACCTAATTTTATCTGCTTTTATTTCACCATTAATTGGCAATCTTTTCTCAGGTTTCCTAAAGGACTTTCTTACTGCTATGTGCTTCTCCTGTTTCGTTATTATTGCTTAGTGTGGACTTTTTCAAGCACCATGTCTTTGAAGTCCTCCAAAGACATCTCACCAAGATCTTCTCCACCCCTTGCACGAACTGAAATAGTTTTATTTTCTATTTCTTTATCTCCTACAATTAATAGATAAGGTACCTTATTCATTGAGTGGTCGCGAATTTTATAAGCGATCTTCTCTTTCCTCAAGTCACTTTGTGCTCTAAATCCACTTTTTTGCAATAAATCACGTACTTTTTGACTATATTCGCCTTGTTTGTCAGTAATATTCAAAATTACAGCCTGTGTGGGTGCCAACCAGATCGGAAAAGCTCCTCCATGATTTTCTATTAAAATTCCAATAAATCTCTCAAAAGAACCTAAAATTGCCCTGTGTATCATGACGGGTTGGTGTCGTTCTCCATCTTCGCCAATGTATTTTGCTTCTAAACGCTCGGGAAGAATAAAGTCGGCTTGGAAAGTTCCACATTGCCATTCTCTACCCAAGGAATCCGTGAGAATGAAGTCTAATTTAGGTCCGTAAAAAGCTCCCTCACCTTCAGCAATTTCATAAGGCAAATCCAAGTTTTTTATGGCCTTTTCTAAAGCCGACTCTGCCTTATCCCAAACTTCATCTGATCCAACCCTCACTTCGGGCCTAGTGGAAAGCTTAATATCAAATTTATTAAATCCTAATTCAGAATATATGGTAGATAAAACTTCAATAAAATTTTTGGTTTCTTGTTCAATTTGATTTTCAGTGCAAAAGATATGTCCGTCGTCTTGAGTAAAAGCTCTTACCCTCATTAATCCATGAAGAGTTCCCGAAGCCTCGTATCTATGACAAGATCCAAATTCAGCAAATCTAACCGGTAAATCTCTGTAAGACTTCAGCCCTTGATTGTAGACTTGAACATGACAAGGGCAATTCATTGGTTTCAAAGCATTGATTCTTTTCTCATTGGCATGTTCTTCATCAATCTCTGTGATGAACATATTCTCTCGGTACTTATCCCAATGGCCTGATTCTTCCCATAACTTACGATCGACAACCTGGGGTGTGTTAATTTCTTCATAACCCGCTTCTGTTTGCTTGTTTCTCAAAAAGTCTTCTAAAACTCGGTACACGGCCCACCCTTTTGGATGCCAAAACACCATTCCCGGAGCTTCTTCTTGAAAATGAAAAAGATCGAGCTCTCTTCCTATTTTCCTATGATCTCTTTTTTCTGCCTCTTGTTGTTGCAAAAGATGGTTTTCTAATTCTTTTGTTGTTCTCCAAGCAGTTCCATAAATTCTCTGGAGCATTTCATTTTTAGAATCTCCCTTCCAGTAAGCTCCGGCTATTTTTGTTAATTTAAAGGCATTAAGGTGTTTGGTGTTAGTTACGTGAGGTCCTCTGCACATATCAACGTATTCTTCGTGTTCGTACAACGCTATGATTTCGCCTTCTGGTATTTCATTGACTATGGATTGCTTGTAAGGCTCTTTCCTTTCCTTAAAAACAGACAGTGCTTCTTCTCTTTTTACAACCTTCCTAACAACGCTGTAATTCTTTTTAGCTAACTCGATCATGCGCTTCTCAATTGCGTCAAGATCATCATCGCTTAGTGGCGTTTCAAGAAGAACATCATAGTAAAAACCGTTATCAATCACCGGCCCTATGGCTAATTTAATTTCGGGATAGAGTTGCTTTAATGCATGAGCCAACAGATGAGCACAAGAGTGTCTGATAATCTCTAAGCCTTCCGAATCTTTTGCCGTAATGATCTCAACTTCTGAATCTTCTGTGATGGCTTCTGATGCATCTACTAGCTTACCATTAATCTTACCTGCAACAGTTGCTTTTGCTAAGCCAGGTCCTATATCAGCAGCCAGCTCTTCAATTGTTAAGGATGAGCTAAAGTCTCTTAAAGATTTATCTGGGAGGGTTATTTGAGGCATATTCAGTGGTGGCCACTACTAAAGGACACGTGTTTTTTTATAATCTTATTTATCTTTGTTACTAAAATCAATCTTTAAGGTGATAAAAGAGAAGCTTTCCATTGATCATCCTCTAATTTATACAATTTTCGTTTGTGTAATCTGCTCTTTTGATCAATCCAAAACTCAATCAGCTTAGGTTTTAAAATGAAACCACCCCACCGCTCGGGTCTTTCTAGCTTTCCACCTTGACTAGAATTTTCAATATTTTCGACAATTTCTACTAAACTTTGATAGCTCTCAATCTTACTGCTTTGATGAGAGGCAGTCGCAGATATTTGAGATAGCCTAGGCCTTAATTGGAAATATTCATCAGATTCTTCTTTAGAAACTTTCTCACAACAACCTTCTATGCGTATTTGTTTATTAGTCTTCGCCCACCAGAAGTTTAAAGCAACTTTATTATTATTGATTATTTCCTGTCCTTTTTTCCCTTCGTAATCTGTAAAAAAAACTAAACCTGCATCAGATAAACTTTTTAATAGAACCATTCTTGATGACGGCTGCCCGCTTGCATTCACCGAAGCTAAATTCATGGCATGAGGCAATCCAACTGAAGATTCTTTAGCTTCTTGTATCCAAGAATGAATTTCTAAAATAGGTTCTTGAGAAACCTCGAGTAAATCATAAAGGTCCATTTATTTCTTACTAGAAACCCAATAATCCAAACTTAAATACTTGCCACCACCAGAAAAAAGTAAAACAAGGAGCATCAAAGAATAAATTACATCGAATTCTACCCCGTTACTTTCATAAGACCAGCCATTATCTACGTTAATAAGGAAACCAGTAAAAAATAAAACAATAATCATTGGTACTGTAACCCACCTAACAAATAAACCCACCAAAAGGAAAGCTGCACCTCCTGCTTTAATAATAACCACCATCCAAGCCATTATCTCAGGAAAAGGAGCACCTTGGGTGCCTAGCCATCCAGAGTATTTATCTATATTTTCTATATGATCTGTACCTGCAAACCACATTACATTAAAAAGGTACAATCTAATAAGAAATAATCCAATAAAATCAAGGTTTTGTAAGCTTTCTAAAAATCTATGTAGAGACTTTATTATTTTCATTTAATTCTTCAATCCTTTCTTATAATCACACTTCCGACCGAATAACCTGCCCCAAAAGAACAAATAACACCCAATTGCCCTGAGACCAAATCTTCTTTATTTTTATGGAAGGCAATTATAGAGCCTGCAGAGCTTGTGTTTGCATATTCATTTAAAATAACTGGAACTTCCTTAATATCTGGATCCCTACCCAGAAGCCTTTTGGATATTAATGTGTTCATATTTGAATTTGCCTGATGTAACCAAAATCTGGAAACATCTTCAACGGCTATATTATTTTCTTCCAAGTGTGTGGTTATCATTTCAACCACCATTGGAACGACCTCTTTAAAGACGCTCTTCCCTTTCTGAATAAAAAGCTTATCAGGGTCATCTGCATCAGAATTCTCCGGTTTATTAAGAAAACCAAAGTTATTCCTAATATTATTTGAAAAGCTAGTCTTTAACTTTGTTCCGAGGATCTCAAAACAACCTTTTGAATGATTAATGCCTTTTTTCTCTAAAAGAATTGCAGTACAGGCATCACCAAAAATAAAATGTCCGTTTTTATCTTTGAAGTTTAAGTGGCCACTACAAATATCAGGGTTAACAACTAGAATGCATTTAGCCACCCCGGATAAAATATCACTTACGGCATTTTGTAGAGCAAACGTCGAAGAGGAACACGCAACATTCATGTCATAAGCATAGCCTTCTATTCCAAGTTCTTTTTGAATCTCAATCGCAACAGCAGGATAGGCTCTTTGTAAATTTGCACATCCACAAATAACGGCATCCACATCGCCCGCTGTTCTCCCTGCTTGGTCCAAAGCTTCCTTACAAGCAGATATAGAGATTTCTGCTTGTATGGAAATTTGATCATTCGGTCTTTGTTCCAGATTAGGTCTCATTCTATGAGGATCTAAAATACCTTCTTTATCTAGGACATATCTTTTCTCTATGCCTGATACTTTTTTAATAAAGGCTGCATCTGAAGGAGTGAGGGCTTCTACTTCTCCTGCAGCTATCTCTTTCTTATTCTTAGAATTATAGATGTCGACGTACTTATTATAACTCTCTACAAGTTCATCATTTGTAATGAAATCTTTTGGTGTAAAGAGACCCGTTCCGCTTATAACTACTGACATACTTCTAGTTTAATTAAAAAATAAAGGTAACATAAATAATGTTCAATTAGAGTTTTTCTTTTCTATCACTTCAAAGGCTTGCTGAATTTCAATGAATTTTTCTTTAGCTTTATCTAGTAATTCGTCAGGCAGTCCTTTAGAAATTAAAGTGTCCGGATGGAACTCTCTTCTTTTTTTCTGATATATTTTCTTAATATCATCAAAAGGCATGTCGCTAGTTACTCCTAAGACTTTATAAGGATCAGATGAATCATTTGAAAATTGATCTTTTAGTTTATCAAATAAGCTCAGATCTATGCCAAAAATACCTGGAGTCTTTCTTAATAAGACTTCTTCTGCAGGATCAAGAATTACATCTGCCATTGCAAGCTCAAAAAGTAATTCGTAAAAAACTACTAAAGCATTCTTGTTATTAGCTAATAAACCAGCTAATTGAGAGGCATATTCTTCATATGAGACGTTATCATCTTTTGCATGATTAAAAACCTTTATAGCAAATTGACGTTGTTCTGAAGGGAATTTGAAACGCTCTTTTATAAAATCATCAACCTTTTCTACTTCTTCCTTACTAACAATTCCATCTGCTTTAGCTAATTTAGCAAGGCAAGCAAATAAGGCAGCAAAAAAAGCTGCTTGTTGTTGTTGATTAGAAGTAAACCTAGTCTTTGACTTTGTTTGATTTGCACCAACTCGTGAACCAGCAATAGCACCAATTAACCCTCCTATGGGTCCGCCTAAGCTAAAGCCTATAAGATAACCTATTGCTGATTTTAAAAGCATCATAGTCATATTGAATTTAAATAAAAAATATACCTATATTAGTATTGTAATGATCTTAGATTTATATAACACTTGTATAAATATTTATTTAAATGATTGAGGAAAGAAATGGCTTTACCTGTAGTTGACTATCTAAAGTTACCTGAAAATGGAGATCCGTTCCTGGAAGGACATAAATGTTCTAATTGTGATGCTATATTTTTGGGTGAAAGGAAAGTTTGCTCAAGCTGTTTTTCAAGAGAAACCTTGGAAGCGGTAAAACTAAATAACTCCGGTAAGCTTTATTCCTATTCAATTGTTTGTAGATCTTTTCCTGGGATAGATGTCCCTTACATTTCAGCAATAGTTGATTTAGACGGAGGGGGCACAATTAAAGGTAACTTAATTGATGTAGAACCTGACCCAGAAAAAATAAAATTTGATATGCCTGTAGAAATTATCTTTGATGATGCTTTAGGCAGAAAGGATGCTGATGGAAATTCTTATATCAGCTATTTCTTTAAACCAATTTCTTAAGGAGTAAATTATGAGTGATGTATTTGTTTTAGGCGTGGATATGATTAAATTTGGTCGATTTCCAGACCGCTCAGTTCCTGACTTGGGTGCTGAAGCAGCGCTTCTTGCTCTTGATGATGCAGGTTTAAATATAAACGATATGGAGGCATTCTATTGCGGAAATTTAGGCCAAGCAAGTGGAATGGTTGGTCAAAGAATATTGCAAGAAATAGGTCAAACAGGTATCCCTGTAGTTAATTGCTCTAATGCTTGTGCAACTGGCGCAACAGCCTTCAGAGAAGCATGGACTTCTATAAAGGCTGGATTGTACGATGTTGTTTTAGCTGTTGGAGTAGAGCAAATGGGCTCAGGGCTTCTGGGTGGAGCAGGAGCAGGTAAAGGGATACCCAAAGAAGGATTGCTTGGATCTGGAACAATGCCAGCTGTTTTTGCTGAAGCAGGCATGGAGCATGCAAGAAACTATGGTACAACTTTTGAACAATTCGCAAAGATCTCCGTAAAAAATCATCACCACTCCACCATGAATCCTAAAGCTAGATATCAAATAGAAACGCCTTTGGATGAAGTAATGAATGCAGAGATGATTTCATATCCTAATACAAAATTAATGTGCTCAGTTAACGTTGACGGAGCTGCTGCAGCTATTCTGGTTTCAGAAAAGAAAGCCAAAGAGTTGGGTATGGCAAGGGCTGTAAAAGTTAGGGCTTCAGTATTAACCAGCGATCCCTATCAAGAGAGAGATCTGGTAATGCCTGATGTAAACTCATGCACCAGAAAAGCAGCGAAAGAAGCTTATGAAATGGCAGGACTAGGGGCTGATGATATTGACTTGGTTGAATTACATGACTGTTTTGCAACAGCTGAAATGCTTCATTACGAAAATTTGGGCCTTTGTGGAGATGGAGAGGCCGGCAGGATGATAGATGAAGGGGAGGTAGAATTAGGTGGAAGAGTTCCTGTTAATGTCTCAGGTGGACTGCTATCAAAAGGTCACCCTCTAGGCGCAACTGGAATAGCTAATATTTATGAAGTCTGCACCCATCTTCGAGGAGAGGCCGGGGAAAGACAAGTTGAAAATGCTCGTATTGGTATGACGCACGTTATAGGACTAGGAAGTGCCTGCGGTATTCATATCTTAGAAAAAGCTTAAGAACCTATAATGCTTATTGGTGTCGTAAGCGATACTCATAACAATATTAAAAACATTAAAAAGATCATTGATCTTTTTAATGAGGCACAAGTAGAGCTTGTAATTCATACTGGAGATATAAGTAAGGCTGAAACTTTAAAGGTCTTTTCTTCTCTTAACTGTCCTTTAAGAGGAGTTTTTGGTAATAATGATAGAATTGAAGGGGGATTAGAAGAAGTTTGCAAAGAAAATAATTTCTTATTCCAAGAACCGCCTTTATGTTTCACTCTAGAAAATAAAAAAATAGCTATCTTCCATGAACCAGATTTAATCAAAGACTACACCAAAGAACATCAAGATATTAACCTTATTCTTCATGGGCATACCCATAGATACAAAGAAGAGACGATAGATAAGACAGTTCACTTTAATCCTGGAGAATCAGCGGGGTCGATGGAAGGAAAAAATGCAATAGGAATAGTAAATCTAAATAATTTAGAAATTAAAAGAGTCTTTTTTTAATAAAGATAGCTAGCCATAAAAGTATTAGACTTGTAGGAAGGCTAAGAAATATTGGCCTTAAGACTCTTAAGGAATAATCTTTTTCTAAGATAAAGTTAAATAAGAACGTAAATAAAGCCGGAGCATACTCATTAGAATTAACTTCTATTTGAGCTGGCGTCAAGAAAATTACTATACCAATAAAAATTATTACCTTTTTGGCTCTTTTACTAAAGAAAAGACCTGTAAAGTAACTAAATCCTAAGACAGCAAAAATATAAAGCAGCCAGAACATGGCTAGTAGTCTCGAAGAAGGCTCCCAAGCGGCTCAACGATTAGTTGACTTCTCCAAGTAGTAATTTCGCTAGAAGCTTTTTCAAAACCTTCGGTAATAGCCAATCTTAGGAAATCTTTTTGGCTCTTTTTTGAAAAAAACATAGTTGGGTTGATTTCTTGAAGCTCAGCAACATGCAGAACAATATCATTGAATTTATTTAATAAATTCTTTTCTTCAGCTTTTGTAAGTCCAGTATTAATATCTTCGTCATGTTCTATAGGAGAAAAAATTCTTAAGGATAAGAAATCTAACTCTTCATTGTGCCATTCCAATTTATTAGATGCTGTTAAAGCCTGCTTCTGTTGAATAAAAAGTTCTATAAGAAAATCAACATCAGAAGCTGCATAATTCAATTGAGAATCGGTCAGAGGTCTTCTTATCCAATTTGATCTTGTTTCTCCTTTATCCACGGTAACGCCTATTTTTTCTTCTACTAACCCCTGGTAACCTATTGAATAGTGGCCATTTAGAAAAGCTTCAGCTAATTGAGTGTCAAATAAATTCACCATTTTTTTTCCCGTCCACGAATAAACAGCTTCTATGTCTTCTTTGCAGGAATGAAATATCTTAGTGACGGAATCTGAAAATAAAAAACTACAATGATCTTTTGGATTATCTATAAGAACGGTATCTACAAGATAAATTTCCTCTGCATCATTAATCTGAAGCAGTGCCAATCTCATATTGTCTTTAGTGGTTCTCCTGAACTCAGTATCAACACCCACATAAGGTTTTAATAGCAGCTCTTCGTTTAAAAAAGCTAGATCTTCAATTGATTCTATAAAAGTAAACATAACTGACTAGTTTTAATTAACTCTTTTTTTGCAGGGATAAAACATCTACTATTTCATTTTCTGGGGTAAAGCCAGAAACAACTTTCCTCAATATCTCTTTCAATGCCTTAACATCTCCTTTTTTTTCTGCTTCTTGTAGTAAATTGATATATTGTTCTATCTCTTCAGCTACTAAGAAGTCTTCTTCTGCTCTCAATATCCGTTTGTGTTCTGTTGTGCTAACTCTCTCTCCAATCAACAACTCTTCATAAAGTTTTTCTCCAGGCCTGAGACCGGTAAATATTATTTCTATATCTCCCTCAGGATTATCTTTATCTTTTAATTCCATCCCGCTAAGACTAATTAATCTTTTTGCTAGATCATAAATCTTAATGGGTTCACCCATATCGAGTACGAAAACATCTCCTCCTTTGCCCAATGCTCCTGCTTGTATCACAAGCTCCGCCGCCTCTGGTATAGACATAAAATATCTTATAACTTCAGGGTGAGTAACTGTTACAGGCCCCCCTTCTTTAATCTGTTGCTGAAAAAGAGGAATGGCTGATCCGGATGAGCCTATTACATTACCAAACCTAACCATCGTTATCCGAGTTTTATTCCTAGCATCATCCTTATCAGATAAAGACTGTAAAATCATTTCCGCAAACCTCTTAGTAGCCCCCATAATATTCGTAGGTCTCACGGCCTTGTCCGTAGAAATAAGAACAAATGTTTCAACCTGAGCATCTATAGCAGCTTGCACACAAGCTTGAGTTCCAATTATATTATTGAAAACTCCTTCAAAAGGATTTTCTTCAACTAAAGGAACGTGTTTATAAGCAGCAGCATGATAGACAGTATCAACAGCAAAAGCCTTACAGACTTCAGTTATTCTTTTCTTGTTAGTTACGCTGCCAAGCACAGTATGTAACCCTGCTTCAGGTAAAAGGCTTTCTATTTCTTTCTTTATCAAATAAAGAGCATATTCATTGGAATCCAAAAGAATAATCTTGCTTGCTTTTCTGGCTACCTGTCTTGATATTTCAGAGCCTATAGAACCTCCAGCGCCTGTAATAAGCACTACTTTTTGAGCTATATTTCTATTAATTAAATCTTGGTTTGCTTCGACTTCCAATCTGCCAAGCAAATTTGAAACATCAACTTCTTTTAATTCTGAAACCAAGACCTTTCCTTCGGCTAACTCGGCAAGACCTGGTAAAATCCTAACTTTAACTGAATAATTTTCTATTTCTTTAAGAAGGCTGCTTAGGGTTGATTTAGAAGCAGATGGCATTGCTATAAGAACTTCGTCTACTTTTCCCCTTGAAGCAAGTCGCTCTAACTTCTCAGGGTGTAAGACTTTTATCCCTCCTAAGTAAGTTCCTTGCAAGGGAGGACTGCTATCAATAAATGCTATGGGTTGCATTTCTTTACTAACCTTTAAGGCGCTTGCTAATTGTATGCCGGCAGAGCCTGCTCCATAAATTACTACTCTTTTCTCAGACACCCTATCTGATAAATAAAAATGAGCTGTTAATCTCATGCTAACTATTAAAAAAGAAAAAGTAATGAAACCTACTAACCAGCCTTCAAAGCTAAACAAAGAACCAGAGGTTCCAGGAATAAAATAACCCAATAAATAAGTATATAGAAATTTGCTAATAAGGCCTAAAGCAAAGCCAAGAAAAATAGCCTTGGCAAGGACTAAAATTACAGAAAGATCTAGGTACCTAACTACAGAACTGTAAACACCAAAATACCAAAATGTAATTAAACAGAGTAATGGCATCCAGGATAGTCTTAAGAATTCTTCAAGATTTATAGACTGAAATTCTACACCGCTGATAATTAATGCCAAAAGAATAGCAAAACACATCGAAATAAAATCACTAAACAAAGCTAGTAACTTTTTATTTAGTCTTGAAGTTGATAATAAAGATTTTTTTAGATTCATAAATTAGTAGATACTTTTAATATTTATTTAATGAGAAATTCCATCTTTTTTTATTACTTTAATAATAGTTAGCCAAATTATATAGATATCAAAGCTCAGGGAAGCCCTTCTTAAATACTCTTCATCATATTGAACCTTCTCTTCAATAGACAGCTCATCTCTTCCATTGACTTGCGCCCATCCAGTAATGCCTGGTTTTAATTGACTTATCTCTTTCAGATCTCTTCGGCTAATTAAATCATGCTGATTAAATAAAGCCGGCCTAGGGCCTACAAAGGACATGTCACCTTTTATGATTGAAATTATCTGAGGGAATTCATCTAAACTATATTTCCTTAAAAAACGTCCCGTTGAAAGCAGGTAATCATCTGGATTTGTTAACAAATGAGAAGCCTCTTGAGGAGTATTTGAACGCATAGTCCTAAATTTGGGCATTAGAAAGGTTTTATTATTCTTTCCTATCCTGGAAGAAAAATACAGAGGATATTCTCTATCTTTTAAGAATATTAGAATTGATATCAGAAGAATTGGTAGTAGGAGAATAAAGGCAATTAACAAACTAAATACCAAATTTATAAATCTAATCATTTTAATAAAAGGTTATATCCTCTGATCTAGGTATTTACTCGTCTCTTTACGAGCAAACTCAGGCTGATTTCTGATAACCGCAACCGTCTCAAAGCGCTCCATATCTAAATTTTCGTTATCAGTAAAAAAATCTTCGAAGTCTTTTTCACCAATTTTGTCATTCTTAAAGAAATAATAAGGCCATTGCTTATTAGCGGTAAACAACCACATTAGGTAGAGTCGTCTCATAAAGATAGCTAAAAAATTTCCAATATTCTAAAAATCCTTAGGTTAGTCATTAATTGCGTATTTAGAAATTAACTCCAATTGACGATTTATCACCACATCTTCGTCATACAACCTCATCGCACGGGATCTCCCGTTTCGGCCAATTCTTTTCCGTATCTCAGGATTATTTACGAGATATTCAAGTTTTTCATGGAGTCGATTTACATTTTTTACCGGGACAAGAAAACCAGTTTCACCCTCGACAACTTCTTCGCGTGATCCCCGAATATTAGTTGCTACAACAGGTAACTCCATCATCATCGCCTCTATTATGGACCTAGGCATACCTTCTCGCCATGAAGGTAAGCAAAAAATATCCATCGCAGCTTAATAAACCTGGTATATCCTCACGTTCACCAGCAAGAATCAATCGATTGCCTAAAACTGTTTCAGCGTCCTGAATAGCACTATCTACGCTTGAGTCATAATCAGAAGGTAACCGAGAGCCTACTAGAAGAAAATATATATAAGAATAATCTAAAGCAAGTTTTTTGGCTGCGTCAAGAAACTCCACTATACCTTTTTCTTGAACAAGCCGACTGACCATACCAATCACAACTTTGTCCTTAGGTAAATTTAAGTCTTCAATATTATATTTAACAGCCGGATTAAATCGCTTGGTGTCCACTCCATTTCCAATATAAAAGATTCGTTTTTTATTCATAATTTTAAGTGAAGCGGCATTTGCAGCATCCTCCTGACTTTGAGTAAAAAGTAAATCAGTTAGAGGGCGCATAGCAATTTCTGCTGAAATAAATATCAATCTCTTCAAAGCTGGCATTTCGTCATGGAAATAAAAGCCATGTGCGGTGTACACAACTAAAGGAACTCTTGCAAAAAAAGCCGCGATCCGTGCTAAAAATGCTGCTACGGGAGTATGAACGTGAACTACATCAAATGACTCCCTACGAAAAAAAAGAAAAAGACGCCAAATAGAAACAAGCCCTTTCACAGGAGAAAGGTTTCGTTCAATTGGAATGACTTCAATTTTGTATCCCTTTCTTTCCAAATCATCCAAATGCCCACCAAATGAGCATACTGACTTAACAAAATGACCTTGATTCAGCTGAGCATCAACTAAGGGAATAATTAACCGCTTCAGTGTAAAGTCAACCGCACAAAGCTGACATATTTTCATAAATAACCCATGCTATAAGATATAGTTTCCCGAACAGCATCATCAACTGGGCACACAATCATACTTTATCTCCATTTAACTGCATCGCGGTTGCTACGTCAGCTGATATTATGTCAAATGAATACAATGTGTGATTCGACCATATGAGAATACTTCTGAATTTGTCTTCCATACTTTAAATATTATCCTCGAGCCATGCTTGAAACATTAAAACAGCCCATAATTGAGTCTGCCAGTTTTGAATGCCCATAAGATGTTCTGACCACATTTGACGAACTATCTCGGGGTAAAAAAAACCTTGAGACCTGAGCCGAGATTCACTTAGCAATTCTTCAGCCCATTCTTTAAGAGGTCCTTTGAGCCAATCGCTCACTGGTATCCCAAACCCCATTTTTGGTCTCTCAATTAGGTCTTTTGGTACATACTTGTATAGGAGGTCCCTTAATACTGTTTTC
>Ga0206683_10001259_pt1 | contig 17706 bp, 29 predicted proteins | sample M280m12015metaG_FD_155483 | JGI IMG/M metagenome (GOLD analysis project Ga0206683, IMG submission 155483) | Ammonia-oxidizing marine archaeal communities from Monterey Bay, California, United States - M2 80m 12015 | ecosystem: Environmental > Aquatic > Marine > Intertidal zone | place: USA...
CAATCAGAAAATGTTGCAGAGGTTGAACATAATTTAATATTATGAATTTCTGCATCTAAGTTAGAACCTGATGAATGTCCTTTTTGTTTAAAAACCAATGTATCTAATGCTGTTACTGTATTAGCAGAAATAGATGATGTTGCTGTAACTTCCCCTGCTGAATAATCTGCATCTGTGTAAGAACTAAGTTTTAGACTTGTATCACTTAATCTAATCATCTCATAGTATAATGTACCAACTGTCGGATCACCTAATTCATCAGTTGCACCACCACCACCTATATCACCACCATTGATAACGTGTGTACCAATAAAATCATACGGTGAGGATTGTGCTCTCCAATAACCACAAAGGGCATCTTCAGTTGATGTTACACCTGATGATAAACATACTGAGTTCTTTGAACCACCACCACCTGAAATTGTTGCAGTTGTTATTTCATGTTGCCATCTTAATGACCATGAGTCACCCAATGAACTTCCTAAATCTTTAGATAAAATTGAACTACCACCAACACTATCTGAATCAATTTTTATAACATCATCTGCCGTTACAACTTCTACAAAACTATCATCTCTTGAATAAGTTCCATCACAGTCAGTTGTAGTACAAGATGTATAATCATCATCTATTGCAAAAGTAGAAGCAACTGTTTCAAGTCCATGCAACAAGAACTCGTTATCAGTAAAGTCCAACCCTGCATTAGTACCAGAGTTGTCAGGTAGTTCTAACATTGAGTTGGCTGATGTTGTTCTTGCTACACCATAATTTGCACTAGTAAAAGCATTACCATCCCCATCAGAACCAAAGTTACTTGGAGCAGTCCATGTTAATCCGATTGGTAGTCCATCAGTTGCTACTACATTGGTTGGTGGGTCTGGCATCACTGATGGTAATGAGTATGTTACTTCTAATTCCATTGTAGATCCCATTGGTGCTGTTTGTGTGAATACAACTTGTTGCCATGAAGATGCACCTGATCCTGATGTTCTTCCCCAATCATCAGGTCTAACTGAAATACCAAAAAAATCATCAGATAAATAACTTTGTAACTTACTATCAGCACTTGTACCTAAATCAATTACTTTATCCGTTCCAGTTGACAAACAAGTTGTGTCGCCATCAACATATAGTGTTCTAGAGTTCAAATTTCCCTCTCGAACTTCATCCCAAAATTCTTGAGCAGTATATCCTGTTGTACCTGATGTTGATGTTAAACCATATTCATACCAATCACATGAAAATGCAGGTGAATCTGCACTTTGTATATCATATCTTACCTGTGTGTTAGTGATTGTTACTGCATCATCAATTCCTGATATATCCCAATAAAAATAAGGAACATCACATGATGAATTTACACCTTGTGGTGGTAATGTTATTGATAAATCACTATATGGTGTCACGCCAGTAGTGCTACAAGTCGCACCTGTTGAGGTTGCTGATCTTGCCCTTGCACCTGTTGAACTTTCATAACCAAAAGTAGGATCAATTTCCAAGTAACCAATAAATAAACCTGAAGCATAATCTAAGTTCACTTTGTAATCTGTATCATAAATTATATTAACTTCAGTGAGACTGTTAATACCTTCATCAAAGTCATAGTTAACTGAATCAGTTAATTTTAAAATCTCTGCCTCATTTGCTTCAATGAATTGTCTATCGAAACTTTGACCGTTAACTGCTTGTATGTCTATAACTTGTCCAGCAATTTCAATTGATGGTCCAGTGTGTACAGTTTGGCTGATGCCTAATTGTGTGTTATCGTCATTTGTTACTTTCCATGTCTCTTTAATTCCATTGTTTACATTAACATCTAATACTTGAACAAATGTTGTTTCGTTGTTTGTCTTGGTTGAAGTGATTACAATACCTTCTGCATCAGATGTTACATCAACCACACATGATTGATTATTAACTGAAAGATTAACCCACTCACCATTGACCAATCCAGTTGCTACTGCACTGACTGATGGTATGACAGTTTGTCCGTTATAACCATTCTCTTTTATAGAATAACTACAAGTAGGTCCATCATAAACAAGTCCACCGATTTGGTTAGAATTGAATGTTATTTTATTTCCAACTTGAGTTAATACATAGTTCTTCCAAGTCGGAACACCAGTTCCATCTTCTCTAACTGTGAATCCATCTTGTATCTTTTCAATGGTTGATGTCCAAGTTGCTTCTCCAGTTATGTAGTTTTCAACTAAGTTGTAGTTGCTACCAACAGTTGTTCTCTTTGCAAGTTGTTTTATGAATCCGTCATATAGATAATATTCATCTGTATCGTCATAAATTATTGTGGGTGCTGGAGGTTGAGGTGGAGTATAGGGAACAGATGAAGTAAAAGTAGAACTAGAAGTAGTAGAAGTGGTAGGTGGTACATAAGGTGGTGGAGCTGGTCTCCATTCATTCTCCATATAATCAGAAATTAACCAAGTACCAGTTGAATTAGTAAATGCTGGCTGGTTAATAGTTGTACCGTTATTACTATACGTGAATGGTATAGTTGTATCTTGTTGAGGTATCCATCCTTGTGGAAGTGGTGCAACATATGGAGGTACCCATTCAGAAGATAAATATGTTCCAGTTGAATTAGTAAATGCTGGTTCACCATTTATAGTTGCATTAATAACAAGTTGTGCATCAGCAGATGATATGATCGGAACTAGAATTAATAATGATGCAATTACTGCAATGCCAATTAATGTATAGTCTGCTCGATTCAATCAAAGACACCCCATCCGTGCAGCATTGTGGGTCAATGAACTAGTAACCATAGTCTCTCCTTGTTGTGCTCATGTATGCCCACAGGAACACTGCTCCTATCATGAATAATGGTAACGCCATGAATGTTGCATATATATTATCTCTTGTGGCAAGCGCTTCTGCTGGTGCATCTATCCATAGATCTTGATTATAGTATAAATCCCATACGGCTGGCATGAAAGCAACCATTGCAATACCTATGGCGAAGACTGATATAATACCACGCAGAATGATATTAATTGCCATTTAAGGTCCAGCCCCTAAAATTTTCTTTAAGTACTGTTCATAGGTTAATTTTTTCTTTTTTGCTTTGATCCTCTTTCTTAATGCTTTTGAAATAGGTATCTCAACTAAACGCTCACCCATAACATACCGTACTGTTTCTGTACTATTTAAAATTTAATTTATGAAACATCGTTCGGCTTCTTGCTTGAAGATAATTGAAAAAGTCTAAGGTGATGTGTTTTTTTTAAATGGATTCACGATTATGCCATTCTGGAGAATCCGCCAAAGATTGCGAATAATGCAAAGAACATAGAGATTGGAAGTATACTAATTACTGTCCAAGCAATACTTTTTGCTCTTGTACATGCTTCATTGCCATCAGCGTTGGTTGCTGCTGGTGGACAATCAATTGCGGCCTCTACTTCACTGTATATCAAGATACCAATGATTAAGCCAACGGCTACACCAATGAATCCCATGATATAGGAAATATCGATCATGTAAGATGTGTCAATTAACTCTTATATAAAAGAACATAAATGTAAAATGGGTTTATATACTCAATAATCTGAAAATAATTTTAAATATGACCTATTAATCAAGTCTTAAAGTCCAAATCCTTTACCAGTGACAAGGTATAGTATTGCAAGGAATAACATCAAACCAAAGATTATGTTTAATGCTACCTTAAAGTATTGCATAATTGGGTCATCAACTACAACACTACCTGTAGTGTTTGAACTGCTAAAGTCACAATGTAGTGTTACACTATCAATAGCGTTTGTTATAAAGCCACCAAGTAATATGCCTTTAAGTAAATCTATTGTTTCATAACTTGCACTGATTGCATCTGTAACAGGATCATATGAACCACCAAAGTCATCAATATAACCTTCCAGCGCTGCCATATCCTGTGTACCTGAATTAAGGGTTGAATTGGTATTTTGGTTCTTAATCCATGTTGAGGTAGCTGAATCATACACAATCAAGTTCTCTTGCGACAGAGTGAAACAGTTGTTTAAAACATTACTTTGTGCATTATCTATATGTAATGGTGTATCAGGTATAGCAGTAAATCCTAGTCCTAAATTTAAACATATAAAAAATAAGATGACATGCATGTAAAGAACCATATTAGTACCTTCCTCCTATATATCCAGACAAAAAGCCGAAACTAGTCAAAGCACCCACTGCAATCAAAATCCAGCCTACCCATGTACTGTTCTCGTTAAATGTTGACGGATCCGAGTCTCCGATCAAATAGAATATTTCAGTGGTTGTCGCACCACCAGTGACGGTACTCGTTGATTCAAAGCCTACATCATAACCTGCGATTAATACGGTTCCTAGTCCGAAAAAGATGAATACTGCCATTAATTTAAACTGAATAGGGAAACGTGGAATTATGAATAATATACCTATACCAAGCAATACAAGGAATAAACCTCCGTCAAACATACCTAGACTACTGACCCCCTATATATGAAATTTCTTTTTATAATCAACCTAATTCATTACTTCCATCTGGTGGTCTCACATACGTCGAATCATAGTCTGGATACTCATTATTGTCATTTTTATCATTATCGTCATTATCACTGTTTTCAACAGGTATTGTATCAGAAGTGCTTACATAGTCCTCTGGTAATTCTGTCTCGTGTTTATGCTCTCTTTCTGAAATTTGTCGTGGAGTAAGCCTTGGACGACCTCGACCCCTTGGTGCCATCACTTCGCCAAATGCATCAACATTCTTTGCCATTTGGGTGCCTTTGGACATACGTGTCCTTCTTGGCGATTCATCCCTTAATTCGTTTAATATCTGTTGCCATGGTGCTTTGATGTCTCTTGACACTTTTTCAAAGAAATTCCAATATGACTTGTGTGCATACTCTAATGGGTCAATTGGACCAATATTATGAGTTTTGCACCAAAAGGCTAAAGTCGTCATAAGTGCCGTTTGATTCTTATATTTCTTCAACATTGACTTAACTTGCTTTACTGTCTTTACTTCCAGTTTAGGGGGGGCTCCTGGTCTACACATCGCACATGACTGTCTTGGGTAAAGAAAGAAATGAAGGTCAGTAATCTCTGAAACTAGGCCAATCCTAAAAGGTTCATTAATAGTGTACTTTGCGGACTTTCCAGTGTAATAATCCAAAGGAACATAAAAAGACCCATTAAGAGCCATTTGACGGTACTTTTTACCAAACTGCCGTACAACAGGCATTTTGTCCTGAAAGAGATCTTTAAGGTTACCCAACTCTTCTGTCGTTACGGAGGTTAAAAACGTAAAGTGTTGATTTCTAAAGAATTTCTTGGTTGCACGAGAATAGTGAATATTGAATATAATGATTACTTTGGACTTTGTCTTATGTCTAATGGTAGTAAGTGCGTTTGCCAATGTAGCCATTTGAGACTTTGTTGCATCTTCCATTGTGTATGAAGCATCATCAAATATCATAACGTGTGGAACTCCAACTTGCAGTTTATCTATGTGTTTATCAAGTTCTGTTAGTTGATGGCCATTAAACCACTTGAATACATAGTTCTCGCCATATTCGTGTATCTTGTGTAAAATTGTATTTGTCAAAGTAGTCTTACCAGATCCCGACATACCGATCAAAACACACCCAGTGAAGCCATGTGCTTTATTGTGATTAAGCATACGTTTGACTATGTTACCCCAATACCACCTTTGTGGCACAGCATACCTTTTATCCTGATATTTGTATGTAGTGATCTTTGAGCCATCAAAGTTGCCACCACCCTTAGTTTGAGCAACACCCTCATCAGTGATAATATCCATGTCAAACTTTGACCAATCACCATCCTTGATTGTTTCAGACTCATCCTTGCCTCTATCTGGCATATTGTTTTCTGGCTGTATTTCTTCATAAGGTAAGGGTGGTAAAGCCTCTATATCATCTTCAACCATTACATGCTGATCCTTGCTAGATTTGTATGTATCCATTTAGATATAGACTCTTCTACCATATAGCATGCATCTGTAACCCATCTCCATTTGGCTGCCTTATTTGTTAGATCTGCCCTAATGTCGCCAGCGAGTGGTATAGGTGGTAATTCGGGACGATGAACAACTGGTAGCATAGCAACCATGGCACGTAAAAATACTATGGCAGCATCAAAATCACCAGATTGAATTGCATATACGCAACCAGCTCGATATTGTGTAAAAGCTGATGCCATAATTTCTATTAATGCCAATACTCTACAAACGCATATTCCTAGTATATAAAGTTAATATTTGACTTTTTCTGTTTGTTATAGGATAAAAGGCTAATATCCTCTTTTTCACCTCCCTTTATAATTAAACTATCTAAATAAATAATTATTATTATAACTACAAGTAAGTTTTAAAATTTTTTGAACTTTTTGATTTAATCTATAACTAATACTTAACTTATTGATAATTAATTAAAGTAATACTAAATTACCCACTATATTATGACTAAATAACCCCCCTATAGCAGTAGAAGATAATAAAAAAATCAAAAAAACACAAAGTCTGCAAATCCCTTTAGCTTTTTTTTAAAGATTTCGAAAAACTCTTGTGTCATTTTAATGGTTCGGGAAGTGTATAATACACGTCCTAACAGTGACGACAGTGTTCGTGTATCGTTCCTACGTTAACTAGTGTGGATTAGCCAAAAAATTTTGAAAAACTCTTGACCCCCTTTATAGACCTCCAAAATAGATAAAAAAAATAGCAATATGTAAGTTTTGACTATCAGAAAAATTTGACTGTAGACTTTGCTTTCCTTGCTTTAGGTTTTGCTTTGGCTTTCTTAACCTTCGGTTTCTTTACCTTTGGTTTAGCCTTTGTCTTTACGACTTTAGACTTTGCTAATTTCTTAGGTTTCTTTTTAACAACCTTCCTTTTAGACTTAGCCTTTTTTGGTTTGATCTTTGTGACCATGTAGCAGCATCAAAATTAGGTATATATAAAGTTAACTAATTACACCCTAATGCATTTATGATCAATTATACAATGATTACATAACTCTAATTTACACGCAACACAGGTTACAAGCTTTCTCCATTTGAATATAAACTTGATTATATAGTCTACAAATGATACCAATTTACCTATCTTTAGTTGTGCACCACATATGTCACAAGATGTATTATTCAATTATCTCCTTATGTAATTCCCTTAGAAGTCTTCTATATTCAATCCTTGATTCTCTAATCTGCCTTGATATAAAGTTCACAGTATGCTGATTCATGGTAATTCATCTGGTCCATTAGGATGAAGTCTACGAGAGTAATGAACTGACCTATAATGATCCACAGTACTTTCTATATATTCATGACAAAGTTTACAATACATAATCTAAGATTTGAGTCCACCGCGCATTGATTCTATTGCCTTCTGAAGTAGTGCTGATAGGGATAAACAATTTCTTTTACACCATTCATAGTCATCAATCTTGATTGAAACAGTCATTCGTTTTGTTGTCATGTATGTTAATTAAATAACTTGTATATAAAGTTACTCATCGTTTTGTTCATCTATTATGATCAAAGCTAGTGTTGATCTTACATGTTCTATCTTTCTAATTTTCTCAGTAATAGTAGATCTCATATCAGTCGTATCATCTGATTCTACTTTTACAATTACATCATAAGCACCAAATGTACCATGTACCATTGAAATGCCTTCTATATCTCTTAATGCTGCTAATACATCAGCTTCATGTCCCATCGCTACGTTGATTAGAACAAAAGCATCAGTCATCTTAAGGTAATATTATATCCTCTGGATTGAAGTCAGGAATTGTTGGAATGCCTGGAGCTAATGTTGATGGTGTTCCAGGATTTGTCAAAGACTCTGGGAACTGTTTAATGATATCTAATTGACCATCCCATTCCTCATCTGTTAAATCTTGTTCAAATATTGGTACTTCAGGTTCTACCACTGTACTAGATGTGACTCCAGGTACTGGTACTGGTTCAACGATTGGTTCTGGAATTGGTACTACTACTGCACTTGAAGTGACACTAGGTAGTGTTACCTCTGGTGCTATATCTATAATAACTTCACTCTCTGGCATTGGAACTACGATGTCAGGTACTACTTCTGGTACATAAACTACAACATCTTCTACAACTTCTTCATGATGTACATAAGGAGGATATAGTGATGGATACAATTTACTTGCAGTTTCATATGCTTTCCACTCTGCCATCTTTAATTTCTGCTCTTTAATTTGTTGTGAAGTCAAATAGTCATGTCCACTGATTATCTGTTCCTCAGAATCCCAGTGAGTGTCTGAATTGCCAGATACTATTCGTTTATTTTCATAAGATATTACTTCTGGTGTGATCTCTTCTGTGATCTCAGTCACAATTTCTTGTGATATCTCTGTGATCACCTCTGTGACCTCTTCAATCACTTCTTCAATGATTACTACTGGTGCTTTAATCCAAGTAGAGATAGCCACTTTGGCTAATACTGGGTAATCAGGATTAGCAAATGGACCATAACTTGCTGGATTCATTGTATCTTTAATTGGAATACGTTTCATTTCATAAGTAATCACCTCTACCAAGCCAGATCTTTCAACTCCTAGCTCAGTAGAAGGAGTGAAGGCTGATGGTGATTGACCTTTAGCAATTGAAGCAAGATAAGCGTTATGTTCCTGTTGTACTGAACTTGCTTGCTTGAAATAATCTGTATAAATCTCTTCGCCAGTTAGTGGGTCTGTGTGCCACCAAAATGGAACATACTTCATCTCTAAAGCATCGGCTGAAGATAAATATGGTACCGAGATTAAGACTGACATTGCAAATAGGGCAGCATACATCGGCTTCATGTAAAGTGGAGAAAAATACTAATATATAAAGTTATAATTATAAATAAAAAAAAGTCTTTCTTTCGTGACTAGATTATTTTTGTAAAGTAGTTGTCCAGAAAGTTTGTGCTTGTAAAAGCAATGGTTGTACTGTATCTTTCCAGTTTTGATAACAGGAATCACAGTACTCGATGTATAATTTCACATTGTCCATGAGTGGTAATGAAAACCAGTGGTATATAAACTTTTAATGTTTGCATTCACATTGAATAAACTTTGTGTCAAAAGAACAATCAGGACAATCAGTTTTTTCATCTACTGGAATCCTTAATATACAAGATTTATGATTTCCTTTATTACAAAACCAACAGATCATTTCAGTCAAAATTTACCCAATCGTTATAAGCCCATATAGCTTTTTTTATTAACATATGTTCTTGTTCGATATCCATTGTATCACTCACATTCATTGCACGTTTATCAGTTTTTTCAACATCTAGTGCCAACGCATTATGGAGTGATTCATGTAAGATTGTAGAAATAATGTCTTGTAATGATTCATGCATATGGAGTGTTATCCAAACTTGTTTTGTATCATAATACGTTACACCCTTTTCTGTGTTATCTGAATAATTAATATTTCGAAAGTCTTGTGTCCAAGGATTTGTTCGGAGATGGAATTTTTTACCCATTTTTTTTAACCTTAAAGGACAGTGTCATCGCAGACCCAAATTTTGTCCTAGGACTCCCATTCGGTAAGTGCTAGACTTCTGCCTTAATATCACTCAAATTCACTAATATATAAAGATACCTATAATGCTGCGTCTTCTGCCCAACCCTTTATAAATACACCATTAACGTGTAATGGTACTGGTTGGCCTGCGGTATAGTTCATTGGTCTCATCCAAAAGATTGATTTTGTAGGACAAACCCCAATACATGCACCATCAGAAATACATCTTTCTGGGTAAAATACAAATGCTTTACCTCTCTTCCATCCTTGAACAGGTTTTACTCTAAGAACATCTGGTCCTAGTGTTGTACAGATTTCTACACATAATGCACAACCTATACATCGTTGTTCGTCAATATCTGGAAGTATTGCTATAGGCATATTAATTAATGAAGAGTCTATTATATAAAATTTTAATCTATAAGTTCTGTCCAGCCTTTTATGAATACTGAGTTTTTGTATAGTGCTACTGGTTGTCCAACTGTAAATTCTATTGGTCTCATCCAAAAAATTGCCTTTGTAGGACACACTCCAATACATGCACCATCAGAGATACATCTCTCTGGGTAAAATACAAATGCTTTACCTCTCTTCCAACCATCTACTGGTTTTACCCTCAGAACATCAGGTCCTAAAGTGGTACAAATCTCTACACATAATGCACATCCGATACACATTTGTTCGCTGATATCTGGAAGTATTGCGACTGGCATATCAGTATTTATATATACTTGTATATAAAATTTAAGTTTTACGTGTAAATATCAACAACTTAATGTTAAACCAATAACTTCACAAATACCAAATTCTCTATCAGAACGAATTATGTTTGAAATATCTAATCTAATCAATGCTTCTTCCAATAATCTTTCTGCAATTGCACGACCTTGATCTAGTGATATTGTATTCATGCTAACCTACTTCATTCTCTTTTGATGACAGTGGAAACAAACTACCGATTCATATTTGTACTTTAATTTACAATGACAATCCTTACATGTTTTCCTATGTGGAGTCTTTTTTTTAAGAACCATTTAATTCCTCATTGGCTTTCCTACTTATAATATTTTCTTTGTGTCCGTGATCATGCTCTGGGTTCTTACAACACTCTTCACAACAGTGTCCTGGTTGAGTCATCACTTATTCCTTCTCATACCATGTATATAAGCTAGAGCATGTGGTGCTGCACAGAATACAGGCATATCTCCAGTCACGCTTGGTGGAGTACAGTAATAACAAACGCCCTTTTCCATTATATTATTAGTACTGATTCGGGCATAATACTTTGTTAAAGTATCAGGCTTCTCCCATCCCATTGTGGCTACCAAGTTAACATCAAATGATGTTCTGTTAATCCATTGAACTGCTGCCGAATGTCTTATAGAATATATCGGCTTGTTCTGCCAAAGCCATCCCTCAGTTCCTTTTGGATACTTTTGACTTGAGTCTATCTTTCCTATGCTGTAATATGCATCCTTTAGTACTTTAGAATAATCTGTTATGAACTCTCTGAATGGTTTATCAATGATTCTTTTTCCTATATATTTCTGAAGACATGCCAAAGCCTGTGGATCTAAAATTAACTTGTTGTAGTGTTTATGTTGTTTGCTCTCGTATACTGATGTTTGACCAAATGTAAGTGACTTGCTATCAACATCCACATGCTTTAGATCAAGTGTTGGTATCCATGTATGTAGTGTTGCTGGCCTTGGAAAGATCTCGTGATGTATCCTGAATAGATCTTCGTACTTTTCCCCTAGCTTATCCCCTACATACCCTGCTACCTGTTGTACCTGATTAGGCGTCAATGAGACTGTTGCGTAGTCCCCTTGTGAGTCTGAACCCCCTCCTATTAGGGGATCTTTGTTGGGTATACTGATGCCCGAAAATTGTAAGAAAGATCTGAGTGTTTTTCTGTATCTTTCATTGGTTAAAGTTTGATTGTCCTTATGATAAAGATCATCAAAAACCATGAAAGCCTCTTTTGCTGCGTTTAGATCCACCGTTATCTCATCAGGTGTCTTGTTGGCTGCATTGCATATCCTAAACAAGTGCGAAAGGGCTGGGTTCTTTCTGTTAAGTTTACATTGTTTTGAATACCTTTCAATTGAAGGTATTTCTATGAAGTTGTTATATGTATCTACAGGACTTTTTGAGTCCATTTTCATTGGTATGAATATAGTTTTTCCTTGTTCTGGTTCTATTATTGTTTGAGGATAATATTCATCAAGTTTCTTTTTCCAATCATAAAATGTAGTTCTACCAATACCAACATCTGCACATATTTCTGGCACTGATCTTTTGAGTGGTTCAGATAATTCTGTGTATAATTTTCGAAGTTTTTTTACTTTATCCCTGTGTCTCAATGAATAATTAATAAATCAGTTATATATAAAATTAGAATTTGAAGATGGTCGAGAGATTAGTCATAGTTGTGTAGTGGTTAGTACTATCTCCGCAACGACCATCTTATATTTCTGTAAGAATTAATGCTATTTAAAATTATACTTTTAGGTACTGAATGAACTACCACATGAACAAGATTTTTTGACGTTAGGGTTAGTTATTTTGAAACCTGAACCCATCAAGCTTTCTACGTAGTCGACATTAGCACCTTCTAAATGATTAATACTATATGAATCTATAATCAATTTTACTCCATTCTGATCTAAAATAAGATCGTCGTCTTCAGGTTCCTTCTCTAGTCCCATTCCGTAAGACAGACCAGAACATCCACCACCTTGAACATACATTCTTAAGTACTTACCTCCGTCCTTGTCATCTTTTATGAACTCATTAATCTTCTCTGATGCCTTTGTGGTTACAGTTACCTGACTCATATCAACCTAACTTCCCTGTAAGAAATAGTTTCCAAAAATTCCATGTCATTGCTAGTTTCATTTCACGAATCATCTTAAGGACCTACCAGTGGAAACTTTAGAACTGACCCTATTGTTATAAATTGTGATATTGCTACTACAACCATACCTGCTCCAATGAACCCCAAGCCTGCTAATAATTTTAAATCCATATCAAATTAACTCCTTGATTTCCTCTGGTACTTCATCTATTATATGGTACTTGACGGCACATGGCACACATCTTGTTTTACCCCTATTACCTGACACTGTATACGAATCATGGAGATCTCTTTCACATGAGAAGCATTTAATATCTCTTGTATAATTGAAAAATATCTTTCGATGGTTAGTTATACGAAGTCTAAAATTATTACTCATTTTATAGATAGGGACTCCTTCATCTGTTTTTTTAGTTTTTTAAAAACTTCGGGGTCGATTACATCAGTTAGTTGAGGTAGTTGACCATCGATGTGTTCTGCACCGTCTGATTGAGAACCACCATGTTTGTTTCTATCTTCTGACATGTTGGGTGTTATATATAGCTAGTATATAAAGTTATTGATCTATAGGAACTGTCCGTATCCACCGAACAATGAATTGTTTCTATCTTCTATCTCTTTAGCCTCCTTTGCTTTTTTCCAAGCATCAAATTTTTCTTTAGGTATTAGACCTTTACGTGTGATACGAGATCTGCCCATAACATGTGAAGAAGTTAGTTATATTTAAAATTTAATTAGAGGAACTGTCCATATCCACCTGCTGATTTGATGTTAGCAACCTTATCAGATTTTGAAAGAATTACTGGTGAAGCAATTGCAAGTTTTGCCATATTAAAATTATTATAAGGTATTGGTTTTTCTGCATTTGAAATTACTTGCCTTGCATACTGAAATGAATGATTCAAGGGTTCATTTTTAGAGTTATATCTGTTCATAGGTGAGGAAGTCATGGCATCAAAATCAGAGAGTTTCAGATTTTTCTTTTTATAAATATTTGCAAGTTCATTTGCATATTTATCCGTACTTAAATTTGGATTTAAAACTCTTTTAAAAAATGATTCCTTCTGACCCATTGTTGCCACCACTTTTGCTGTATTCTGCCATCTCTTTTTTAGAGCCCATTCTTCTGTCTCATTAGCTGATTGTAATCTTAATGTTGTAGCAATTTTCTCTTTCATAGTGTGTTCGTGTGCATCTATAATACCCTGTCGATTTGGGTTTTGTAGTAAATCAGGAGCATTTTTAGATGTTATTTTTGTAAAAAATTCTGATGTACTATGCTCTCCTATTGCATTAGGATCCATTTGTTTTGAATTTGGTACATTATGTGTAAAAAGTGATTTAGGATTAAACTGTCTTAATGATGCAATAAACTCTCTAGGTGTATTGGCAAATGTTCTGGTATGTTGTATAGGTCCAATAAATTTTGGATTTAATGCTTGGTAATATATTGCATTTTTATTTATAGGTCCAATGAAGTTTGAACCAGGAAAACTTTTTCCATCTGGTGTATTGGCTGTTTTGAGAATTTCACTAACCCTAAATTTTTCATAAACTGATTTTGGTACTTCAACAGAACGTATTTGAGGAGTTCCATCTTTTACTAAATTACCAGCAAGGTTTTTTGATCCGCCTGCAATAATTTTATCGTGATAAAAAAGATTTGGTATTTCACTATACCACATAGATTTTCCAGATTTCTTTTCAACTACATTATACAATGTCATGACTTCCTCACCATCAATTTTCTTTTTTGGTATAGCTTTTTTTACATTCTTAAGAACCTTACCTGCAACCTTTGCAACCTTTGCAGCCTTGAGGATTCCACCAATTGGTATGAGAGCAGAGCCTGCCTCGACAAGTAAATTTCCAGTAAATCTGTATGGATTTTCTTGTATAATCTGACCTGCCTTGTCCCATTTACCTTCTATTGCATGACCTATTGCCTGGTTTAGAATTGACTTGTCTTCATATTCTGAATTAAGAATGTTAGCATAATCAGAACCTGTATTACCCATTCCCAACATTATCTTTGATGCAGGGTCATCACTGGTTCTAGGTTTTACCATATGTTTTACTTTTTCTGCTCTTACAGCTTGTATTATGTTTGATTCGGTTGGTTGAATTTTATTTTGTGTTGACTGATCTAATTTACCGCTTGATGGTCTTGGTGTGTATTTTGTAGATCTTGGTTGTGTTGCTATAACTTTATTTTGTGTCTTCACTTGTTCGATTTTATTTGTGTTATTTCTAGTTCTTCCTCTTGATTGTATGCCAGGCATGATTAATATCCAAGGTCTTTATAATCAAACCAAATTGGTTTATTCTTTTTATTATTATTATCATTGTTATAAGAGATGTAGTCATAGTTTTTAGAACCCACCCATATTTTGTCATCCTTGTCATTAATCTTTGTAGACGAAGTAATAGATCCTGTTCCTGTTCCATTATAAAATTCGTCAAATCCACCTGGTTTTATATTCTGTCCAGTGAAAACCGCAAATTTAGCCATATCATCTCCACTAACTGACAGTGGATCCTTATCAATTTTTGCTTTTGTTGTTTCTGCTTTGCTAGGCTTCCAAGAAGTTGTATTTCCAAAATCCCAGTTAGATGCTTGCACTCCATCTACTTTTCCAGTTTTATGAGTAGTGTTACTACCAAGACCTTCATAACCTCCATACGTTGATCTCGATTTATAATTTGTGCTCTTGTCAGTATACTCACCCCATAATTCTTCTTTTTTCCACTTAGGTACTTTAGATGATTCAATTTTATCATGTAAACCTTTAAACATATCATCATTCATATTTCCAGCAGTTATATTCTTAAAATAATTTGATTGTATTGAGTTTTCGAATTGCCATATTGCTTGTTGATCTAATGCTGCTTGATGGTCTTCCGCACTTACACTTCCAGGATGATAATATGATTTCCTTTGTTCACCAGTAATATAATCATTTATAATTCCAATTTTTGCTCCTGTTTTTCCAACGACTTCACCACCATGATAACCTGGTGCAAAATCACTATATGGTACCGTCTTCTCCTCAACTTTGTTGCCATCTTCATCAGTGTATGCAGGGATTACGGCATCAGCAATAGTATTTTTTGTTGCATGTGGTAGATCTCCTCCATCTGTAAATGGGTTTTCTTGCGCATATACTGCCAATGGATCAGCTTGACCATCAGTATTATCAGTAGGAGAATCTACAGCTCCTCCCTCTTTAGGATTATATGATTGTGTCCAATCGGTCAACCAATCTGAAAAACCTTTAATTAAATTATTATCTCCAGCAAAACCACCAAACCCACCAGAAACTATATCATCTTGTTTTATATCATCTCCAATATACTGGCGATAACTATCTCCTTCTCTCCAATCAGAAGCATTTTCCAAACTATCAGTTTGATCAATAGTTGTATCATCTGGAATTACGTAATCATCAATTGGATCTATAGTAACATCCCGACGTGACTCTATAAGTTCTGCTGCTGCTTCAGGTAAAACTACATCCAATGAGGGAATCCTACTTAATGTAGAAGATATATTACTGGTTAAAGTACTACCACGAGGTGTATTCCTAACTGGTGTTGGTTTAGAAACTGTTTTACGTGGTGGTGGAGATTTAGAAACTGTGGGTGAAGATTGTGTTTTAATATTAGATGTGGTATGTGAAGTTCTTTTCTTAAATTTGGAACCGAATCTACCAGCCATAACTTGACTTATACTTAGTTATATTTAAAATTTACTTACTTCCAAAAGGCACTACCAATTGAATCAAACAATGCATTTTTACCTGCACTGCCTGCACCTTTTGCTGTACTGAAAATTTCACTCATGAAATCTGACATTCCACCCATGTAAAGAGAGATAACTTACGTTGTATTTAAAATTTTATTGTGGTTGTAAATGTGGTGGTTTTGGCATACATCCACAAAAGAAACAACATTCACCTTCATCATACAAGTTACCTTCTTCCATACCATGACACATACATGTACAACCTGGTGTTATACCAAAATGCTCAGGCAATTATGTCTCCCAGAAAGCTTGTCCTAGTTCTTTATAATAACCATCGCCTGGTTCTTTATGAACGTGTGCTTTTCCTTTTTTGTGTTTGCATCCACATGATCCTGACATAAAAAAGTGTAAGGGGTTACTTGTATATAAAATTTAAGTTCTGCGTACCATTGAATCTAATCCACCGAAAAGTGAACCAAAGCCTTTTCCTACGCCTGAAATTACACCGTTACATCCTTTTACAGAGTCGACGCACATTGCTGTAAAGTCTCCTAATCCCATAACTATAAGAATATCACCATGTATATAAAATTATTTTTTTACCTTTAGAGTGTGTTTATGTGTTAACGTAACCCAAGAATTACATTTCTTACAAAATTTGACTTTTTCTCCACCTTGTTTTGCAGTTGCTTGGAACATCATGTTCATTCCCATACCTATTACACCCAAACCTACACCTAATCCTATCAAACCTCCTATGGTCATACTTTAACCACCTTTGTACCTCTGTTACTTGATTTTACCTTTGGTTCAGGTTTTGGTTCTGGTTCTGGTGTGTCTTGAAGTTTTCGTGTACCTGTACCTCTTCCTGTTGAGACTGTTCTATTGCCTGCGAGTCGTTTACGTTCCTTTTGAAGTTCCTGGAACTCTAGACCCGAAAATTTTAAATCTTCTACATCTACATCAATAGTTCCTGTGCCTCTTCCAGTTCTAACTTTAACTTTTACCATAGTTATGGTTATAACTAGTTGTATTTAAAATTTTAAATATAAGTTAGTTATTAAGTACTGTATATGCCTTCGATGTACAAAGTAAAGGGTGGTTACAAAGTCTATAATAAAAAGACTAAAAAATCTAAAATATATAAATCTAAAAGTAAAGCACAAGCAATTGTTAAGAAGGGTTATAAATCAAAAGAAAATATTATTGATAATGGTGGTTCTGATTACGGTGGACAATTATTTAAACCTGAAAACTGGGTTAATTAAAAATGTGGCGACCTTATATTGTTTCAAACAAATATGGTAAACGACAGGCCATGCGTGACACAAAATTATATGAGTCTAAAAAGAAAGCAATAAATTCAATGAAAAAGAAAAATAATAATTGGATGTCATTAAATTATGACGATCAATTCATAAATGATGCTGGTTTCGAGTACGGTGCAATTGATGTTGGTGCTGGAAGATATAAGTTCAAGAAAGGTAAAGAAGGTAATAAGAAATTACTAAAATTCCACGATTCACAATATTAAAATATTACCAACCTACTACAT
>Ga0206683_10001261_pt1 | contig 17678 bp, 19 predicted proteins | sample M280m12015metaG_FD_155483 | JGI IMG/M metagenome (GOLD analysis project Ga0206683, IMG submission 155483) | Ammonia-oxidizing marine archaeal communities from Monterey Bay, California, United States - M2 80m 12015 | ecosystem: Environmental > Aquatic > Marine > Intertidal zone | place: USA...
GAAACGAGACCTACCCCTCAGAACTCCGACCAAATAGTCGAGTGCGTCGCCACTCTTTTCCACTCATTGGCCAACCAACTCCGGACCTACAGAGTCTCGGCTCTAGGCATCGGTGTCGCCGGTCTGGTCGACAAGAATGGGCAGCTACACCGAGCACCTAATTTGGCTGATGCTGATGGCCTTAAGCTTCAACGTTCGATAGAGCCGTTAATTGATGTTCCCGTCTATGTCGATAACGATGCCAACTGTGCGGCACGGGCCGAGTTGATACGAGGCGCCGCAAGAAACGTTGAACAAGCTCTTTTAGTGACACTTGGCACCGGAATCGGCGGAGCTGTCATATCGGACGGGAAGGTAGCCCGTGGGGCAGAGGGAATGGCCGGAGAGCCAGGACATATGCTGGTAGATCCAAACGGTCCGATCTGCGCCTGCGGCATGCAGGGCTGTTGGGAGTCGTACGCGTCGGGTACGGGCCTCGTCAACTTGGCCACCCAAGCGGTTTCGGCAGGGCGCCTTAGCGCCATTGTCGAAGACGTAGGAGGCGAAGTAGAAAAAATTACTGGCGAACATGTCACGGCCGCCGCGCGAAAAGGTGATGAAGAAGCGATACGAGTAATTGATGCGTACAGCTGGTGGGTAGCAGTGGGTTTGGCCAATTGTGCCGCGCTGATAGATCCGGAAATCATCATTCTTGGCGGCGGGCTCATCGAAGAATGGGAACTTTGGGGACCAAGAGTACGAACGGCTTTCGACCAGTTGCTGATTGGAGCCAGTCAACGAGCCACGGTTCGAATAGAGCCCGCTGCCGCCGGGGAATTAGCCGGAGCCCTAGGAGCGGCCCTTCTCGCGGCCAGCGAAGCTGTTGGTTAACCGACTTTGCGATTGGACAGACTTCGGAGCGACTTCGCAATCTTTTACGTACACACTTCTTCCCTTAGGAGGGTTTTCTGATGAGTGATAAAAAAATCGCCGATTTACTCGAATGGCGTGACAATGTTCCTGAGGGCCGACTGCTCAATCCGGGAGTAGCGCCTTTTGACATCCTGGACGCCCCGGAATGGTCGGTCATCAGTTCCTCCGTCGGGCAGCTTGAACTCCTGTGCCATCTTCCTGACGTCGTACTCAACCCTGCCGGTCAACTTTTCGGTGGCTTCACGGCTGCTTACGTAGATACAGCCTCCCTCTACGCGGCGCTAAGCGACGTCGAAGGCACCCCGGGGTTCCAATCGACTATCAACATGCGACTGGACTATTTCGAAGCGATCACAAAAACTCCTTTTCGCGTAACGAGCGAAGTGATCCACCGCCGCGGTGAAACCCGTTTAATTGCATGCAACATGTTCCAAGACGACGTTTTGGCGGTCTACGGACTGACAACGATGCGCCACCAGCCACTGTCGGAAGTCTTGTAATGCCGGTAAACCATCGGCGGCAAGATCGCCTGCGCGTGAAAGAAATATTGTCAGCGGGTGGACACATTCTGTACTGACTCGATGCGATGACACCAGTAAGGTCATGCAATGAGACCGTTCTTCGCCGTCACATTTTGTGCAACGGCATTGATGGCCTGCTCACAAGATTCGTCACTTTCTGGCGACGACCTTCCAGTGAACGACACGGCCCAAGTTGCAACTTCGTTAGTCGTTGACCAAACCACCGAATCGGACCAAGAATCAGGGACCGACGAAATTATCAAGTCGCCCGAACTCGTCAAACTAGAAGATATTTGGGAACTTGTAGCCTCGAGACCTGGTGCAGACATTGGTCAGGTGTTCCAACTGTTTCGCCTGAAACAGTCACTCGGTCCTCGTAACCTTGCATGTTTTGACCCGAAATCTGAAGACGTATGCGCAAGGATCGTGGAAGCGATCAGCATTGTGGGCCTCACAGAACAACAAGTAGCACTGCTTCTCAATTCTTTAGAACTTCCTCACCGGGTCATTGAACGAGATTGCGAACTCCTACCGGTCACGGAAGATTTTGTTGCGGGAAGAGTGAACCTTGCCGTAGCAGAGGGACTTGTGACTGGATGGGGTTCAGAAGGAAGCGAAAGGTCCTACTACGACGGTGCTTGCTAGCGACGCGAGTAACTCGGTCACCTGGGTTTCGGTTGCGCTAATCAACAAGGTCAGCGCTCAGCTGACCACCTCAAGAGTGACTTGTTCGTCGTAGAAACAAAGTAGGCCAGCGATCCCAGACATCTCAGGGATCGGGTCTTCGTAGGACCAAACAATGTCTTCAAACTCTTCGCCATCGATAATCAGGCTCCAGTAGTGAGCATCACCTTTGTAAGGGCAGTGGGTGATGCTTTTGGTGGGAGTCAATAAGTCCATCCGCACGTGGTCGCGAGGGAAATAATGGCGGGGCGGAAAGGCCCCCTCAGTGAGCAGCTGCGCTTTCTCCGAATCGGCTACCGTCACATCACTCACACGGACCTGGACCCGATTATTCGTAGATTCAACCGTTATGTGGCTAGTCATTCGGCAATCGTAGATGACCTGGCGCCCCAAAGAGTGAGACAAGCCAGAGAGCGAGGCCTAGTGGTCTCACGCGGCTGCGCTTCGGCCTACGATCTAAGAATCGAAGCACACGCACCTGATCTAACGTGCGACGAGGACGACAACGAAGTGGTGCGAGTCGTGCACCAAGCCGAGTTACGCGGCAGAGCACAGGGAGAATCAAGTGATTCTGGAGCAGTACTACCTTCAGTGTCTTTCACAAGCCTCGTATCTCATTGGTGATGAGACGACCGGTCGCGCAGTTGTAGTCGACCCCAGAAGAGACATAGAGGACTATCTGCAAGACGCAGAGCAATTGGGTCTTGACATCGAACTGGTTCTGGAAACTCACCTGCATGCCGACTTCCTTTCCGGTCATCTGGAGTTCGCCGCTCTTGGTGCAAAAATTGGGTTTGGATCCTTAGCGGAACCCGAATTCCCCGCCCGATTATTTGATGACCACGAGCGTTATTCATTGGGCGAAGTCACCCTTGAGATCATGCACACGCCCGGACACACACCGGAATCGATCAGCATCGCTGTTTATGAAACTCCCGATTCTTTAACCCCGTACGCCGTATGCACAGGCGACACGTTGTTTGTTGGCGATGTGGGACGCCCCGATCTTTTGGTGAGTTCTGGATGGTCGAAATTTGAACTAGCTGGGATGTTGCACGACTCGCTTCATGCAAAGCTTTTCACCCTCCCCGACGACACGATTGTTTATCCGGCCCATGGTGCTGGCTCGGCGTGTGGGAAGAATCTTTCTAGCGAAACCTGGTCAACGATCGGAGCGCAAAAAAGAGACAATTTGTCGGCACGAATCAGTGATCGCGAAGAATTTGTTGCTTCGATCAGCGAGGGTCAGGCAACACAACCGGGATATTTTTCCTACGACGCAAAACTCAACGGTCAAATTCGAGCGGTTCGAGATCACGCGCCGCTACAAGCTTTATCTTTAGCGGAAGTCGATCAGATCACCAGTTCCGGAGCAGTGGTTCTTGATGTGCGAAGCCCCGAAACTTTTGCTGCTGGACACTTACCCGGAGCTATCAATGTTGGTCTAGAAGGACGCTTCGCCGAATTTGCGGGAAGTGTTATTGACCCGGAAACACCGATTGTTCTTTTCGGTGAAACTGATCAGCTTTCAGAAGCTCGTACACGACTGTCTCGAATTGGCTACGACCATGTCGCCGGATCGCTAGTCGCTGGGTCTATTGATATGGCCAATGTTGTTGGTACTGAGCGGCTTACAGTCTCTGAACTCAAAGGGCGACTACGTGAAGACTCGGCTCCCATCGTTCTAGACGTACGCGGCCCAGGGGAGGTCGCTGAAGGAGCGATCGAAGGGTCGGTGAATATTCCGTTGGTTGAGTTACTCCTACGCATGAACGAAATTGGGACGAACAACGACATAGTCGTGTATTGCGCAGGGGGCTACCGGAGTTCGATCGCTGCAAGCATCCTCCGCTCACAAATAGCTTCGGATGCTGTCGTTGACCTTGTGGGCGGCTACTCAGCGTGGGCTGAGGCCAGTTGATCGCTCCGATCATCGCAGAGCCCGATTGTCTCTTGAGCAGTTTTTTTTAGAACTGAACTAGGAATTGGTTCAATGCCGGAACCGGGCAGAAGTTAGTTAAAGCTCTATGGAAAGATGTCCGAAGTAAGTGGTCGGGGAGATGGGCCGCATTGATTCGATGGAGACCCTTTATGGATGACAAAAAAATGGCCCAGCTTTCGAAACGCATCATGGGCGCGTACGAGGGAGCTCTTGTTTCGGGCATGGTCTATTTAGGTGACGAAATGGGTCTCTACCGAGCAATGCACGAGCAAGGCCCGATTACAAGCCACGAGGTCGCAAAACGAGCAGGCCTCCACGAACGCTTTGTCCGAGAGTGGTTATCCCTTCAAGCAGCAGCAGGACTCATCGAATACGAGGGGGATGGCCTGTTTCATTTGTCGCCCGAAGCTGGCCTTTTACTAGCGGAAGAAGACGAGATCCGGTCGATGGCGCGATGGTTCGACAACTTCCCGCAACGGACGGCCCTTCTCTCAGAAATTCCTCGGTCCTTTAAAACCGGTATAGGTATTTCCTGGTCCGACATAGAAAAGGGAGGCACCTCAGGTCGAGTTCAATGGATGGAACGGTTACTTCGCCCCTGGTATGAACAGGTGCTTGTTCAATCAGTTTTGCCACAACTTGAAGGTTTAACAGACGACTTAGAAGCGGGCGTTCGAGTCGCCGACGTGGGTTGTGGAAGTGGTGTAGCGGTCGTAGTAATGGCCGAAGCGTTCCCAACGTCAGAGTTTCATGGCTGGGAAATAGCGCCCTTAGCACTCGATCGCTGCAGAGAAAACGCGATTCAGTCGGGAGTTACGAACGCATTCTTTCACGACGTGCGTGACCACAGACTGCCCGAAGACAACAGCTTTTCGTTAATAGCGACATTCGATTGTGTTCACGACATGACCTCACCCGACGAGTTAGCTAGCGCCATCTACAACTCAATGACTCCGGAGGGTCGATGGTTAATAGTTGACCCCACAAGCAAGGGCAGCCTGGAAGAGAATATAAAGATGCCCCTGGCTGTATTTGGGTACGCAGCCTCAGTTGCGGGATGTTTACAGTCCGGGATGAGTGAATCCGGGGGAGCAGGCCACGGCGCTTTTGGTCTCCCGGCGCCCGCGATGCAAGAACTAACTGAAAAGGCCGGATTTAGTCGTTTCCGTCAGCTGGATATCGAACACGCCATGAACAGCTACTACGAAGTTCGCCCCTGACGTCGTCCATCTGGGTTTCTCGGTACTTCCTGGGGATCTCCGGACCTCGTTGGGAACTAGTTCTACAAATCAAAAAAGGAATGGGTGCACATGTCTAAGGGAAAACGGCTGATTTCGACCGTCACTTCAGCATCAACAGTCCATTTAGGTATCGAAGAATTCGAGGTGCCCAATCCGGGACCTGACGAAGTACTCGTAGCGGTGGAGGCATCACCAATCAACCCCAGTGACCTAGGGCTCCTTCTGGCAGGCGCAAACGCATCGACCGTTTCAAAATCGGAAAACGGGCTCGTCCTGTCGCTTCCCGATGGAGCGATCGATGGTCTCACGGGTCGGCTTGACCGGCGCATGCCCGTGGGAAATGAAGGAGCTGGCATAGTCATCGACGCAGGAAACGGAGAAGAAGCCCAAGCACTCCGAGGACAGGTTATTGCTGCTCTAGCGGGTGGAATGTACGCCACCCATCGCATAGTGAAAGCCCGGGATTGCTTAGTTCTAGAAGAAGGCACCAAAGCCCTCGACGCCGCATCGTGTTTCGTGAACCCGCTTACCGCCCTAGGCATGACCGAAACCATGGGACTTGAAGGCCATTCGGCGCTCATCCACACCGCCGCCGCCTCGAATCTAGGTCAGATGCTCAACCGAATATGTATCGACGATGGAATCGCTTTGGTAAACATTGTGCGACGTGAAGAACACGTAGAACTTCTCCGGTCGCAAGGGGCCACGCACGTCACAAACTCCAGTTCGCCCGACTTCCGTAGCGATTTAGTCGACGCCATCACGACAACTGGCGCAACAATTGGCTTTGACGCCGTTGGTGGTGGCGACTTGACCACAGAACTCCTTCATGCCATGGAGGTAGCAGCGAGTTCAAGCGGCGACGAATACAGTCGGTACGGCTCAACAACTCATAAGCAGTTGTACATCTATGGGGGATTAGACCGAGGGCCTACTCTCCTGCGAAGAAATTATGGGATGGCATGGGGCGTGGCTGGTTGGCTGCTCCCTAATTTCCTAGTCAAAATAGGACCTGAACGAAGCACAGAGCTGCGTCGACGCGTAGCGGCTGAATTGACCACTACCTTCGCGAGTTCCTACAGCCACACGCTTTCTCTGGAGTCAGTCCTCGACATTGACCACATGAACGAATACTCCCAAATGAGCACCCAAGGGAAAAGCCTTGTTTGTCCGCAACTTTGACGAATAGCGGCTCCCGACAGCAATATCGGGCTCTTTCCCCTGATCGCGTGCATCGAATTGAACGCGCAACGCAACAGGCCGATGTTGCGGCTGTGATTACCTAGTTGGCTACCCCGGCAGAGGCGTCTCACATGTAAGTACGCTGCGGTGACCAGCGGTTTGGTTGAGATTCCAAGAGCGATTAGGAGAAATCTCATGACTGATCAAATGACCACGGAGACATCGTCTGAAAATTCGTCGACCGTAGCTAGTCAGCCCGACTACGAAGTCGTGATCATCGGAGCCGGAGTTGGCGGTCTTTACCAGATCAAACGACTTACCGACCTAGGGGTAAACGCGACCGTCCTTGAAGGCGATGAAGACTTGGGTGGCACCTGGTATCGCAATCGGTATCCGGGAGCTCGTTTCGATTCCGAAAGCTTCACATACGGATACTCATGGGATGAGGAGCTCTTGCAAGAGTGGCATTGGACAGAGATGTTTTCGCCGCAACACGAGACACTCAAATACCTGAACTTTGTGGCAGACAAGTTCGGGTTGCGCGAACACCTGCAATTCAACTGCTACGTCGAACGGATGGTGTTTGAAGAGTCATCATGTACCTGGATCATTCACCTTAAAGACGGACGAGAAATTACAGCGCGGTTTATTTTGACGGCGGTAGGGCCTTTGTCGGTCCCAACTATGCCCCGCATCGAAGGTATCGACGGGTTCCAAGGCGAATCGTTCCACACCTTCCATTGGCCTAGTGAACCTGTTCAACTTGCAGGCAAACGAGTGGCGGTAATTGGCACCGGTGCAACGGCGATACAACTAATTCCCGAGGTTGCAAAAGAAGCGCAAACTCTGACGGTTTTCCAAAGAAGGCCAAACTGGGCGGCACCCCTCAACAATCGTGACATTTCCGAAGAAGAAATGGCAGACATACGAAAACGGTATGACGAAATCTTTGCTGCCTGCGCTCGTACCCCAGGCGGTTTTGAACATGAACCAGACCGGCGTGGATTTTTCAACGTATCCCGCGAAGAACGTCTCGAACTTTGGGATGGCCTATATGACGGACCAGGTTTCGGTATATGGCTACAAAACTTCGTCGAAATCTTCATGGATGAGGACGCCAACGCAGAATTTTCTGAGTACATAGCCGATCGCATCCGTCAACGTGTCGACGATCCCGAACTAGCCGAGAAACTGATTCCCAAAGACCATGGATTCGGAATTCAACGGGTGCCTCTGGAAACTAACTATTTTGAGTCATATAACCGTGACAACGTTCAACTCGTGGATTCCAGTGAGACTCCAATCGAAAAAATTACTGAAACTGGAATTCAAACTAGTGATCAACACTACGAGTTCGATCTGATTGTCTACGCCACCGGTTTTGATGCGTTCACGGGAGCGTTCGACCGGATTGACATTCGAGGGGTAGGTGGGATGAGTTTGCGAGAGAAGTGGTCTGACGGTCCCGTGACCTACCTGGGACTTTTAGTCAGTGGTTTCCCTAATTTGGTCATGATTTCGGGACCTCAAACCGCGGCAACCAACTTCCCTCGTGGAGCCGAACTTTCAGTGGACTGGGCAACGGCGTTACTTGAACACATGTGGGACTCGGATAAGAAACGTTTCGAAACTGATCTTGCCGCAGAACAGGGATGGTTCGATCATGTGGTGAAAATGTACGAGCCATTCTTGCTGCGAACAGCGCAGAGCTGGATTACTGGTTACAACTCCAACCTTGAAGGGCACGAGTACGGAAAAACTCGATACAACATCTACAACGGAGGCGGACCCCGATACGCAGCAGGTCTCCAAAAAGTTGCGCAAGAGGGATACGAAGGAATAAATATCGAATAGCTCCACTCCGAGACTGTTTTGCCTGAGTCAGCCTTGGCCGTAGACATTAAAAATTACAAGGTGGTGGAGGTGGCGGGAATCGAACCCGCGTCCTCCGACGTTTCAATGAGTCTTCTCCGAGTGCAGTCGCTTTAGAAGTTGTCGGGCTGAAAGCTGGTAGCGACCCCAGATCTCGCAGCCGTATCCGGCAAAATGTCCCCATCAGCACACCGGCGATGATGTTGGGCAAGCCTCTCAAATGAGGGCCACCGCTACCCGAGAGGCTGGGGCAGTGGGGCCGTTACCCGTTGCCTAAATTAGGCAGCGAGTGCCAGGTCATTGGTTTTGACATTGGCGTTTGTAACTGTTCCGGCTCTTTAACGTGGCTCCGGAGACCACGACTCGCTTCTCTCATATCAACCGACGAAGTCGAAACCGATCACCCCCGTGATCTGTCTAGAACAGGGCCTAGACCTTCGACGTCAGGGTAGCGGCGATATTTGACGAGCCGATTCTGAAATGTTGTTTCTTGGAAAGTCGAATCAACGATTGCGGTAGGACATGGCTCGGCGGGCCTCAAGGTCACTTTCGCGTTTTCGAATGACGTGTCTCTTGTCGTACTGTCGTCGCCCTTTCGCCAGCGCCAATTCCATTTTGGCGTTGCCGTCTCGGAAGTACACCGATAACGGAATCAGTTGCAAGGGTTCTTGCTCAGTTCGCGAACGTAAACGATCGATCTCAACTCTGTGAAGTAGCAGCTTTCGTGGGCGATCAACAACGTGACCGTTCTGCGCTGAGGCATGACCCCAAGGTGAAATGTGCATCCCTAGAATCCACATCTCCCTATTTCTTACCCTGGCGAACGCATCCGCGAGTTGAACGGCGCCGTCTCGAAGGGACTTGACTTCGCTCCCTTGCAGCACCAGCCCGCATTCATACGTGTCGAGAATGTCGTAATTAGCGCGGGCGCGGCGATTCGACGCAACGATTCGATGCTCTGAAGCGCCGGTGGTGTTCATGCTGTGCAGGGTATCGGGACCTTCCATCTGGCGAATATCAAATATCGCGTCGCACAGTAACTAGCGCGTTGCGTGCTTTACACGACGACGAGTAGGTGTACGCCATGGCGGTGCGGGTCTCGGCGTAATCTAGGCGTTGTGGCAGGATTAGCGGTTACCGTGCTCGGTTGTTCAGGAAGCTATGCAGCAGCAGGGCAAGCCTGCAGTGGATATTTGATTCAATCCTCTACTACGACTCTGTGGGTTGACTGTGGCCCCGGCACCCTCGCTAATGTGCAAAACCATGTCGGGCTAGAAGACATCGACGCGATTGTGGTCTCTCACCATCACCCCGACCACTGCGCTGAGCTGCCAGTTATTTACAACGCGTACAAATACTTCACTGATGTTCGACACATAAGAGCGGTAGGAACTGCTGATGTGCGGCGAGTGACCGACGCCTTTCAGCCCGATGGTGACAGCGGAGATCTATTTGATTGGGAAATTGTTACTGACGGCTGTGTCGCTGAAATCGGTGATATCGAACTTAACTTCTCGCAGACCGACCACCCCGTTGAGACTCTCGCTATGCGATTTCGATGTGATGGCGCGTCAATCGTATATACCGCGGACACAGGAAGAGGGTGGTCATTAGCGCGACTCGGTCAAGAACCCGACATCGTGGTGGGGGAGGGCACTTTGATCGATGCCACAGATAACCCGGCCATTCCCCATATCAGTTGCACTCACCTCGCAGCGGATGCCAACAAGGTTGGAGCGAAACGCTTAGTCGTCACTCACGTTCCACCAGGGTCTGACCCGTCGCAACATTTAGACGAGGCAGCCTCAGTATTTGATGGAAATGTTGAACTCGCCGTCACAGGGCGTACCTTTTCAACCATCTAGCCTGCGACAGGAGTAACTATGCGAGCCGATGGTCGAGAGAACGACGAACTACGTCCGATTCTTTTCGAACGCAATTTCACTGATCAGACCCCAGGGTCGGTCCTCGTCAGTTTCGGCCGCACCAAGGTGTTGTGCACTGTGTCCATTGACGATGATGTCCCCCGATGGATGCGAGGGAAAGGCGAAGGCTGGGTCACTGCGGAGTATTCAATGCTCCCCGGATCTAGTGGAGAACGCGTAGGTCGGGAAGCGAAAAAAGGTAAGCAGAAAGGGCGCACGTTAGAAATTGAACGCCTGATCGGTCGGGCCCTAAGAGCAGTGTGTGACATGGAAGCATTAGGCGAACGAGAGGTCACAGTCGACTGTGACGTCCTACAAGCCGATGGAGGCACACGAACAGCTTCAATATGTGGAGGATATGTTGCACTCCACGACGCCTTTAGCCGACTCATAGCTGACGGCACACTTCAAACGCAACCACTCAACGACTTTTGTGGGGCGATTTCTGTTGGCGTCGTGGGGGACAGCCTTTGCCTAGACCTCCCATACATTGAAGACTCCACCGCCGAAGTAGATATGAACGTGGTGATGACCGGCTCCGGCGAATTCATCGAAGTGCAAGGAACGGCGGAAGGTGACCCGTTCAATCGAGCGCAGCTTGATGGGCTTCTGAAACTAGCGGAGAAAGGCATCGCTGAAATTGTTGAACTGCAACGAGTGGTGTTGTCCCAAGGCTCCGATTAAGCATCATGCGTCTAGTCATGGCATCGGCCAATCCAAACAAAGTTGCAGAGATTGCTGAGCTATTAGCTGACTACGACATCGAACCCAGACCGCCTGAACTGGGAGACATCCCCGAGCACGAACAGACCCTCGAGGGGAATGCCCGGCTGAAAGCAGCAGCCGTTTGTAGCGAAGCGAATGCCGCGGCAGTAGCTGATGACACGGGGCTCGAGGTTGATGCCTTAGGGGGAATGCCGGGGGTGCGAAGCGCTCGATACGCAGGGGAAGACGCGACGGACGCGGCGAATCTAGTCAAACTGTTAGAGCGAATGGAAGATATCGAAGCCGCTGACCGCACGGCTCGTTTCCGCACGGTTGCGATAATCGTGTTCCCCGACGGTCGAGAAGTTCTTGCCCACGGGGTGGTCGAAGGCACTATCTGTGCGACGCCTCGCGGACAAGGGGGATTTGGTTACGACTCAGTCTTTGTTCCCGACGAAGGTGGCGGGCGTACCTTCGCTCAAATGGATGCCGACGAGAAAAACTCAATTAGTCACCGAGGGCGCGCTTTCCGTTGTCTGGCCGACCAACTGCCCTGATTTTCACCAGTGACGCAAATCAATTTCCCAGTGGCCGACTACTTCTTCATTGCGTACAAGGTGAAGTAACTGGTGCTTGGCCATAGTTGGATCGATGTGGGCGGGGATTAAGCAGACTCGATCTCCCACCAAGAGAGGTTTCTCAGGAATCAGGTTGGTGTGTTCGTCAGAACAGAAAAGAATTTCCCCTTCCCTCCAGCTTGGGTTGCCGTGGTCCATTCCTTGAGCCTTAAGGCCTGCGTCACACACCGCGAACTTTTCAGCGATCGACACCACAGTCGACTGTAAGAACAAACCTTGTTCGAAAGGTTGGTCAACCTGTTCGGTGTATGCGGTGTCCATCAATACATATGACCCGGCTTGGATTTCGTTCACCCAGGTGTTCACGGCGTGAGTACCTGTCCCTCCTCCTGTCACAAGATCTCCACCGACAAGTTCGTGGGCTTGAAGTAGCCGCTCCATTGCTGCTTCTACTAGTTCGCGTCGACGGTCCAAGTCGACCACACCCATGGCATGGCCTTCGTAGCCCATCACACCGCGAACCTCTAATCCTGCCTTCCGTGCACGATCGGCTAAATAACCGGCTTCGCCTACCTCACACCCGCAACGAAAGCCGACTCGAATATCGATGACACACTCCGCGATTCCAGCAGCGGCAGCAGCGTCGATGGTGGCCTCGCTATCGACCGCAATCGTGACCCTCGCCTCGCTTCTCGCCATCGAAGTAAGTCGATCAGCGTCGACAGTTTCGTTGGCCAGTAACAGGTCGTGACCTAAGCCGGCGTTAGCCAACCCCAACACCTCGCGTGCGGTAGCGCACGTAAATCCCATATGCCCGGCTTCGTACTGCAGTCGAGCTATCGCCGTGGTTTTGTGAGCTTTGACATGAGGGCGTAGCCGGTTACCCGGCAAGCGTTGAGCCATCGTGGCGATGTTGGTCTCAAGAATGTCGAGATCTGCCCACAAAGCGGGAGTCGGAAGCTCATCAATATGCATGAGATGAGCCTACGGCGGACCAAGGCGCCATCGCCGACAGCAGATAACCTCCAAGTCATGCCAGAGCCCCATTCCGTCAGTGCGTTATCCACCGGAACCTCAGCCGGACCCGGCGAGATCTACAACCGACTACTTAATGACCGAATCGTTTTTCTCGGTACCGAAGTCGATGATGAGATTGCCAACATTCTCTGTGCCCAGATGCTGTTCTTGGAAGGGCAGGATCGAGAAAAAGACATTTGGCTGTACATCAACAGCCCGGGTGGTTCAGTCACCGCAGGAATGGCGTTATACGACACGATGCAATTCGTATCGTGTGACGTAGCGACGGTCTGCATGGGCCTGGGTGCTTCGATGGGCCAGTTTTTGCTCACTGCAGGTGCCCCCGAAAAAAGGTATTGCCTGCCGCACGCTCGGGTAATGATGCACCAGCCTTCAGGTGGAGTTCGAGGGCAAGCTTCAGACATTGCCATTCAGGCTGAACAAATGGCGTACATCAAACGACTGATGGCTGAACGGATTGCGCTGCATAGCGGCCAAGACGTGGAGCAAATACAAACCGACAGCGAGCGGGACCGCTGGTTCACAGCAGAAGAAGCAAAAGATTACGGTCTGTGCGACCACGTCATCGTCAAGCGAGGCGAAATTATTTAAAGCCTCTTCGCTCGTTACTCATCGGGCGCAGGGCTGCAGGTTCTCGCTACGAAAGCGCTTAGGTTTTCGACGGATTCGGTTAACTGTCCCTCAAATTGCTGCTGTGCGGCGCTAATGGCAGCTGACCTTTCTAACGGCTCGCTGAACTCGGTGTCATTGAACGCGTGGGTCAAAGCCGCCACAAAAGCCGCCACGACCTCAGCGTCATCGCGAATTTCAATGGGTGCTTCTCTGGCCACCCTTGCAGTTTGAGCGGCTGTTTGGGCCAAAGCGCCGCGGACGGCTGGGTCATCTGAGGGCGAAACATCAAAACTTAAACGGTCGATTTCTTTCAATTCGACAACGGCTTCGCAAAAATTCGCTGTTGGATCTGGGCTCTTCCCGCACCCAAGAAATAGCGCGCTTGTGAGTACCGCTAGAGCGCCGTAGATGGCTGCTGTCACCCTGATTGAGCTTCGGTGGCTATGCGCCGAAGATCTCGCACACCGTGCTCTAGGCCTTCACTGTATTTATACAGTGCGCTTCCGGACACCAAAACATTGGCACCCGCGGTGGCAGCACCCGAAATGGTTGAGGAAGAAATGCCACCATCGACTTCGATGTCTACGTCGTAACCGCCCTCAGATATGAGGCCTTGGAGGGCCGACACTTTGGGTTCCATGCTCTGGATGTAGGCCTGGCCTCCGAACCCTGGGTTGACTGTCATGACGAGAACCATGTCCAGCATGTCAAGCACATGAGCAACTGAATCGAGGTGAGTGGACGGATTGAGTGCGGCTGCAGGGCTGCAACCGAGGTCCCGTATGCGGCCCAGAGTGCGGTGAAGATGTGGCGTTGTTTCCACATGAACGATGACCATCTCACACCCTGCGTCGATGTAGGTGTGGAGAAGCTCATCAGGGTTAGCGACCATTAGGTGGGCCTCAAACATTACGTCCACGTGTTCTCGGCAAGACGCAATGACATCGGGTCCAAAGGTTAGGTTGGGTACAAAGTTGCCATCCATCACGTCCCACTGAATGCGGTCTACGCCGGCGGCTTCGAGAGCGACACATTCTTCCCCGAGTCGGGAAAAGTCCGCTGGTAGGACAGAGGGGACGATCTCGATAGGGCGATTCATGTAGGTGACCGTAGCCTGGGATCAATGTCGAAACGGGTCAACATTCACGATCTTGCCGTCGGAGGAGACGGAGTAGGCCGATTAGAGGACGGCCGCGTCGTGTTTGTTGCAGGTGCTGCAGTAGATGATGAACTGCTTGTCGATATAACCGAAGAAAAGAGCCGTTACACCAGAGGCACGATCATTGAGATCCTTTCCGCCGGCGACGGGCGACGGAAACCGTTGTGCCATCACGTTCCGAGAGGTTGCGGAGGATGTGATTGGCAGCATTTAAGTGAAGAAGCCCAGATTGAGGGAAAAATCTCGCTCGTGGAAAATGCTCTGAGGAAGCTCGGAAACATTTCCTCTCCAGACGTTGGATATGTTGCTGGGCCGGAACCTTTGAGGTATCGGACAAGCGTTCGAGTTGGCGTTGAAAATGGTCGTGGCGCGTACCGACGTGCTCACTCGCACGAATTGGTTCAAGTTGACGATTGCTTGATCGCTCATCCGCTCATCGACGAAATTTTGTTGGAGGGATTTTTTGCCGAGGCCTCTGAGGTGACGATAAAAGTCGGTGCTCGCACCGGTGACCAGTTGGTGATGGGGGAGCCAACGGCAGAGGGGTTTCGGGTTCCTGACCAGGTGTCAGTAATTGGCAGGAATCGGGCCCGCAAGGGCGACGAGGCCCACATCTTCGAAGAAGCCGCAGGGATGACATGGAGAATATCGGCACGTTCATTTTTCCAAAGTTCTCCGGAAGGTGCTGAAATGTTGGTCGCGCTCGCCGCGGAGTGGCTAACCCTGCACGATGTCGGTGAACAGGTGTTGGTCGATCTCTACGCTGGGGTGGGCTTGTTCTCTGGAACAGTCGGCGACTGGTTCGAGAAGGTCACGGCGATCGAATCTTCAGCTTCGGCGGTTGCAGACGCTACCTACAATCTTGATTCGCATGTCACTATCCACCGCACTTCTGTTGAGCAGTGGGTGCCCGAACTGGCGGATGTGGTGATTGCCGACCCGCCTCGTTCGGGGTTGCGTTCTAGCGGGGTGGAGGTCATCCGAAAGACGGAAGCCCCTCACGTGCTTTTGGTGTCTTGCGATGCTGGAGCGCTGGGTCGAGATGCGGCACTGATGACCTCAGCTGGTTACGAACTGGATCGCGTCGACGTTCTCGACATGTTCCCCCAAACCAGTCATGTAGAGGTGGTTTCGGGATGGACTAAAAATATCTAGTTGGAACGCGAAGTGGCGCCCGCTACACGGGCGCCACTTCAACTGCAAAACTCAAACTGAACTGATGTCAGCTGAGACGTTCGATGACCATCGCCATTCCTTGGCCGCCGCCGACACACATGGATTCCAAACCGAATGTTTTGTCGGAATCTTGAAGTCCGTTGATTAGCGTCGTCATGATGCGTGCACCAGTCTGACCGAACGGGTGACCAAGTGCGATTGCGCCGCCGTTGATGTTGAGCTGGCTCACCATGTCAATGCCAAGCTCGTCAGCGGAGGGAATTACCTGAGCAGCGAACGCTTCGTTGATCTCGACCAGATCGATGTCGCTCATCGTCATGTTCGCTCTAGCCATCACACGTTTGATCGCTTCAATAGGTCCAAGCCCCATGATTTCGGGGTTGAGTGCGGATACCGAGCTAGCGATAACCCGAGCAAGAGGTGTGATCCCTAACTCTTCGGCTCGCTTTCGACTCATAACTACAACCGCGGCCGCTCCATCATTCAGAGGGCATGCATTGGCTGCTGTTACCCGTCCATCAGGGCGAAATACTGGTTTCAACTGAGAAACGGCTTCCAATGTCACGCCAGCGCGGGGGCCGTCGTCGGTGGAAACCACAGTGCCGTCGGGCATGACTACGGGGGTGATGTCCATTTCGAAAAAGCCGCGCTCAATCGCTGCTTCTGCCTTGTTTTGGCTCATGACGCCGTACTCGTCCATAGCGTCGCGACTTACGCCCTTCAACTCAGCGACGTTCTCGGCTGTTTGTCCCATTGCTATATAAAGGTCAGGCAGTCCGTCGGCTGGGGTCCAGTCACCGTGACCACCCTCAGCGCGCACTTTTGATCGTGCACCCGGCGCCTTAAAGGTGGGATTTGCGGTATCAGGCAAGCTGTCTGCATTCCCTTTTCCGTAGCGTGAGACGCATTCGACGCCAGCAGCGATGAAAGCGTCGCCTTCACCGGCTTTGATTGCGTGGGCTGCCATACGGATCGTCTGAAGCGACGACGAGCAGTATCGATTGACGGTGGTTCCCGCAACATCTCCCAGGCCAGCAAGTATCGCTGTCGCACGACCGATGTTGAATCCCTGTTCGCCACCTGGGGAGCCAGTACCCATGATGAGGTCTTCTATTTCTTCTGGTGGAAGTTCAGGAACCTTCTCCAAGACCTTAGTAACGATCTGGGCGCTCAGATCATCAGGGCGAATTTCGGTCATCGAGCCTTTAAAGGCTCTACCGATTGGGCTGCGGGCAGTTGCAACGATGACCGGGTCGGTCGATGCGTCGGTGCTCATATGAGTCCCTTCATGAAGGATTAGCGACGTCGGAAACACTACCTTCACTTGGTGGGGTAGTGCCCATTCGTGTTCGCTCCTCTACCCTCCACAAGAATGGTTGTTTCGCTGTATGGGCATGGCGTGGGTCCCCCTGGGGAGTTACCGATGTCGTTAAATACCTTGGGTTTGGTAGCGGCGGCAGCCCTACTTATTTCCTTTGCGGCTCTGGTATCTGGTTGGCGTGAGTCACGTTTCCCCGGTGCCGCGGCGGGACGCGTCGTGCTCGACTTGGGTTCGGTGATTGGCCGAGGAAGTCTCATCCTTGGGCGAATCTTTGGGACCGTGCTTGTAGCGCTAGCAGTCGTGTCTTGCTTCGTTGTGGCGGACGACACTGTGGTAAATGTCGCGCCCCGCATCGTTTTTGTGGTGCTCTGGATTTTTATTCCCGTGGGATCAGCATTCCTGGGTGATCTATGGCGATGGATGAGTCCGTTCGAGGCTCTTGCCCATGTGCGAGGCCCGCGACTCAGCGAAGACTCAGACAACGATTGGTCCTTGTATCCGGCAGCAGCGTTGCTGTGTGGATTTCTCTGGTTGGAGTTGGCCTATCACCGCCCCGCTGGCCGCACGCCGTTAGCAGTAATGCTCATAATTTGGGTGGCATGGAGTGGTATCGGGGCCTTGGTGAAAGGTCCCGGGTGGCTGCGCTCACACGACCCGCTAGCGGTGTTTTGCCGACTAGTTGCTGCGATCTCACCAACTCATGTTCAAGACGGACATCTTTACGTTCGTCGCCCGTTGGTGGGTCTAGGGAAAGTTCACCCTCAGGAGGGTTTATCGGCTGTTGTGCTGGTGGTGCTTGGCGGCACTTCT
>Ga0206683_10001262_pt1 | contig 17677 bp, 15 predicted proteins | sample M280m12015metaG_FD_155483 | JGI IMG/M metagenome (GOLD analysis project Ga0206683, IMG submission 155483) | Ammonia-oxidizing marine archaeal communities from Monterey Bay, California, United States - M2 80m 12015 | ecosystem: Environmental > Aquatic > Marine > Intertidal zone | place: USA...
GGGTTGCGGGCCAGCAGGTTGCGACGCAGATAGTTCAACGTCAGGCCGCTGTCGATGATGTCCTCCACGAGGATCACGTCGCGGCCCGCCAGGTCCAGGTCCAGGTCCTTGACGATGCGGACTACACCCGAGGACCGGGTGGAGTGGCCATAGGAGGACACGGCCATGAAGTCGAACTCAACCGGCAAATCGATGGCCCGAGCCAGATCACTCATGAACATGAAGGCGCCCTTGAGGACGCCTACCAGCAGGGGTTCGCGTCCGGCGTAGTCAGCGGTGATCTCCTCGCCGAGGGCCCGTACCCGGGCCTGTAGGTCATCTGCCGAGACCAGCACCGTGGACGCGGTGTAGCGGCCCACGGTTAGAGGATCCGGCGCGGCGGAGGAATCGCTGGCCATGGCGGCGACCCTAGCGGGACTCGAACCTCAGGAAGCCCGCCGAACGACGTACCCGATGCCCACCGGCCACCTCAGTGGCCACCACCCGACCCCGCACCACGTCCAGCACCCGGTCCACTGAAGCCTGGTCGGGTGGCGGACCAGAAACCACGCCAGTGAGCCACCGTCGTACGGCCAGGCGAACCAGGTCGTCGGGCAGGTCGACAACGGACCTCACGTCGGTCGGGTCAACGTCGGCCACGAGGTTGGTCAGCAGACCGGTGGCCTCGCCGGCCAACGTGGCGTGGCGGGCCAGTAGGGGCACGGGATCACGGCCGGCTACGTCAGCCAGCAGGGGCAGCACCTCGTGGCGGACCCGGTTTCGGGTGAAGCGGGGGTCGACGTTGCTGGGATCGTCAACCACCTGGAGGTCGAGCGCCTCGCAGAGACCGCGGGTCTCGGTTCGCCGCAGGGCCAGTAACGGCCGTCGAGCCGGGTCCCCGATGCCGGCGGTGCCGGGGACCCCAGCCCCTCGCAAGAGGTTGAGTAGCACCGTCTCAGCCTGATCGTCGGCAGTGTGGCCGGTCAGCACCCCTTCGGGCAGGACGGCTCGGCGTACATCACGGGCCCGCTGTTCGAGGTCGGGGCCGTCGTCCACCGGCCCGTCGACGGTGATGGTCGCAACGCCGAGGGTCGCCCCGATGTGGGCCACAAGCTGGGTCTCGTCGGCCGATGTGGGACGCAGGCTGTGGTTGACCGTCCAGCAGGTGACGTCCAGGCCAGCAGCGACGGCCAGCACCAGCAGAGCGGTGGAGTCGGGACCACCCGACACGGCGCAGTCCACCGCGGTCCCCGCAGGAGGGAAGGCGCAACGACCGAGCAGGTCGTCGATCTCGGGGCCGGTCAGGCCTCCAGTCGCTCGATCCACCGGTCCGGCTCGCGGATCTCGCCCAGATCAGGCAAGTGGGACGGGTCCTCCCAGACCCGGTCCAGCAGCACTGTGCCACCGTGGGCCTCCACCGCTGCGATGAAGGCCTCACCCTGCGCGTACTGGGCCAACTTGGCCTCCAGGCCCACAAGGCGCTGGAACAACCGGGTAACCCCCGAGGCGTTGCGTCGGCGATCGGCCATGACGCGGGCCATGCGATCGGCACCCTGGACGATGCCCTCACCGGCCCGACCCATGGTTACGTCGCCGTGACCCTCGAGCAAGCTCATGAGCCCGGCAATGCGGTCCAGAGCCTCCTGCTGTTCAGGCGAGGAGATGGCTCCCAACAGGCCCGATCCGGCCGCCGCGTCACCGTCCTTCCGACCGACCGACCGGCCGGCGCGCCGCTTGTCGGCCTGTTTCTCAATGATGCCCTTGAGGGAGGCCATGAGGTCGAACGACTCCGGTTCGGCCCCATCCAGCAGCGACTCCACCAACCCGAGGTAGTGGGACCGCATCCAGAGAACTCCGGTGAACTGGGCCCGGTGGGTGACCTCGTGGAGGGCAAGCCACAGCCGGAAGTCGTGGCGGGAGAAGGCGTAGCGCCGCTCCAGGGCCACCAGGTTGGGGCCCACGTAGTACACGATGTCCTGATCCTCGGCGGCCTCGTCCTCCACCACCAGGAGGTCGTACTGCCCGAGGACCCGGGTGGACATCCACCCCAGGACCAAGCCAAGTTCCATGCCGCCCATACGGGCCGTCAGCGCCGAGGGGCCGTCCATCTCGTCGCCGTTCCCTTCAGCCCGATCATCGAAAGGCTCCTCGAGACGCTCGAAAAGGGGGCGCAGTAGGCGCTGCATGGAGGCCACGTTGGCCCGGATCCAGTCGTCCCGTCCGACCACGCGGGCCCGGGCGTTGCCGGATAGGGAGCGGAGACCGGTGGTGGCCGCCACTAGGTCCTCTGCTCGTGCCGTGTGGGCGTCGAATTCGGCGGTCAGGCCGTCGAGGTGGTGGGCACCGGCGAACGGAGCCCGATCGGCGACCCGGATGGCGACTTGTTCAGCTAGATCCCAGTCCACGAAGGACGAGGCAGGGCTCATCGCATCAGGGGACGCCGCCACAGCGGTCGGCGAACTCAGCGCTTGGGGTAGCGGGTCGAGGAAACCTTCTGGAAGTAACCGACCAGGGTCGCCACGGTCAGGGCGACGCCGCCGACGGCCAGCGGCACGGCCAGCCAGTAGTGCCAGATCACGCCTGCGAACACGTTCATGGTCAGATCCTAGGGGGTCGGCCGCCCGGCAGGTCACCGTCGGGAGGGGTTGATTCTTGGCGAGCCCGCGCGGGGAATCGAACCCCGGACCTATTCATTACGAGTGAATCGCTCTTCCGACTGAGCTACACGGGCCGGTACCGACCCCGAGGGGGCCGGCCACCGGGGCATCGTAACTGGCCGGGCGGACCCGCCATCGGGTGCATACCACCGGATACGGGGCCGTCAGGAGGGGTCTGGCCTGGCTAGGGGTGTCCAGGCCAGCAATAGGCGTTTCTCGCCCTTGGAGGCGAACCGCACTACCGCCTCGGCCCGGTCACCGTCGCCGTCGATGGCCAGGACCACGCCGGCGCCCCATGCCCGGTGGACTACGTCCTCTCCGACCTGTAGGCCAAGCTCGTGTGCTCCCGTCGAGGACTCCCCCGGGGTCCGGGTGGATTCGCTGCCCGAGCTGCTGCCAGCACCGAACACCCGGCCGGCCGGTTCTCCGTCGCCATCTCCCGGGGATCCCATGGACGCTCCAAAGGCGCGGCGGTCGGCATCCCTGTCAGACAGGCGGTCCGGTGACCGGCGAGGCGACTCCAGCCAGTCGGTGGCCCCAGCCATGCGACTCCCGGCCTTCCTGCTGCCCTCGGCGTCGACCAGCAGTTCGGGCGGGATCTCGTCGATGAATCGGCTGGGCGGGTTGTACTGAGTCTGGCCGTGGAGCAGCCGACTCCTGGCGTGGGTCAGCATGAGGCGCTCGCGGGCACGGGTGATACCCACGTAGGCCAGGCGCCGCTCCTCCTCGAGTTCGTCGGGGTCGCCGAGGGCCCGGACATGGGGGAACACGCCGTCCTCCATACCCACGATGCACACCACCGGGAACTCCAGACCTTTGGCGGCGTGCATGGTCATGAGCACCACCTGCCCTGAATCGAATTCGTCGGCCGGATCGCCGTCGGGCCGGTCCCCATCAGGCAGGTCGTCGGTGTCGGCTACCAGGCCCACCCGCTCGAGGAACTCGTCCACGGTGTCGAACTCGCCAGCAAACCCAACCAGCTCGGCGAGGTTTTCCAGACGCCCCTCAGCTTCGATGGAACGGTCGGCCCGCAGCTCGTCGAGGTAGCCCGACCGCTCGAGGGCTACCTCCAGGACGGTGGCCGGACCATCGTCCACGGCCCTGCAGAGCGAGTCGACCAGCTCGAGGAACGACCGGATGCCGGTAGCGGCCCGACCCGGAACCCCGGCGGCCTCGGCGTCCCGCAATGCCTCGATGAAGGCCGTGCCGGCCCCAGCCGCATGGGCATCCACCCGGGCTACCGACGTATCGCCCACTCCCCGCTTGGGCACGTTCAGCACGCGCTTGGCCGCTACCTCGTCGGCCGAGTTGGCGGCCAGCCTCAGGTAGGCCATGGCATCGCGGACCTCGCGGCGGTCGTAGAAGCGCAGGCCGCCCACCACCTTGTACGGCACCCCCAGGGTGACCAGCTGTTCCTCGACGGCTCGGCTCTGGGCGTTGGTCCGGTAGAAGACCGCCATGTCAACCCAAGGCCGACCCCCCTCGTGCATGCGACGAAGTTGGCCCACCACCCAGCGGGCCTCGTCGTCCTCATCGTCGGCCCGGAACCAGGTGATGGGGTCGCCTGAGCCGGCGTCGGTCCACAACTCCTTTGGCTTGCGACCTAGGTTCTTCGTGATGACGGCGTTGGCGGCGTCCAGAATCGTCTGGGTGGACCGATAGTTCTGGTCCAGGACGACGACCGTGGCGTCCGGGAACGAACGCTCGAATTCGAGGATGTTGCGAATGTCGGCGCCCCGGAACCGGTAGATCGACTGGTCGCTGTCGCCCACCACGCAGACATTGCGATGCCCGGCTCCCAGCAACATGACCAGCTCGTTCTGCACGACGTTGGTGTCTTGGTACTCGTCGACCAGCACATGCTCGAAGCGCTGCCGGTACTGGTCGAGCACGTCGGGGTGCTCGCGCAGCAGGAGAACCGCGTTGCCCAGCAGATCGTCGAAGTCCATGGCGCCGGCAGTGTGCAGCCGGGCCTGGTACTCGACGAACACCTCCCCCATGTGCTTCTCGTAGGGGCCCTGAGCGCGCTCGACGTAGTCCTTAGCCGAAAGGCCCTCGTTCTTGGCCGACGAGATCACCGAGTGCACGGCACGGGCTGGGAACCGCTTGACGTCGAGGCCGAGGTCGCGCACCACGTAGCCGGTGAGACGCACAGCATCACCCTGGTCGTAGATGCTGAAACTGGACGGGAAGCCGAGGCGATCGCCGTCGCGTCGCAGGATTCGGACGCACGCCGAGTGGAAGGTCGACACCCACATGCGGTGGGCCACCGGGCCGACCAGGTCGGCGACGCGGTCTTTCATCTCACCGGCCGCCTTGTTGGTGAAGGTGATGGCCAGGATGGCGAACGGCGACACCCCCCGTTCGCCGATCAAGTGGGCGATGCGCCGGGTGAGCACCCGGGTCTTGCCCGAACCGGCGCCGGCCACCACCAGCAGCGGACCCGTCGGGTGGGTCACGGCGTCCAGTTGGTCGGGGTTCAGGCCCGGAGCGTCCGTAGTGGCCGGGGCGGACTCGGACTCGGGGTCGGGGTCGGAGAAGGCCATCGAGCGCACCCTACCGGTGCCCGATGACGGCCTCCCGAGGGCCGATCGAGGCCGTCGATCCTCCCTTCGGGCTGTCCCACCAGCCTGTCGTAGTGTGCGGACAATGACCCGTTCCTTCCGCTTCAGCATCCAGGCCTCGGCGCCCCGTCCAGCTGCCGAATGGCGCGAACTTGGCCGTCGGGCCGAAGACCTTGGCTACTCCGCCCTGTCGGTCTCGGACCACCTCGATGCCGAGATGGCTCCCCTGATCGCCCTGGCCGTCACCGCCGAGGCCACCCGTGACCTGCGCCTGACCACCCTCGTGCTGGGCAACGACTTCCGGCACCCGCTGTTCCTGGCCAAGCAGGCCGCCACGTTGGACCTGCTGTCGGACGGGCGCCTCGAGTTGGGCCTGGGGGCCGGCTGGAAGACCTCCGACTATGACCAGTCGGGTCTCGCCCTGGATCAACCGGGCGTGCGCATCGCCCGGCTGGCCGAGTCCGTCGAGATCCTGAAGCGGTGCTTCGCCGAGGGGTCGTTCGACTTCGACGGCGAGCACTACACGGTGAGCGGCCACGACGGACAGCCGACCTGCATCCAGTCGCCGCACCCACCGTTCCTGCTGGCCGGTGGGGGTCGCAAGATGTTGTCTCTGGCGGCCCGGGAGGCCGACATAGTGGGACTGAACGCCAACATGGCCGCCGGGGTGATCGACGAGCGGGCCGGCGCCTCGGCCACAGTAGAGGCCACCGACGAAAAGCTGGGGTGGATACGCGATGCAGCCGGCGACAGGTTCGAGGACATCGAACTGCAGACCCGGGTCCACATGTCCCAGATCACCGACGATCCGATCGGTCTAGCCGAGTTGATGGCGCCGGCCCTGGGCCTGGACGCTGAGGCGGCGCTGGCTTCGCCCCACGTGTTGGCGGGTTCCACCGGCCAGTGCGTCGAGACGCTGCTGGCTTGGCGGGAACGATGGGGCCTGACCTACATCGGCCTCAACGAGGACTCGATGGTCGAGTTCGGACCGGTCGTGGAGGCCCTGTCCGGCGTCTGAGCCCAGATCCAGAGACCGGGCTACCAAAGTTCGTCTGTGTAGCGGTCGGTGCCGACCACGGTCCGCAGGAACGGTGCGGCCGACGTGACCCGACCCAGGCCCGATGCTTCGAGGCGAGCCGCATAGTCCACGAACCGGTTCCAGCAGGCTGCTGGATCATCCTCGACGAAGAAAAGCTGCATCGTGGCATCGGGGCCGATGGGCGGCGATCCGAGGTCCATGGGGGCGTTGTTGGTCATGTCGTCGCGGGACACGGCCTTCCACTGGGCACACGCCGCCACTGGCCCGTCGGCGAATAGGCCCGGCAGCCCCACAGCATCCACCCAGGCGCCCAGGGCACCAGCCTCCCCCGAGGGCTCCACGACGACCGATACCAGGCCGGCGTACCCGTGGTCGAGGACCACGTCGACAGGCACCGGGTCGGCGTCTCGGTACCGGTTGGACAGGTGCAGGTACAGCACGGTGTGGGCGTGGCGGCGCTCCTGGAAGCCCCGGCCGGCCATGTAGAGCTTCACCACCTGGTCGGCCCCCCAGGCGAAGTGGTCGTCGTGGTGGCCCTCCTCAACCCAGTAGACGGCCAGATACGAGCCCCGGTCCGACGGGTCATTGACCGAGTTCCCCTCGGTCGGAAAACGCAAATCCTTCAACGCCCGAGTGGCCACCCACCGACTGCCGGCGAAGCACCACGGGCCGGTCATGCAGCCCCCGTAGTAGTGGTCACGCTCGTACCACCGGTTGTAGGCGACCTCATGGCCCTTGTCGGGGTCGACCAGCGTGTACAGCATGCTGCCCACCCTTACCGGGTGGATGGGCCCCGTCTCCGGGTCATGGGTTTCGTCAGCCATCGGGGGTCCTCCGGGTTCGGGTCAGCGGGGTTCGATAAGGATCGACGCGGTGGCCCTCCCCACCCGCCCGTCCAGGTCATAGAGCACGGCCTCGGACAGGCCGATGCCGTCGCCGTCGTTCTTGTGCAGAGCCCGGACTCCCATCCAGTCGCCCACCGGGTCACGAAAGGCGGTTACTGCCAGGTCGGCGTTGACTGTCATCCACTCGTCAGGCTGGAGGTACTGGGCGGCCATGGACGCCATGTCGGCCACCGTGGCCAGACGCACGAAGGCACTGGTCTCGCGCCCGGCCACCATCTCGTTGTGCATGCGTAGCCACACGAGGCCTGGGGCGCCATCGCGATACTCGCCGGTACGACGGAACTCCACCGCCCGGAGGAAGGCCGGGACGCCGATGCCCAGCATGGTGAGCAGCACCGGCTCGTCGGGCAGGACGTGGGGCTCGTCCTCGGGGTGGGCCGTCTTTTCGGGGTCGACCGGGTTGGGGATGTCGGCCACCCGCATCCGCAGCGAGGTAGCGCGGGCCATCTCCACATCAAGGTCGGGGCCGGAAAAAAGCGACGCCCGCACCACCTGGATGCGGCGACCGGAGCGCAACACCTCCACCTCGGGGCGCAGCGGGGTGAGTGGCACACCGCGCATCATGTCGACGGTGTGGCGGGTCGTGCGCATGGGCGCAGGGGCAGGAACCGTCTCCACGAGATGGGCGAGGATGCCCGAGATAGGGCCGCCATGCTGGATAGTCGGGTCCCACGGGCCGCCGGTCAGCGGTCCGGGCACCAGCAGGCCGTCACGTTCCCTGTAGAAAGGCTCGGTCGAGTACTGCTGATTGGTCTCGGCAATGGCGCCGACGGGGTCCGAGGTCACCGCCAGATCATGCCGTCCGGCCGAGCAACGACAGGAGTCGGACGCCGGCCGATGCACCGTCGGGCGGCATCACCTTCGACCCGAAGTGGCCGGTGAGGGCGTCCAAGTCGGCCAACGGCAGCCAGAAGTCGAGGCACCGTTCGGCCAGGGTTTCCGGCAGTTCGACGTCAGTGCCGCACGACCGGGCCAGGTCCCAGCCGTGGACCAGGTTCTCGGTGACCCGGAAGCCGATGATGACCCCGCCCGGCAGCTCGCCCACCGCGTGGGGGTGTAAGGCGTCCAGCACACCATCGGTCGATGCCGACTCGATGGCGGCCAGCACCGTCCCCCGCCAGGTGGCCATGGGGTTCAGGCCCAGGATCGACGGGTCGGCCTGGGACTCCCACGCCCCGCCGTCGCGCAGCACCCGGGTGACCAGCGCCTCGCCGGTGACCACGTGGGCCACCAGCGTGCGGACATCCCAACCGTCGCACGGGGTGTCGGCCGTCCAGTCCAGTTCGGTGACCTCGGCGAGGCGTTCACCGAAAAAGGCGCACGCCGTCGTGTAGGCGGCCACCGTGTCGGTGCGCTCGCTGTCGGTCAGGCCCGTTCCAGGCCCTTCGGGCAGATCGGCACCCGGGCTGTCCGCCGGGTTCACTCCCACTCGATGGTGCCGGGGGGCTTGGAGGTGATGTCGTAGGCCACCCGGTTCACGCCGTCCACCTCGTTGATGATGCGGCTGGACATCCGCTCCAGGAGGTCGTGGGGCAGGCGGGCCCAGTCGGCGGTCATGGCATCCTCACTGGTGACGGCCCGGATGATGACCGGTCGGGCGTAGGTGCGCTCATCACCCATGACGCCTACGGACCGGATGTCGGGGAGGACGGCGAAGGCCTGCCAGATCTCGCGCTCCAAGCCAGCGCTGCTGATCTCCTCGCGGACGATCAGGTCAGCAGCCTGGAGGATGGCCGTGGACTCCGGGGTGACCTCGCCGATGATGCGTACGCCGAGGCCGGGACCCGGGAACGGCTGGCGCCACACGATCTCGTCGGGCAGCCCCAACTCGGAGCCCACGGCCCGCACCTCGTCCTTGAACAGGTTGCGGAGCGGCTCGACGAGGGCGAAGTCCATATCGTCGGGCAAACCACCTACGTTGTGGTGGCTCTTGATCTTGGCCGCATCCTTGGTGCCCGACTCGATGACGTCTGGGTACAGCGTCCCCTGGACGAGGAAGCGGGCGTCGGTGATCCCACCTGAGGCATCCTCGAAGATCCGGATGAAAAGTTCGCCTATGGCCTTGCGCTTGCCTTCCGGATCGGTGACCCCAGCCAGCTTTTCGAAGAAGCGGTCGGCGGCCCGCACGTGGATGAGTTCGATGCCCTGGGTCTTCTGGAAGGTCTCGACGACCTGCTCGCCCTCACCGGCTCGCATGAGCCCAGTGTCGACGAACACGCAGGTCAGTTGATCCCCGATGGCCTTGTGCACCAGCGCGGCGGCGACCGCCGAGTCGACGCCACCGGACAGCCCACAGATGGCCCGTCCGGTGCCGACCTGTTCGCGGATGGCATCCACCGACGAGTCGATGACCGAGGCCATCGTCCAATCACCGGCACAGCCGCACACGTCGTGGACGAAGCGGCTGAGCAGATCCTGGCCGCATGGCGTGTGGTGGACCTCAGGGTGGAACTGGACGGCGTACAAGCCGGCGTCGGGCGCCTCGAAGGCGGCCACCGGAGCGTCGGGCGACGAGGCGGTCACCGCGGCGCCGGCCGGCGGCTCGGTGATGGCGTCAAAGTGGCTCATCCAGACCGGGTGGGTGCCGGTTCCAGCGTCAACCAGCAGGGCGCCTGGTTCGGCAACGGTCAGGTCGGTGCGGCCGTACTCTCCCCGCTCGTTGCGGCCCACCGTGCCGCCCCGCTGGTACGCGACGAGTTGGGCGCCGTAGCAGATGCCCAGGATGGGCACCCCGAGGTCATAGACGCCGGGGTCGATGCGCGGAGCGCCGTCCACGTGGACCGAGGCCGGCCCGCCACTGAAGATGATCCCGGACGGTGTCCGGGCGGCGAACTCCTCAGCCGTCAGGTCATGGGGGACGATCTCGCTATAGACGTCGGCCTCGCGCACCCGTCGGGCGATGAGCTGCGCGTACTGGGCTCCGAAGTCGACGACCAGGATGCGGTCGGTGGCGTGGGCGCTCCCGCCAGGGATCTTGGTCACTGGGTCGGAGCGATGGGCCTAGTGGCCCATCCCCACGCCCTGGGACTTCTGCAACGCCTTGCCCTCGGTCTGGAGCGCCGGGGCCACCATGACCTCGGCCTTCTGGAACTCCTTCACGTCGACGTAGCCGCAGGTCGCCATCGAGGTACGTAGTCCTCCGAACAAGTTCAGCTTGCCGTCGTTCTCGTTGGCCGGGCCCAGGAGGATCTCCTCCAACGTGCCCCGGGTTGTGGTCTGGACCCGGGCGCCGCGCGGCAGCGTCGGATGGAAGGTAGCCATCCCCCAGTGGTAGCCGTGGCCGGGCGCCTCGCTAGCGGCGGCCAACGGCGAGCCGATCATCACGGCGTCGGCGCCACACACGATGGCCTTGGAGATGTCGCCGCCGGTAGCCATGCCGCCGTCGGCGATGACTTGGCAGTAGACGCCGGTCTCGTCGAGGTGGCGCATGCGGGCCGCCCGAACATCAGCGATGGCTGTGGCCTGCGGAACGCCGAGGCCGAGCACCCCGCGGGTGGTGCAGGCGTGGCCGGGTCCGACGCCGACCAGCACACCGGCCGCTCCGGTACGCATCAGATGGAGGGCCGCCTTGTTGGTGGCACAGCCGCCCACGATGACTGGGATATCCAGTTGACGGATAAACGTCTTGAGGTTCAGCGGTTCAACGGTGGACGACACGTGTTCGGCCGACACGACAGTGCCCTGGATAACCAGCATGTCGGGCTCGCCGGCCAGGATCTCGTCCAGCAGGGCATTGGTGCGCTGTGGTGTGACCGACACGCACGACACGACCCCGGCGGCGTTGATCTCGCGGATCCGCTCGGTGACCAGGCCGGGGATGAGGGGCTGCTGGTAAAGCTCTTGCATCCGCTTGGTGGCCTTTTCGGTCGGCAGTTCAGCGATCTCGGCAAGGATGGAATCGGCATCCTCGTAGCGGGTCCACAGGCCCTCGAGGTTGAGCACACCCACGCCGCCCAGGCGGCCGATCTCGATGGCGGTGGCTGGGCTGACCACGCCGTCCATGGCTGACGCCATGAGAGGTAGCTCGAACCGGTAGGCGTCGATCTGCCAGGAGATGTCGACGTCCTCGGGGTCGCGTGTGCGGCGGCTGGGGACGATGGCGATGTCGTCGAACCCGTAGGCCCGTCGTCCGCTCTTGCCCATCCCGATCTCAATCTCGGCCATGGTCACTCCCTGCCGACGGTGATCGACTCCGCCCGGACGAGCCTCGGCGCTAGCCCCCGGAAAGGGTCGATTCTAGTCACGTGTGTCCCCGTCCGAAGGGGGACGCCAACCGTCATTCCGGGGCCCGCCGCCGGGTACCGGTCAGGCCAGTTCGTCGAGTAGGTCGGCCAGTTCGGTGACGTGTTCGGCGGTCGTCCAGGTTCCGCCCACGGCCACCCGCAGCACGTACCGGTCGTCCAGGCGGGTGTGGGTCAGGAAGGCCCGACCGGAACCGTTGACGGCGGCCAGCAGGCGTTCGGAGGCCTCGTCGCCGTCGACGTGACGGAGGCACACCAGACCGAGGGACAAGGGTGCCACCAACTCGAGGGCCGGGTTGGCAGCCATCCGGTCGGCCAGGTCGGCCGCTGCCGCCACGTGGGCCCTGATGTGGGATCGGAGGCCCTCTATCCCATAGGAGCGCAGCACGAACCACAGTTTGAGGGCCCGGAAACGGCGACCCAGGGGCACCTGCCAGTCGCGGTAGTCGACCACCTCGCCGGCGTCGCTAGCCGCGTTACGGAGGTAGTCGGGGACGATGGACAGCGAGCCGACTAGTGGCGCAGAGTCAGCCACGTAGAACGCCGAGCAGTCGAAGTTGGTGAGGAGCCACTTGTGGGGGTTGAAGCAGTAGCTGTCGACCCGGTCCAGGCCATCCAGCAGGTGCCGGTGCTCGGGGCACACGGTGGCCGACCCAGCCCACGCTGCATCCACGTGCACCCACGCCCCCAACGGTTTGGCGATGTCGCAGACCCGGGCCACCGGGTCGATGGCTCCTGACGACGTGGTGCCCACCGTGGCGGCGACCAAGCACGGTAGGAGGCCCTCGGCCACGTCGGCGGCCACCATCTCGGCCAGGGCATCGGCGTCCATGGCGAAGTCGGCGTCGGTGGGCACGGCCCGCAGTTGCTCGCGGGCGAACCCTGCCACCAGGACGTCCTTCTCGATCGACGAGTGGGCCTGGGCCGACGTGTAGATCCGCATTCGTGGCAGTTCGGCAGCACCCCCCGACCGGTCGCGGGCGGCCAGCACGGCGCATAGCGACGCCGACGAGGCCGAGTCCTGGATCACGCCACCACCGGGACCGGAGGAATGGAACCGGTCGGGAAGTCCGCAGGCCTCGATCAGCCAATCCAGGACCAAGGTCTCCAGCTCGGTGCAGGCCGGACTGGTCGACCACATCATCCCCTGTACGCCGAGGCCAGCCGAGAGCAGTTCACCGAGGATGGCCGGTGGGGACGAGTCGGCTGGGAAGAACCCGTAGAAGCCGGGATGCTGCCATTGGGTGGTGGCCGGGGCAATGAGGCGGTCGACGTCGCCCAACAGGTCAGTGAACGGCTCTCCGGCCATGGGCGGCGACGGCGGGAGCGACCGGTAGACGTCTCCGGGGGCCACGTCGGGCACGATCGGTCGGGCGTGCCCCCCGTCGCGGTGGTCGTCCAGGAAGTCGGCAATCCAGTCCACGGCGGCTCGTCCAGCGGCCCGGAACTCCTCGGACGTCATGTGTTCGGGGCCAGGCACGGGTCCCGGTTCAACTGCATCGGTCATCGGGCGGTCCTCATGAATCGGCACGGTAGTTGCGGTGGTCGTCCACACCGAGGGCCACGGCCAGCAACTGGCGAAGCATGGCTGCCGTGGCGCCCCACACAGTGTCTCCCACCAGTTCAAAGAAGGTGATGATCCATGGCTCTCCGTACCGGGACCACTCCTCTTCCCGGTACACCTCGTCGAGCAGTAGTTCGGACAGTGGGACGTGGAGAACGGCTTCCACCTCGTCGGGATTGGGCACGAGGTTCGGTGGCCCGTCCAGGACGGCCACGTAGGGGTGGATGAGGCTGCGGCTACCCACTGTCACCAGCGGGTCGAGGCGGCCCAGCAGTCGGACGTCGACCGGGTCCAGGGCGACCTCCTCGGCGGCTTCGCGTAGGGCGGTGGCCCACAGGTTGGGGTCGGTCGGGTCATGGCGTCCTCCGGGGAACGAGACCTCGTGGGTGTGGCTGTCCAACTGCGGTGACCGGCGGGTCAGGAGCACGTGCGGTCCACCTCCGATTGGGTCGTCGTAGAGGGCGACCAGCACGCCGGCCAACCGTTCGTCGCCGCGGGGACGTCCCCGGATGCCGTGCGACTCTCGGCCATCGAAAACCGAGACCAGGTGGTCCAGGGTGAGGGAACGGTCGGCCACCGAAGCCCACGGTGGAAGCTCGCCGAGGCGCCAGCCGTCGGGCCGAGGGATCTCCTGGGGGCCACCCCGCCCGTCGGGTGTCCCGATGGGGGTCACCCCTCGGTCGGATCGGCCAGAAACGCTTCGAGACCGGCGTCGCGGAGGCCCTCGGCCACCTCGAGAGGCACGGTGGTGCCCTGCTCCCAGCCCTCCCAGTGGGCCGTTAGAACGGCGACCGCCTCGGCACGGGGTCCGTCGACCGAGGCGGCCAGGACCTCGGGGAGTCGGCCTGTCTTGAGGTTGGCCAACATCCGTCCTACCAGGGTCTCCCCCCGGGTCCATTCGGCGAACTGGCTGGCCAGCTTCATGGGATCGGGGGCGGGATGCCGATCGGCGCTTGCAGGAGTGGGGTCGGTCACGGCGCCAACCTACCGGCGGTCCCGAAAACGACGAGAGCCGGGCCCGTGGGCCCGGCTCCCGTGGCCCCCGGCCGAAGCCGGAGGGCGATCCCGATGGATCGTTACATCATGCCGCCCATGCCACCCATGGGATCCATGCCGCCACCCGGGGGCATGGCCGGCTCGGGCTCGGGCTTGTCGGCCACGAGCGCCTCGGTGGTCAGGAGGAGTGCCGCGATAGATGCCGCGTTCTGCAGCGCTGCGCGGGTCACCTTGGCCGGGTCGCTGACGCCGGCCTTCACCAGGTCTTCCATCTCGCCTGTCGCCGCGTTGAGGCCGGTGGAACCGGAGGCCTGCTCGATCTCGCGGACCATGACCGCACCCTCGAGGCCGGCGTTGTCGGCGATGAGTCGGGCCGGGGCCTCAAGCGCGGCGTGGACGATGCGGGCACCGGTCTCCTGGTCGCCGTCGAGGCTCTCGATGGCACCGGACACTGCAACACGCGATCGCAACAGGGCGGTGCCGCCGCCGGCGACCACACCCTCCTCGATGGCGGCACGGGTCGCCGACAGGGCGTCCTCGATGCGGTGCTTCTTCTCCTTGAGTTCGACCTCTGTGGCTGCGCCCACCTGGACGACGGCCACGCCGCCGGCCAGTTTGGCGAGGCGCTCCTGGAGCTTCTCACGGTCCCAGTCCGAATCGGTCTCCTCAACCTCGCGCTTGATTTGGCCGATGCGACCCTCGACGTCGGCGGACTCACCTGCGCCCTCCACGATGGTCGTCTCGTCCTTGGTGACCAAGACCTTGCGGGCCGAACCCATCATGTCGAGGCTGACACCGTCGAGCTTGAGGCCGACCTCTTCGGCGACGACCTGGCCGCCGGTGAGGATGGCCATGTCCTGGAGCATCGCCTTGCGGCGCTCACCGAAGCCCGGAGCCTTGACGGCCACCGAGTTGAAGGTGCCGCGGATCTTGTTGACGACCAGTGTGGCCAGGGCCTCGCCCTCGACGTCCTCGGCGATGATCAGCAGCGGACGACCCGACTGCATGACCTTCTCCAGGACCGGCAGCATCTCCTGGACGGAGCTGATCTTGCCCTGGTTGTAGAGGATGTACGGCTCTTCCAGGATCGCCTCCTGGCGCTCCGGGTCGGTCACGAAGTACGGCGACAGGTAGCCCTTGTCGAACTGCATGCCCTCGACGAAGTCGAGGTCCATGCCGAACGTGTTGGACTCCTCCACGGTCACGACACCGTCCTTGCCCACCTTGTCGATGGCGTCGGCAATGACCTGGCCGATCGTGGCGTCGGCGGCCGAGATGCCGGCGACGTTGGCGATCTGCTCCTTGGAGTCGTCAACCCGCACGGCCTGATCGGCAATGGAGTCGACAGCGGCGGCCACGGCGGCTTCGATGCCCTTCTTGAGGCCCATCGGGTTGGCACCGGCGGCCACGTTGCGCAGGCCCTCGCGAACAAGCGCCTGGGCCAGCACGGTGGCGGTGGTGGTGCCGTCACCAGCGATGTCGTTGGTCTTGGTGGCCACCTCCTTCACCAGTTGGGCCCCCATGTTCTCGAAGCTGTCCTCCAGCTCGACCTCGCGGGCGATGGAGACGCCGTCGTTGGTGATGGTGGGGGCGCCGAACTTCTTGTCGAGGACCACGTTGCGGCCCTTCGGGCCGAGGGTGACCTTGACGGCGTCGGCCAGCTTGTTGACGCCGGCCTCGAGGCCGCGACGGGCCTCCTCGTCGAACTTCAGGATCTTTGCCACGGCGCGACTACTTGAGGATGCCGAGGACGTCGCGGGCGTTGAGGATCAGGAGGTCCTCACCGCCGACGGTGATCTCGGTGCCGCCGTACTTGCTGTAGACGACGGTGTCGCCCTCGGCGACGTCCATCGGAACGAGTTCACCGGTCTGCTCGGAGCGACGGCCGGGGCCGACGGCTAGGACGTCACCCTGCTGGGGCTTTTCCTTGGCGGTGTCCGGGATAACCAGGCCGGAAGCCGTGGTGGACTCGGAGTCACTCGGACGGACCACGATGCGGTCCTCGAGGGGCTGGAGGTTCATCGAATGATTCCCTTTCGAGACGACGCCGGACCGTGTAGTCCCAGGCGTCTTGTTGGGGTTCTGGATGGCTCGCCGGGGCCTGACCACCGATTGGCAGTCTCCCCTTGCGAGTGCCAACGATAGGGGGCCGTTCGGCGATTGACACCCCCCCCTTAGCCATGATGTTCTGGTGGCCAGGCGGATCGGTTGGAGATCGGCCAACTTGTGGTGGTTCAGTGGGAACCGCCCACCGGCGGAAAGGCGGATCACCATGAAGTGGTTCCGTAAGGCACTGTCTACTTTCGCGATTGTCACCGCTCTCGGCCTAGTGGCCGCAGCCTGCGGCTCAGACGGTGACGACAAACCAGCGGAGGTAGCCGCAACGACAGCCGCACCGACCACCACAGCCGCACCGACCACCACAGCCGCGCCGACCACGACTGCAACACCGACCACGACTGAAGCACCGTGGACCGCGGACTCTACTTGGGACATGTGCGCGGTGTTCGGTGAGGGCGGTCGTAAGGACGGCGGCCTCAATCAGGAGACCTGGATGCAGATCGAGCGGTTCCGGATCCGGATGGCCACCGCCAACCGGAATTCCGACATGAAAGAGGCCACCGTCCACCGCACCGAGACCGGCGAGGACGTCGGTGCCGCCGAAGCCATCGACCGGTACGCCGCCGCGGGATGCGACGTCGTCATCACCTCTGGTCGGGACCTTCACCAGGCCACCGCGGATGCAGCAGGTCGTCACCCGGACCTTGTCCTGTTCGGGATCGACCAGTGGCACGCCGAGACCGCCAACTGGCTCTACGGCTTCCACTTCCCCGGCGAGACCGGAGGCCTCCTAGCCGGTGCCCTGGCCGCCTCGCTGACCACCAGCGGCACCGTGGCCATCCTCGTCGACGGTGACGGCGGACCCGCCGCCGACGCCTGGCAGACCGGCTTCGAGACCGGCGTGGCCCACGCCGACGGCGCGGTCGGAATCGTCGTGGAGGACGCGACCGGCGACGGTGCTGCCGCGGCCCGCGCCGCCCTCGACCAGGGCGCCGACGTCGTCTTCGCCGCCGATCCCGACAGCTCGGACTCCGCCCTGGTCGAAGTAGCCGGCCAGCCAGGTGCATTCTGCATCGGCATCGGCACCGACCGGTGGAAGGCCGTCCCCGAGTCGCAGCCGTGCCTCGTGACCAGCATCGTCAAGTCCATCGGGCGACGCACGATCATCACGAACCCGGTGTTCGAGTCCTACCACACCCGGATTGTGACCACGGTGACCGGCGAGCAGGGCGGCGAGACGCTCGACCCGGGCAACTGGGCCCTCGACGTGGAACTCGCACCGTTCCACGACCACGAGGACGCCGTCACCGACGAGGTGCGCGAAATGCTGGCCGCCCTCGACGACTCCACCCGGGCCCTCCACGGCGACACCGTGGACAGTTCCGCCGCAGCGCCGACCACCACGATCGCCCATGAGCCGTTCGAGGCCGCGCCAGCCGACTGGGCGTGGGGCGGTGTCGAGGCTCGCTTCGATCCCGGCAAGGTGTTCGAAGACCAGGAATGGGGGGGCTACATGATCAGCTCTGGCTGGACCCCCGGGGAAGAGGTGTGGGTAATCCCGTGCAAGGCCTCATACGACGACTTCGACCTCGCGAACTGTGACTACGAGGATCGGAAGCCGAAGATCATCGACGACGACGGCTTCGTGCCGAACTACCACTGGCACCCCGG
>Ga0206683_10001263_pt1 | contig 17658 bp, 17 predicted proteins | sample M280m12015metaG_FD_155483 | JGI IMG/M metagenome (GOLD analysis project Ga0206683, IMG submission 155483) | Ammonia-oxidizing marine archaeal communities from Monterey Bay, California, United States - M2 80m 12015 | ecosystem: Environmental > Aquatic > Marine > Intertidal zone | place: USA...
CCAGGCACAATGTCGTCAACCGCCCTAAAGCACGCATCCACCAGACCATCGCCGGTTGTCTTAGCGGTCTCTTCAGAACCGGCCTTCTCAAGGGTCAATTCAGCTACCGGAGCATCGCCCGTCTGGGAAACGGTTTTTAATGAAACAAACCGTAGCGTTTCGTCGCGTTGTGAAGCGGCGCTATCCCCGGCCAAAACTTGGAGATCATCATCAAAAATCTCATGTTTTTTATCGGCCAACTCTTTAAACCGGTTGAACGCCAGATTCAATTCCGCCTCGCTCGAGAACTCGATACCCAAAGCAACCATACGCTCCCTGAATGCATTCCGACCCGAATGTTTTCCAAGCACAATCTGATTGGCGCTCCAGCCGACGTCCTCGGCACGCATGATCTCGTAGGTATCACGCTGCTTCAGCACGCCATCCTGATGTATCCCCGCCTCGTGAGCGAATGCGTTAGCACCAACGATCGCCTTGTTTGGCTGCACCGGGAAACCTGTAATGTTGGAAACCAGACGACTGGCAGCAAGAATGTGGGTGGTATCGAGCCTGCTATCACAGGGGAAAAAATCCTGACGGGTACGCACCGCCATTACGATCTCCTCAAGAGAGGCGTTCCCGGCCCGCTCGCCGAGGCCGTTGATCGTACATTCAACCTGCCGGGCGCCAGCCTTAACGGCAGCCAAGGAGTTCGCAACCGCGACACCCAAATCGTTATGACAGTGGACCGAAAATACTACCTTATCGGCATTCGGAATCCGGTTCATCAATCTTGCGAACATCTCGCCGAACTGCTCAGGCATGGTGTAGCCGACTGTGTCGGGAATGTTTACGGTACTCGCACCAGCATCGATCACGGCCTCAAATATTCGGCAAAGAAAATCCTCATCCGATCGACCAGCATCTTCTGCTGAAAACTCGACATCATCAGTGCTGGCTCGGGCCTGCTTAACAGCTGCTACAGCTTTCTCGAATACATCTTCAGGCGACATCCGTAGCTTGGCCTGCATGTGAATTGGAGAGGTCGCAATGAAGGTATGAATCCGCGAAGCGCGGGCCCCACGGATCGCCTCAGCGGCGCGAGACACATCGCCTGGATTCGCTCGAGCCAAGGCACAAATACGACTATCCCCTATTTGGCTCGCAACCTTTTGAACGGCCTCGAAATCGCCCACGCTGGCGGCAGGGAACCCGGCTTCAATCACGTCGACTCCCAGTTTTTCTAGAATGCGTGCGATACGCACCTTCTCGTCCACTGTCATCGAAGCGCCCGGGCTTTGCTCCCCGTCTCGCAAGGTGGTGTCAAAAATAATTAGTTCGCTACTCATGCTCAACTCTCCAAAGCTGGTATTGTGTTTTCAGCTGAAACAGCAACGGATAACCCGGAATCATAGCCGTTCGCTTTAGCAGCGGCGGCTGTGATAGTGCGGAGTGATAAATGGTTGAGAAGTTAGTGCGCCAAACGGCGCAGCAGAATCTGAAGAGCGTGGCTGGTCAGCAGGCGCGTGCCGCGTCGCAGCCGTCCTGTGATTGGTGCGAAGTTTCGAGGGAAAAACCGTGGTTGCATCACGCCATTATACCGCGTCCCCCTTTTAGGGCAAAGCCTCATAAGCACCAGGCCCTGCGCAGCCGTTAATTCAATTGCCTGATGCTAATTAGACATCTTGTCTCGAGTCGATCCTGACTCCGAATCGTACGATTCCGATTCATCGTTTGACGGTGCAAAAACCTTTTCGCCGGTGCGACGTTTTAGAGCCCAAGTAACGATTCCCGAAACCGCGTAGGAGCTAAACGCCAAAAAAAGAACCCGGGGCGGATCAAACGAGATTAGAACGAATACCAGGACCAATACCAAAACCGCCATAAACGGGACTCGGTGTTTGAGGTCCAGATCTTTGAAACTGCGATAAGGCAAACTGCTGACCATAGCAAGGGAAAGTAAAAACATGGTTGCCAACCCAGAAGTTGTGTACGGGCCTCCGGAAAGTTGGTAACTATCTGCAACCCAGATACTGGCGGCTAGAAGAACCGCGGCTGCAGGACACGGCAAGCCGTGAAAGTACCGTTTGCTAGAATTTTCCTGAGTGTTAAAGCGTGCCAACCTCAAAGCGGTAGTTGCAACATAAATAAATGCTGTCAACCAGCCAATTTTTCCGAGATCTTTCAGTCCCCATTCAAAAAGGATCAAGGCCGGAGCCAATCCGAAAGCGACCAGATCTACCAACGAATCATACTCTTTGCCGAAATCACTTACGGTATTAGTCATCCGTGCAACACGGCCATCCAACGAGTCAAGCACCGCGGCGATAATCACCGCAATTGCGGCATTCTCAAAGTTGCCAACCGTTGATTGAATAATGGCGTAAAAGGCCGCCAATAGGCTCGCTGTGGTAAAAAGATTCGGCAGTATATAAATCCCCTTTGGGGGTTTATCTGTCGACTCCAGGGGCGTGACCTTCCGAAAATTAGTCATGGCTTGTCGAACGCAGGTAGGTAAGCAATGATATCACTGCCCGACAGGACCCACTTACCAAGACTAACAGCCACACGGCTTTGCGGGGGCAGATACAGGTCGACCCGTGAGCCGAACCTTATAAACCCAAATCGTTGACCACGTTGAACTGGGTCGCCAACATCCACGTAGGTCAATATCCGCCGTGCGATCAAGCCGGCTATCTGAACGCAACTGACATCAAAACCATTATCCGTATGTATACTGATTGCGCAGCGTTCATTTTCTTGAGAGGCTTTATCCAGTTCGGCGTTAAAGAACCGCCCGGGATGGTACTGCCGTTGGGTGATATCGCCGCTCACCGGAATACGATTTGAATGAACAGAGAATATATTCATGAAGATGCTGATTTGGATTGCCTTAGCACCGCTGAACGGATCTTCGCCGGGTTCGATGCTTACCACCCGGCCATGGGCGGGCGCCACAACTATCCCGGGCTGTATGGGAATGATGCGCTTTGGATCTCGGAAAAACTGGATAATCAACAGGCAGACAATCCACCAAGGGAGTGCCCACCAAAGCCCGGCCAGCGCGTGTATGGTCGTTGCGACTCCCAGAGCGATCGCAATTCGAGTCCAACCCTCTCGGGCAATCACGTCCTAACCCGTCTCGAGGCGACAGCGGTTGTTAGTGCCCCAAGTCGCGCAACTCAGTTGCGCTCCTTGTCGACCAGTTTACCTTTTTGAATCCACGGCATCATGCCACGTAGGTTCGCACCGACCGCCTCTATCTGGTGCGTTTCGCCCTGCTCTCGCAACCCATTAAACCGCTTACTACCAGAGCGGCTTTCTGCCATCCACTCGTTGGCAAATTTGCCGGACTGTATCTCGTCAAGGATGATTTTCATTTCCGCCTTAACTTCCGGAGTGATGACCCGAGGCCCCCGAGTGACATCACCATATTCTGCGGTATTGGAGATGGAATAGCGCATATTCGCAATTCCGCCTTCGTAGATGAGGTCAACGATCAATTTGGTCTCATGCAGGCATTCAAAATAGGCCATCTCAGGTGCGTATCCGGCCTCGACCAAGGTTTCAAATCCGGCTTGTATTAACGATGTCAAGCCGCCACACAAGACCGTTTGCTCCCCAAACAGGTCGGTCTCGGTCTCTTCCTTATAAGTCGTTTGGATAACCCCGGCACGCCCGCCACCAATGGCACTGGCGTATGAAAGTGCTGTTTCACGGGCGGTACCGCTCGGATCCTGCTCTACCGCGATGAGACAGGGCACGCCACCCCCTTCGGTGTAGGTTGATCGAACCAGGTGCCCAGGTCCTTTGGGTGCAATCATGATTACGTCAATTTCAGGGCTGGGTTCGATAAAACCGAAATGCACATTAAACCCATGAGCAAACGCCAGCGCGGCGCCGGCCCTAAGGTTGGGGGCAACGGACTCCGTATACAGATCTGCCGCCAGTTCGTCCGGTACCAGCATCATCACTATATCGGACGATGCAGCGGCCTCACTGACTGAAGTGACTTTCAAGCCTGCTTTCTCGGCCTTACTCCGGGAACCTGAGTCCTCGCGCAGACCTACGATCACATCGACTCCGCTGTCGCGAAGATTGTTGGCATGAGCATGTCCTTGGGAGCCGTATCCGATCACGGCGACGGTTTTGCCGGTAATGATTTTCAGATCGGCATCGTTGTCATAAAAAACCTTCATTTTGGCGCTTCCTCTCAATACGCTGACTTTTATAGATTAATGAATCCGTGAGCCTATAAACGCAAGGCCCGATCACCCCTGGCAATTCCGGACACCCCGCTGCGGACTACTTCATAGATCTCTGCCGAAGGCAAGGCGGCTACAAACGCGTCGAGCTTATCACCTGGGCCGGTGAGCTCAATAGTGTAGGTTTCCTCATCGACGTCGATAATACGCCCGCGGAATATATCAACTAGTCTTTTAATCTCCTCGCGGTCTGTCCCTTGGGCGCGAACCTTCAGTAGTAATAGTTCGCGCTCTATATGTCGCCCCTCAGTAAGATCGAGTAAGCGAACCACGTCAATTAATTTATTGAGCTGTTTGGTAATTTGCTCAATCACCTCGTCAGAACCCCGGGTGACAATTGTCATGCGGGATAAGGACTCGTCTTCAGTTGGAGCAACCGTAAGGGATTCGATGTTATAACCCCGCGCCGAGAAGAGGCCGGCGACTCTGGATAAGGCGCCAGGCTCGTTTTCTACCAGCAAAGAGATGATGCGTCTCATCCGTCAGGCCAGTTCCCGCTCGGGCGGTGTCGAACCATCCGCGCTCGGCTTTAATACCATTTCGTTATGTCCAGCACCGGCAGCAATCATTGGATATACGTTTTCGCTCTGGTCCGTTATAAAGTCGAGAAAGACCAGTTTATCCGTGGCGGCAATGGCTTCGCGTAGCGCGTCCTCAACATCTCCTGGATCCTCAATTTTGACGCCGACGTGCCCAAAACTGGCCGCAAGCTCAACAAAATCCGGCAACGAGTCCATATATGAATGTGAGTAGCGCCGATCGTAGAAAAACTCCTGCCATTGCCGCACCATGCCCATATATCGATTGTTCAAATTAATAATCTTAAGTGGCAAATCGTACTGCTTACAGGTGGATAACTCCTGAATGCACATCATGATGCTGGCCTCACCGGTTACGCAAGCTACTGTGGCCTCAGGGTAGGCTAACTGGACACCCATGGCAGCAGGCAATCCAAATCCCATAGTCCCCAGCCCACCGGAATTGATCCAGCGACGCGGGTTACTAAAACCATAGTACTGCGCGGCCCACATCTGATGCTGACCTACATCCGAGGTAACGAACGCATCACCACCTGTAATTTCGTGCAATTTCTGGATTACGAACTGAGGTTTGATTACCTCTGAGCTGGTTTCGAACCCAAGTGAGTCGCGGCTTTGCCACTGTTTAATCTGCTCTCGCCATTTACCAAGACTCTCGGGATCTGGGTGATCCGCGCTCCCTTGGATCGCGTTCACCAGCTGCTCAAGCACTACCGAGGCGTCGCCCACTATAGGAATCTCTACCCGGACGTTCTTGCCAATCGATGCTGGGTCGATATCAATGTGGATGATCCTGGCGTGTGGAGAAAACTTCTTAAGGTCGCCGGTCACTCGATCATCGAAACGCACGCCTACCGCAAGCATCACATCACACTCGTACATCGCCATATTTGCTTCGTAGGTGCCGTGCATGCCAAGCATGCCCAGAAAATGAGGATGATTCGACGCCAGGCCGCCCAGCCCCATCAACGTATTGGTGCATGGGTACCCCAGTATATCGACCAGTGATGTCAGCTCAGCCGCCGCACCGGAAAGAATAATACCGCCACCAGAGTAGATCACCGGACGTTTGGCCGAAAGTAAAAGCTTAGCCGCACGGGAAATCTGCTTGGAATGCCCTTTTTTAACCGGCGCATAAGAGCGGATCCGCACGGTTTTGGGATAAAGATACTTGGTCTTATTCGCTGTGACATCCTTAGGGATATCGACAACCACCGGTCCAGGCCTGCCTGTATTGGCAATGAAAAATGCCTTCTTGATCGTTGTAGCGAGGTCCTTGACGTCGCGAACGAGATAATTATGCTTCACACACGGTCGGGTGATCCCGAAAGTATCGACCTCCTGAAAGGCGTCATCTCCGATCAGGCCCGTCGGCACCTGAGCGGTCAGGATGACCATTGGGATCGAATCCATATAGGCGGTAGCAATACCCGTTATCGTATTTGTGACGCCAGGGCCTGATGTGACCAATACGACGCCGGGTTTTCCCGTTGCACGGGCGTACCCGTCAGCAGCATGGGTTGCTCCTTGTTCGTGGCGAACCAGAATATGCCTAACCTCATCTTGGGCATAAAAGGCATCATAGATGTGCAGTGCCGCGCCCCCGGGATAACCGAAAACTGTATCGACGCCTTCATCTTTCAGGCTTTGAACGACGATCTGAGCGCCGGTCAGTTCCATATATGAACCTCGGTAGAAAAGTGGGAGTTACTTGGTGGCCGGTAGAAATCAGAAACGAACCAACAACTTAAATTATAAACAGTTAGATAGCATGCTGTAAATTCAATGCCGGCGCCATATTGTCGTCCCGTCCTCAAGGTCCTCAAGGACAATACCCTGATTTTCCAACTGTACACGAATGGTGTCTGCCTCCGTGTAGTTACCATCGCGCCGGGCCTGGCCGCGTTGCTCAATCAGACTAGCAACTTTGACGTCAATATCCTCCTTGTTCGCATCCAAGTGCCCGGACAACCCAAGAAACCGGGCAGGTTCCTGATAAAGCAATCCCAGCGAACCGGCAAGTTCACGCAATTGTCTGATCCTAGCCCCGACAATGCCCCCATTATTAGCAGCCAGATCCCGGTTGATCTCTCTTGCGGCATCAAAAAGGACGGCGATCGCAGCGGCGGTATTGAAATCGTCCTCAAGCGCCTCATCGAACTGCACCCGGTAACGATCCGGACACTTTTCCTCAGACACTGCATTCAACACCCTTCCTTTATAAAGAACAAGATACAGCCGTTCCAGGCCGGCACGCGCCTGCATCAGGCCTTGCTCTGAGAAATTCAAAGGACTGCGATAATGGCTTAGCAGGATCATGAAACGTATCACCTCTCCAGCCCGAGAGGCATCCGTATCCTGAGCAAGAATCTCGCGGATGGTAAAAAAGTTACCTGTTGACTTGGACATTTTTTCTTGATCAATTTGAACGTAACCATTATGCATCCAAGTGTTGACAAACTTGCGACCGGTTGCCCCCTCGCTTTGGGCGATTTCATTCTCATGATGCGGAAAACGTAAATCCATCCCGCCGCCGTGAATGTCGAAGCTATCGCCAAGGCAGCAGGTGGACATCGCCGAACATTCGATATGCCAGCCTGGACGACCAGCGCCCCAAGGCGATTGCCAGCTCGGCTCGCCGGGCTTAGCAGCCTTCCACAAGACAAAGTCAAGCGGATCATCTTTTGCCTCGTCTTTTTCTACCCTGGCTCCTACCATCAAAGCATCCAGCGAACGGCCTGACAAAGCACCATACCCATCAAATTCACGCACACGAAAATACACATCGCCATTTTCTGCCGCGTAGGCAAAACCCTTTTCTTCAAGGGTTTGAATCATATTCAGTATCTCAGTAATATATTCGGTGGCACGTGGTTCTTGGTCTGGACGGACGACATTTAGCAGCTCCTCGTCCTCGTGCATCGCTGTGATAAATCGTTCTGTGACAACGTCGAAAGGTTCGTTCAACTCTGCCGATCGGACAATAATCTTGTCATCGATATCAGTTATATTTCGTACATAGCGAACATCAAATCCTTTTGCCCTTAAAACCCGCACCACCATATCGAAAATAACTAAAACCCTTGCGTGGCCCAAGTGACAAAAATCATAAACCGTCATCCCGCAGACATACATGCGCACTACCCCTGGGCTCAACGGAGCAAAGACTTCTTTGGTTCGGGTTAGACTGTTATAAATACGCAAAGGCATGACAAGAATCTTAAAGGGGAGCGGGGAGCGAATGTTAACCAAAACGCTCCGAGTCGCCAACCGGGTAACTCGTCATTTTGTGAAATACGTGCCCAGGCCCATCGGGGAGACTCGCCTTGATTCATTTTATCTCTGATTTACACTTAACGCCTTCTGACAATGCCCTTTTGGCGCGATTCCACGCCTATCTCAAGCAACTCAACTCTGGCGATTCACTTTTTATTCTTGGAGACCTCTTTGAGTATTGGCTGGGCGATGACGCTTGTGAGTATCTCGAGCAAAACGAAGTAGAGCAGGCCCTGACCAAGCTTGCTGATCAAGGCATTAGCACGAGTTTTATGAGGGGCAATCGTGACTTTCTTGTCGGCGACGATTTTGCCGAACGCTGCGGAATCACCCTGCTTAATGATGAGCATCTACTGCAGCTTGGTGACCAGCCGATACTGTTAATGCACGGGGATAGCTTATGCACAGACGATCGTAGTCATCAGGCCTTTCGAAAAATGGTACGGGACCGCGCCTGGCAGGATGATTTTCTCTCGCAACCGCTAAGCATACGCGATGAGATGGCCAAGGCTGTACGTTACCGCAGTGAATCAGGGAAATCCTTAAAAGCCTCGGGCATCATGGATGTCACCCAAACGGCTGTTGATGAGGTTATGCGTTTGCACGACGTTGAGTTACTTATTCACGGCCATACTCATCGGCCCGCAGTTCACCAGTTTTCGTTACCCGGGTCTGCGAGCGTCCACCGCGTGGTCTTAGGGGATTGGAGTCAGGCTCCAAGTTTTATTCAACTTAATCAACATACGCTTGAACTTGTGCACGCTGGTACAAGCGATCGCCTCGTGATTTAGTGGTAGACGCTGATCTCGGCAACATCAAGCGCCCCACCGTCCGGCGAACGAGAAGCGTCACCCCGCTCATCGGCCACACCGCGAAGAAATTCGTGAGTCACATCTCCGGTGACGTACTTACCGTCGAAACAAGAGGCGTCAACCTGCTCAATGTCGGGATTACCCTCTTTAATCGTTGCAACCAAGTCGTCTAGTTTCTGGTAAATCAATCTATCAGCGCCAATGAAAACCCTGATTTCTTCCTCTGAACGTCCACTAGCCACTAGTTCGTCCGGTGCTGGCATGTCAATACCATAGACATTGGCATAACGTACCGGTGGAGCTGCTGAAGCAAAGTAGACCTTCACAGCCCCCGCATCACGGGCCATCTGAATGATCTGTTGGGAGGTTGTGCCGCGAACAATAGAATCATCGACGAGTAGCACGTTTTTCCCTCGGAATTCAAGGTCAATTGCGTTTAGTTTCTGGCGTACTGATTTTTTCCTTTCTTCCTGGCCCGGCATAATAAAGGTGCGACCTATGTAACGATTCTTAATGAATCCTTCGCGATACTTAAGGCTCAACGAGTTCGCGTGCTGGAGCGCAGAAGTACGACTGGTATCCGGGATAGGGATCACAACATCGATATCGTGATCTGGCCACGAGCGTCGGAGTTGCTCCGCAAGTTTCTCACCCATGCGGAGTCGGCTCTTGTACACGGCTACTTTATCAATAATTGAGTCAGGGCGCGCAAGATACACATACTCGAAAAGGCACGGTGCAAGTTGTGGACGGGGTGCGCATATTTTTCGCTCTACCGTACCGTCGGTTCCAATAAACACTGCCTCACCAGGTGCAACATCGCCCACGTGATCGTATCCCAAAACATCCAAAGCAACACTTTCGGACGCGATCATGACAGATGGGCCTGCGCCCTGGTCACGACTGCCGATAATCAACGGGCGAATGCCATAAGGATCGCGGAAGGCGACCAAGCCGTAACCGACAATCATTGCCACTACCGCATATGCTCCACGGCAACGCTCATACAGTCGCGTGACCGCACGAAAAATATCATCGCTTTCAAGCCCCGCCCGGTCTGGACCAACAGACTCTTTTAGTTCGTGAGCAAAAATATTAAGCAAAACCTCAGAGTCCGAGCCCGTGTTTAATTGGCGCAGATCGTCGCGGAATAATTCATGACTGAGTTCGCGGGCATTTACCAGGTTCCCGTTATGCCCCAACGCGATACCAAACGGGGAGTTAACGTAGAAAGGCTGGGCTTCGGACCTATTGTCGCTTCCAGCGGTGGGGTAACGAACATGCCCTAAACCAATATTACCTTCAAGCTGTACCATATGCCGTTCCTGGAACACGTCGCGTACCAAACCGCTGTCTTTTCTCAGGAATACTCGCCGGCCGTCACAAGTCATTATGCCGGCGGCGTCTTGGCCCCGGTGCTGTACGACAGTAAGGGCATCGTAAATAAGCTGATTGACCCGTTGGTGAGAGACGATCCCGACAATGCCGCACATAGTTTGTTCGTTTCTTCCGTTGACTAAAAGCTGTTTAGTGGGATTACCAAGGATCGACAGGGTCATCTACCCGGGTGTGACTTCTGAGCCATCAAGCGAGCGACCAACTTTGGCCGAAAGCCAGTCAACAGCCGGCTCAAGATACGGTACTAACACGGACTCATTGTACCAAGCCTGAGCCGCCGCTGGGGTGAATCTGGCCAGCAGAAGAAGAGCGACAATCAATAATAAGGCGCGCAGCGTTCCAAATACTGCTCCCAACAACCTATCCATACCAGTTAGCCCTGTAGCCCGAAACGCACGACTGATCAGACTTCCGGCGACTGAAAACGCCAGCAAGATCCCGATAAAAACGGTGACGGCGCCGATGATATTTGCCAACTGGGAGTTTTCTAGCCAGGTCTCGAGCCAAGCCGCCACAAAATCGCTATACAAATATGCGAGCCACAGCGCCAAAACCCAGGACACCAGGGATAGAATTTCGCGAATCAACCCACGGAATAGACCGATGCCAAGGGACAGGCAGGTTGCAGCTACCAAGACGAGGTCCAGTAAGCCCGGGGGAGAAAACCCGCTTAACTCAGACATTAACGTTCGTGGCTAGCAGAATTGGAAGCGCTAACGTATGACTCATGGAGTTCTCACAACAAAGGCTTGCTCCCCGGTAATCAGCATCGCTTTGGCACTTTCCCGTTCAGCCTCACTTTCGGTAGAAAATGGTCCAAGATACAGTCGGACTGTCCGTCTCCCATTTAACTCAATCTCTTCGCTTTGAGGAATCATATCGTTTGCCTCTAAGGCGGATCTGCGCTTGTTCGCATTGGTCAACTCCCCAAACACTCCAACCCGTACAACCCACCCACTGGTTAATTTGGCCGGTGAGTCAGGTAAATCGACCACACCCTCCGGTTGATGTTCTTTCTGGCTGCCGGTTGAGAGGTTGTCGTTTGGCGGTTCGCCTTTTTTTAAGAGGCCGGTTGGCTCGGTGCCCGGATCAATCTTGGAAATAAATTCATTGCTGGGTTGCAACGACATGTCACTACTGGGAGCGACATTTTCAGGAAAATACTCGGTTCCGGTTAGCAGAAGAGGAAGTACGATGACCGGTCCACCCACCAGAATCAGCGCGCCAATCAGACGGTGCTTCAAGTTGAACGGAAGATCCGGTGACGCAGCCATTTACGCAACGGTCCTTTTAGAAAACGATCCCAGTATAGCACCCACTAGGTAAAACGAGCCAAACACCACTACCCAGTCACCTGGGGTTGAATCGAGGAGTGCCTGGGTGTATGCGTCCGCAGGGCCGTGACACTTATCCAGGTCTGCAATACTCATACCTTGCAAGCCAGTTTGGAGTTCCGCCACGCTCATCCCTCGCTCGCTCTCTACCTCGGCAAGATACCAATAATCCACCTGGTCCTTTATTTCTTCTACGATGCTAAAGAGATCCTTATCTTTGAGCAGGGAAAAAACAGCACGCGTATTGCCGCGTGGCCGGGATCGACGGAGCATCCCGGCAAGGTCAGCGACCGCGCGATGGTTATGGGCGACATCGAACAGCCGGGTTACATCACCTCTGATCAATTCCTGGCGACCAGGCACTTTCAAGCCGCTAAGCGCATCGACATGGTGCGGCTGAACCGGTAACCGACTTTGTAATAGGTGTACAGCCGCCAAGGTACCGGCGAGATTATTCATCCTGCCACCAGTTGCCTTTGAGTCCTTGCCACTCCATTTTGATTCCACGCCAGGCCATTTACCAGGATCAGGGCGCCAATGCCATATGTTCTCGTCTTCCCATTCAATCGAGAAATCCTCATTTAATAACCTGGCATCACAACGCAAGGCTTTCAATGCGTCTCGGACAGACTGTGGGGGCTTAGGGTCTGAGACCACCACTTTACCGCCATAGCGCAAGATTCCTGCTTTTTCGCGGCCAATCGCATCCCGGGTCGATCCGAGCCAGGCCTTATGGTCAAGGTCTATCGAAGTCAGAACACAAAGATCCGGGTTAATCGTATTAACCGCATCGAGTCGCCCACCCAATCCCACCTCAAGAATGCCAACTTCAACCTCCGCATGGCCTAAAAGATCGAGCGCTGCAATGGTTCCAAATTCAAAGTAAGTCAATGGAACTTCGGATCTGGCCTCCTCGACACGTTCAAATGCGGCGCAAAAGTCCTCTTCAGTCACTGAGGTGTCATCAATTTTGACTCGTTCACAGTAACTGACCAGATGAGGTGAGGTGTAGCACCCAACCCGATATCCGGCCTCACAGTAGACGGCGTTAAGCATTTCTGCAGTTGTGCCCTTACCGTTCGTGCCGGCAATAGTGACGACTATTGAGGGCAGACGCGGCTGCAGTCGATGCAATACACGCCGAGTCCGATCAAGGGTAAGGTCAATACTGCGCCGATGAATCGACTCGATATAATCCAGCCACTGAGCTAACGGGCGCCCGAGCCGAGACGCATGAGTAGCCATCAAAGTCGACGAGCTCATAGAGCGTTTAGGCAGGAGAACGATCGCTCGGAAAAACGAGTTCTGCCTGAGGAACTACGATTGGACCAAAACCTAACGTCTCCAGTGCCTGGCTGATAACCGCTCGTAACTCCGGTCGCTCCACAACCATGTCAAGCGCCCCATGCTCGAGCAAAAACTCGGATTTCTGGAAACCTTCCGGTAAAGTCTCACGAACAGTCTGCTCGATAACCCTGGGACCGGCAAAACCAATAAGTGCATGGGGTTCCGCCAGTATCAGGTCGCCAAGCATTGCCAGACTGGCAGAGACCCCACCCATTGTCGGGTCAGTAAGTACTGAGATATAAGGGATCGACGCCTTTCGCAATCGATTGAGCGATGCAGCCGTTTTCGCCATTTGCATTAAAGAAAACAAACCTTCTTGCATCCGCGCGCCGCCACTCGCGCTAAAACACACGAACGGTGAATGCTTATCCAACGCCTCATCTGCCGCACGAACGAACTTCTCGCCCACTACCGACCCCATCGAGCCCCCTAGAAAGCTAAACTCGAAGGCGACCGCCGTTACCGGTATCCCGTTCACTAGACCACTACCCGCGAGAAGCGCTTCAGTTTCCTCGCTGCACTTTTGTGCTTCAACCAGACGATCCCGATAGCGCTTGTTATCCCGGAAACGTAAAACATCTACCGAGCGAACTTTGGATCCTATTTCTTGAAAACTGGAATCATCAAAAAACGCCAGTAGTCTGGCCCTTGCGGGTAAGCGCATATGGTGCCCGCATTTTGGGCAAACTTGAAGGCTCCGATCCAGGTCGGCGCCATACAGAACTGCGTTGCATTGGTCGCATTTTCGCCACAGACCTTGCGGCACCCCTCGGCGCGCGGCGACCCCGACACCTTTGATCTTCGGCGGAATCAGTCGATCAAACCAACTCATCGGTCTAGCAAGCCCGCCGTTGCCCGTCAAATTCCCTGACGGTCCGGCAAAACATTTTTATTTTTTCAGCGTCTTTAATGCCCGGCATAACTTCAACCCCAGTACTGACATCTACCCCCCAAGCATCTGATTGGGCCAGGGCGTCCGCAACATTATCAGCACAAAGGCCGCCAGCCAGGATAATGGGCGCTCGGGTTTTGGCTCGAGCCAGTCCCCAGTCGAAGGAAGCGCCGGTGCCTCCGACTTCTTGTTGGCGATAGGTATCGAGCAACAAAGCACCTGCATTGGGATGCAGGTGATCCACCTGGAGAGGATCGATTCCCGGTTTCATCCGCACCGCCTTTATATAGGGCAACTTGAATTGCTCGCAGACCAATGCTGTTTCATTGCCATGAAACTGAAGCACGGTCACTGGCACTTGGTCCAGCACTGCCTCCACCTGCCCCGGCAGAGGATCGACAAACACTCCCACCAGGTCGACCAGCGCGGGAATCTCGCGGCCAACTGCTCCTGCTTCATTCATGTTCACAGCACGTCGACTCGGCGGAAAAAAGATCAGGCCTATCGCATCGACCCCGGCCGCGACCGCGACAGCCGCGTCGCTCGCGCGGGTGATTCCACATATCTTGATCCGGGTCCGCACGACTGTATTCTAACGGCTAGCGTCCGAACTGCGGAATCGCCGTTACCAGAAGCGGCAAGCCGGCGTTGCTGGCGGCAGTTTAAATTCATCCGGGTACCTGATCTCGGTCAAATAAAGACCATGCGGTGGCGCCGTTACTCCGCCGGCTCGCCGATCCCGACTTTCCAGGACCTCCCGAGCCCACCCGACTGGCCTTTCTTGCGACCCGATCGCCATCAATACGCCCGCTATATTTCGAACCATGTGATACAAAAACCCATCAGCTTCGATGTCGATCCAAACCCATGGACCAGAACCGCGAACCCTAAGTGAGCGTATTTCCCGAATCGGTTGTCGGGACTGGCAAGCATTGGCGCGGTACGCCGAGAAATCATGACGACCCACCAGAGCGGTAGCCGCTTTTGCCATCAGGGGAATGCTGAGACTTCGGTGATCCCAGGTGACCTTTCCAGAAAGAAAGGTGGGCCGCATCGACCTGGTAAAAATAATGTAGCGGTACGACCGACCGATCGCACTAAAGCGTGCATGGAAAGCGGTACTCACCGGAATTGCCCAGGTCACTACCAGGCCGGGGGGTGTCAACGTGTTGGTACCTCGCGACCAGGCTTTAAGAGGTCGGTCTGAATGACTGTCGAAATGAACGACCTGCCCGGACGCATGCACACCAGTGTCGGTCCGACCCGCAGTAATTACCCGAACTGGGTGTGAGGCAACACGGCCTAAAGCTCGTTCGAGTGATTCCTGCGCCGTACTCACGCCTGCCTGTACTTGCCAACCATGAAAACGACTCCCATCGTACTCGACACCGAGCGCGTAACGCTGGCCGGCCAACAAGGTATCAGAGTGTTCAATCATTGACTTGGCACCGAAAAATGGTAGGTGATGTAGAATTCAACGCTAAGAATCAGCGACCATTGTACCTCTCACTTGGAACATTTTGCGTGCAAGGTGAGTGCAAAGGTTGTGTCATTCAATTGACTCTGCAAAGTCAAACTGGATAGGAAGCAATATCGATGGCAACTCATAGCCACGTTCCCGAAAAGCTCGAATCATACCGAAGCGGGCCCGATGAGAGAGGCCACTTTGGAATTTTTGGGGGACGTTTCGTTGCTGAGACCCTGATGCCTTTGGTCCTGGACCTCGAAGCGGCTTACGCCGCCGCCTGCGAGTCGCCTGAATTTCGAGAAGAGTTTGATTACTACGCTGAGCACTACATCGGCAGGCCGAGCCCTCTTCATTTTGCCCGTAGCCTCACGGAAACACTTGGTGGCGCAAAAGTCTATTTCAAACGAGATGAACTCAATCATACCGGAGCACACAAAATCAATAACACGCTTGGACAGATTCTGCTTGCCAAGCGAATGGGTAAATCACGAATCATTGCCGAGACAGGTGCGGGCCAACATGGCGTAGCGACTGCGACCGTGTGCGCTTTGTTCGACCTGCCCTGCGTTGTTTATATGGGCGCTACCGACATCGAACGCCAGGCCCCTAATGTGTTTCGGATGAAACTACTCGGCGCTGAGGTGATTCCGGTAACCAGCGGAACCGGCACACTCAAAGACGCCATGAACGATGCCTTGCGCGACTGGGTGGCAAACGTCGAAGACACTTTTTATATTATCGGAACAGTGGCCGGCCCTCACCCCTATCCGGCCATGGTTCGGGACTTTCAAAGCGTGATCGGCCGCGAGACCCGTGAACAGATTCTAATTGCTGAGGGCCGACTGCCCGATGCCCTCGTGGCCTGTATCGGTGGCGGTTCCAACGCCATGGGTCTGTTCCATCCCTTTCTTGATGACACTGTCAGAATGATAGGAGTTGAGGCGGGAGGACTCGGCGTTGACACCGATAAGCATGCCGCTTCACTAACCGGTGGGCGACCCGGTGTGTTGCATGGTAACCGCACTTACCTGCTACAAAACGATGATGGCCAAATTAACGACGCTCATTCCATCTCAGCGGGATTGGATTACCCGGGAATCGGCCCAGAACATTCCTGGCTGTATGATGTCGGTCGGGTGGAGTATGTATCTGTTACAGACACTGAGGCCTTGGATGCTTTCCAAATGTGCTGTCGCACCGAAGGGATTATCCCGGCTCTGGAACCCGCCCATGCTTTGGCTCATGTTCGCAAATTAGCACCTGAATTCCAAAAGGACCAAATCATTGTTATGAATATGTGTGGTCGGGGGGACAAGGATATTTTTACAGTTGCAGACGCGCTGGGGATCGACTTGTGACTTCAAAAATCCGTCCAGATCGGCTCGCTGATACTTTCGTTAGTCTCGCTGAGATAAAACGAGGAGGCCTGATAACTTTTATTACCGCCGGGGACCCTGATCCAACTACCAGCCTCGCTTTAATGAAACGTTTGCCTCAATCAGGAGCGGATGTCATAGAGTTGGGCATGCCATTCTCTGATCCCATGGCAGACGGCCCAGCCATTCAGGCGGCTAGCCTAAGAGCGTTAAAGCAAGGTGCCTCACTCAGGCAGACTCTGGATATGGTGTCGGAATTTCGAACCGCTGATCAACGCACCCCGGTAATACTGATGGGATACTTCAATCCTATCTATCAGTATGGAACAACCCGATTCGTCAATGACGCTGTAAGCGCAGGGGTTGACGGCCTTATTCTGGTCGACCTACCAGTCGAGGAGGATGATGAACTGTGCGACCCAGCCCGGACCGCTGGCCTGCACTGGATACGACTGGTGACACCAACCACTAACGATATGCGCTTGGCCAAAGTATTGCAAAATGCCAGCGGTTTCGTCTACCACGTATCTATTGCTGGAATCACGGGTACTCGTTCAGCCAGTTCCGATTCTATCGACGATGCGATCAGCCGAATACGAACCCATACAACCCTTCCGCTCGCAGTAGGATTTGGAATTAAGGACCCCACACAAGTCCGCAATGTGACCGCCTCGGCTGATGCGGCGGTGGTCGGATCTGCTATCGTCTCAGAAATTGAGAACAATTTGGATGAGCAAGGTCGACCCCTACCGGCTTTTCTGGACAACGTCTGCTCGCTGGTCTCCAAACTAGCAAGTGGGGTCCGTCTGTAATAATCCTTCGCCTAAATTAGTTGGGAGCCCGCCCGAACACTTCCGGTCAGGTCGTCTCTATATCTGCTAGCAGTGCTTGCGCTCTGGTTATTTGTGCCGGATCACCTTCTTGGACTACCGCCTCTAGCAATTCTCTTGCAGTCTTAAGATCACCTATCTC
>Ga0206683_10001264_pt1 | contig 17655 bp, 12 predicted proteins | sample M280m12015metaG_FD_155483 | JGI IMG/M metagenome (GOLD analysis project Ga0206683, IMG submission 155483) | Ammonia-oxidizing marine archaeal communities from Monterey Bay, California, United States - M2 80m 12015 | ecosystem: Environmental > Aquatic > Marine > Intertidal zone | place: USA...
TGTATCACCTGGAATAGAACCTTGGGCTGCAAATGTGTTTACAGAACAATCTGCTAAAGGAACTTTTATTAGAAAAAACCCTACATTACTTAAGTTATTAAGAAAACATAAAATTAATACAGATAAGATTTGGAATAAGATTTTAAGAGATGGTGGGTCTGTACAAGGAATAAAAGAGTTAGATAAGATTTTATTAGGACCTTATGCGGATATACCTGCTAAAGATGTATTTAAAACTTTTAAAGAGATTAATCAATTAGAACTAGTTAATCAAGCTGGTATTAGACAGCAGTATATAGATCAATCAGTTAGTTTAAACTTAGCTTTTCCTAATGTAGCCACACCTAAATGGATTAATAAAGTTCATTTTGAAGCTTGGAAGAAAGGTATTAAAACTCTTTATTATACTAGAACAGAATCAGTTCTTAGAGGTGATATTGCTGAGCAAGCAATGGATGAAGAATGTCTAAGTTGTGATGGGTAAAATACTATATATATTTCTGTTAATCTCTTATTTAGTTGGTACACAAGAATTCGATGGATTTTCTATCACGAGAACTAAAGAGAAAACAACTATAGATTATATAGATGTTACAAGAGATATCTTATATCAAAATACAGAGAATGGTGTAGAAATAGTATATACTCCTAAAGGTAAATTAGAACTTACTAATAAAGAATATAAAACATTTATTAAAGATATAAAAAAAGTAGGTAAATATAAAATTGAAATGTTATATGAAGAAGGAGAAAGATATGGTAGAATTACATCTAAAGAAATAATAAGAGAGAAATATATAATGGATTCGTATAGTTATATAACTTATGCAATATATTTTACTAACCTTAAAGGTCAAACATGTGAAATTAAATTAGAAGATATAGAAAAATTATAAATTTGGAAGAAGCGCGCGTGAGGAAATGAGTGGTTAGGTGGGATCCAAATAAAAAAGGGGGCTATGAAAATAGCTCCCTTTCTTGTTACAGGAATTTGTTGGGTATGGTGCCCATTTTTTTTTAATTCCTTTTATTGATCCATTAATATTCTATTAACCCAATCTTGGACTTCTTCTTGTTTAACATTTAATTTAAAAGTTAAATCTGCTTGCCATTGTCCTCTTGGTTTCCCATTTTTATCTATTAATAGTATTACTGGTACAGCTTTAATTTTAGATCTTAAATCTGCAGTTTGATCTTCTAAAAATGCCATTTGAATATCAACATTTTTTAAACCTCTTAAATGAGGGTAATTATTGTCTTGATTCCACTTAGCATTGATGTGAATTAGTTTTATACTTTGCGCTTGAATATTTACCGCAAAAAATAATAATAAAATTGTAATTAAATTTTTCATCTTTTTCTAGTTATTTCATATAATTTGTCAGTATTCTCTTTGATTGCTGCTTTATTGTCTTCAATATCTTCTTTTAAATCAGTTGTTGATTTATCTATTTGTATAATAGTAGTACGAATAAGTTCATCTTTCAGATTGAATTCCATTTTCTTAACGAATTCCTCTGGAGAAACCTGTGATTTTAATTCATTTATTTCACCTGTTAAGGTAAACCACATGCTACTTAAAGATAAAACTCCTCCTACTATTAATCCAATAGTTTTAAGATCGAGTGTTAGTTTAGTGTTTTCTGATAGTTCTTGTGCCATAATTATCTAAATGTAAAATTGATACCTACTGAAGAACTTAAAATTTTTGAATCCCAAAACTTTGTATATTCTCCTTCAGCAAATATTCCTATTGATTTGCTTAATTTCCAACCTAATATTAATCCAGCTTGGTAATCATCCCATTGTTCACCCTCTGTTATAGCATGATCTCTGTTATGCCCTTCTTTACCCCATCCATTTCTGTGCAAGTAACTGAATTGCTCATCACCTTTTATATATTTATGATATGGTAACAAATAACTTCCATAACCGTGAACCCAAAAATTCTTTCTATAATGATAAAAATCAAATCCTACTATAGGGGTAATTTCTCCAAAAGGATCTAATAAATCCCATTGTTCATCATTGTATCTATTCATTAAATCTCCAAATACAGTATTTCTAAAATCTAAATCTGAATAAGCTACGATTTCATCATTTTCATTTTTCCATATCCAATCCCTTAATTTATTTCCTGTACTATAATCTTGATAAATAGTATAATGATCTGTATATCCATAAAGATAACCTAGTGAATACCAAGGATTTTTAGGTTGGCCATTATCCTTTAATTCATTTAACCATATTTCAATTGGATTATATCCATAAGGAGTTTGATGAGTTCTATATATGGCTCCAGCAGATATACTAAATTTTTTACCAATAGGTAATCTAGCTCTAACCTCTGCAGATTGATATTTAAACCCTACGTTTCCTTCTTCACGTTGTTCTAATTTTACAATATGATATTTACCTGTATGTCTTATAAAAAATCTTGAATTAAAAAATTCTTCTCCTCTCTCTCTTTCTTTTTCATAATGTAATAGATATTCTAAACCTTTTACAGCTGCTGTTGGAGCTGATAAAGCTTTATTGTTCTCAGTTCCATCGTAATAGTTTTTAGCTTTTACTTCATAATCAAATCTAGCTAATTTTCTAAATCCTACCCCTATTCTATAATCATTTGGATAGTATTCAGTTACATCTATAACTTCAGGTACATCATATAAATTCCCATCTTCAGGTTTTCTTACGAAATAATCTTTAGTGGTTTCTTCATATGCGTTTTGAACATCTCCCGCTACATAAAATGTACCGTATTTAAGAAAGTCTTTATAGACTTCTTTAAAAAATTGTGCATTAGAATTGATTGAAATAAAAAGGCCAATTAATACTAGCAGTTTCTTCATGTTGTTTTGTGTGTTAAAATTTATTTTCTAAAATGGTTTCTATTGCATCGGATACTTTAGATTGTGTATCTTCAGGCAATTTTAAGGTTACACCGGATTCTACTTTAAGAATCAGTTCACCATTATAAAATAATATTACAGTGGGGACATATACAATTTTCTCTTTTTTAAAATATTTATCATGTTTACTTAAATAATAAGTATAACAATTGTGATCATCAAATGATTTAAGAGATATTTCATTTTCTTTCACAAATTCAGCACTAAACTGAACCACTGATATACCATCTTTATATTGAGAATAACCAGTGATAGTAAAAAGTAATAATAATAAATATAAGTATTTCATTATCTATTTTTTTGGAGATCATATAAGCGTTCATCTAATTTTTCTAATGTATTTTTCATAGATTCAACATCTGTTTTTATAGCTTCAACATCTTTTTGTGTTAACTCTATAGTCTTACGAATCATTTCATCTTTATAGTTAAACTCTACAGCACTAACTACAGGTTCTGGTAATTCCATTGCTAAGGCAATATCTGATTTAAGAGTAAACCATATACCTGCCATAGATATAATACCAACTATTAACATTCCAATTGTTTTCAAGGATATATTCAGGTCTGGTTTACCATCCCCATCTATATCCACTCCCATTGAAAGATTTTCATCTAATTGTTTAGCCATTTTTTATCTTTTTGATTTGCTTACTGCTCCTCTACCACTAGAAACACTTGGATCTGTCCTTGGTGTAAATCTAGGAGTTGAGCTACTGGTTGAATTTGATTGGATACTATTGCCTGATGAACGATTAATATTATAATTTCTTGTAGAAGTACTACTGTTCCCAGGTTCTATACGTGGAGTAAATTTATTAGAATAAGATCGAGTAGGATTATTTTTAATAATTGTTTTTAATTTATTAACAGCTCTTTCTATATTACTACTTCTTCTACCTATTACATATGCTACGTCATTTTTCCTTTTATAGTCAAAATCTTTTTTAAACGTAGGAATTCTCCAATAATAAGGATTATAATAATAAGGATTATAATAATATGGTTTATACCAATCATATCCCCACCAATTATGTGAGTTGAATCCCCAGTTCCACCATATATCATGTCTATTCCAATAGAAATCAAACGCAGAGCCAAATCCTTTTCTTGATAAATTATTTCTATAATAGTAATCATAGTACCAATTCATATCTTGATTCATTGCAAACTGTAAGTAGTTATTTCTTAAACTCCAATCTTGTTGCATTTGAACCCTTAATTGGTTCATAGTGTTTATCTTGTTGACAACAATTTTATCATTAAAATAATTAGGTTGACTATTATAAGTGGATAATCTAAATGTTGAACAACTAGTAAATAATAATAAAATTATAATTAATTTTTTCATATGTTTAGTTAAACCAGGATACATTTGAATAAGGAAATTATCTATTGCATCTATGATTTTAATTGCTATTTGTTTCATTTACGTTTGTTGGCGACGATTAGGTTTATTTAAACTTTCCCATGTAGAAGTTGCGTTATCTATAGCACCACCAAAATTTAGATTTTTTACATCACTAATCACTTCTCTAGCTCCCATTACTATTTTACCTAAATTAGAATCTTTTACTTTTTCAACAGTTTCTTCTACTTGTTTAATTGTTTTTTTAATACCTCTTTTGCCTTCTTTTCTTTGTTGTTTTCTAACTGCTCTTGCCGCTTGTCTTTTTTCTTTACCTGTTTTACCTTCTTTAGCTGCTTTAACTTCGGCTCTATTTTCTTTGTTTTGAAAAGGAGCACCTTTCATATAAAATGCCATAATATTTTTTTAATTTGTTAATTCTAAAATTTTATCTACTCTATCTTCTTCTAATTTTAATTCCCTAATTTCTTTTTTAGTTAAACCTAAGTTAGTTAAACTAATTATTTGATCAGATTTATTAGTGTCGAAAATAGAATCCTTTTGTTTTATTATTTTTATTTCTTCCTCTGTTTTACCTAAATATTTTCTTTCTTCTTCTAATTTTCTTAATCTTTCTTTTTCTTTTTCTTTAGCTTCTTTTTTCTCTTGTTTTTTCCTTGCTTTAACTTCTATTTTAACTAAATCTCTTTCTTCATTTTTAGAACCTACATCCCAAGTTCTGTAACCTAATGCTAAAGCAACTCTTTGGAAAGTAGTATTTCTAGCATCTAACATTTCTACAACTCTATCTATTTCTATAACAGCTCTTTCTAAAGGTAAATTTACAAATGCTTCAGTTAAAGAAGCTAAAACTTGATATGAAGGGCTCAGATTAACTTTACCTTTTAAAGTTACATCCCATCCTTGTTCTTTAACCACTTCTTCGTTATATTCTTTTGCTTTAATAGCATTATTAACTTTTCTAAGTTTTGAACCAACAGGTGGACTTAGATTCATTATTTCTACCAATGTATTTCTATGATCTTTACTAAAAGGACCTTTCTTTTCTTCTCTAAAATATGTAAGAGCAGTGTTTTTTAATGTAGAAACAATAGCTCCATAAACTCCAGAACCTCTAAGTAAAGTATCTACCATACTGTTTAATATTCTTTCTTCTTTTTTATCAAAATCTTTAGCTTTTTTTTCTTCATCATCTTCTTCATCAAAACCTGGTATTAAAGCAAAAGCTGCATTTTGTAAAGCCGCAAATATAAATCCTTGTACTGCTCCATAATATATCATTTTAGATACATTTGTATTTTGATCACCTCTTTTATTAATAAAATCTCTAGCTGATTTATTAAATATTCTAGTTACCTGAGCTGGTGTATTTTGAAATGCTAATATTAATCTACCTAAAGGACTTGCTTGTTGTTGAGATATTAACATTGGATCTGCTGACTGTTGAGCAACGTCTGATGCTTCAGCAAAATCAGCAAATGCTTTTTCTTCTGCAGACTTCTTATCTAAACCTTGTTTGGTATAAGTATTTATTCTATTTCTATAGAAAGTAGCACCACCAGAAGCAATTGCAAAACTATCCGCAAGCTGTGTAGGAGTAAAACCTAACTTTAATAAATAACTTAATATAGCTTGTGGTTTATTTTTAGCTCCTTTAGCCGCATTAGCTAATTCAGCTTCATTTACATCTTTTTTAAGTCCTGATCTTCTTTGTTTTAATTTAGGTGAATTCCATAATGTACTAAAATCTGACCAAAACTGTGGTTGATTCCCAAATGCAACAGCAGCTTTAAAAGGATTATTATCACTCCAGTTAACAAAGTTAACAGAAGATATTGTTTGTAATAAAGCAGATTTCATGTTAAAGAACATTATTGCACCTACAGAGTTATTAACCCAATTTAAAAAGTTATTAGTTAATCTATTAGTACCAGAAGGTCTATTTGTACCATTTCTCATACGATACAAAGAATCTTCCATTGCTTCTCTCCAGTTAGTTCCTAAAGCAACTTCCATTTTATTTAAATTTTCTTTAGAAAATATAGCTTGTGAATTAGCTATAAATTCTTCTAAAAATTGTTTTCTACCTACTTTAGTAGTTAAACTATTTAAATCTGATATTAAACTTTCTGTATCCCAATATGGGCTTGGTTCTACCCAATTATCTTGTTTGCTTATTAGTAATGCCGCACTGTTAAATTGTAATAATTCAGCATCTTTTTCAACAATATTATTTAATTTTTTAGCATCACGTTGAGATAAACCCGGAACTTCAAAACCACCTTGTGTCCACAGGTTAACTCTTAAAGCTTGGTCATAAGTAAACTCTGTTCCTGGAACTATTTTTCCTAATTTTTTAGCTACATTAGGGTTTTGTTTTAATAAAGTAGCATAATCATTTTTTAATGCTTGTCTGTATTTATCTATCTTAGCAATTCCGTCTTGATAAGGTTTAGTTAAATTTTCTTTAACCCATTTTTGTTGTGCTTCTCCTTTTTTACCTTTAGCATATAAATCATACATTAAACCATTAAAATCTTGAGCTCCTGGAGATATTAATCTAAAATTCTTTACACTAGCACCACGTCTTTTAGCAACAACATCAGAGAATCTTTTTACAGCTTCAATACCTTTAGTTTCTTGAATCATAGTATTTATCTCTGTATCTAATTTAACAGGATCTGGTAATGAAGGTTTTAAGTTAGGATTTTTAGCTAAAGCATCTTTACCTTTTTGTAAAGTATTATCTATTTTTTGCTGCGCTATACTATATTTCATTCCCCCTTGAACACCCTCAATTACTTTCTTAAGATCTGATTGTTTAGTAATATCAAGATCAGATTTTTTTATACCTTCCCAAGTTTTAGCATTAGCATGAGGAGTTATCCTCATTATAATTTTTATTCTTGTTGGTTTACCTTTCCTTTTAACACTTTCTCTTACTGGTCTAACATAAAAACTCACAGATTGATTTTCCATCTCAGGTACTCCTAAATTGTAAATATCTTTTCCTATTGCAACTAAACCTTTACCTTCAACTTGCATATAATAAGTTGGCGTTATTTTATTTGCATATATTTCAGCAACATCTTTAAAAGTAAAACCACCTAAACCATTACTATCTTTATTAGATATTAGTTGTAACCCTGTTTCACCTTTATATACAGAATCTCTTATTTTGTCATATTGCTCTGGGGTCATTGTATCACTTAAAGAAAAAATATCAACACCAGCTGCTTTAGCTATTTCTTGAAAAGCTTTAGTATTTAACTTACTTAATAATAAATCTACACCATCAACATTGCTAATATTATTTTTTACTTTATATTTACCATTAGCAAAGTTTAAGTCATTTATTGTTAAACTTCCAAGTTGAGCATCTGCTGCTTTAACTTCTAAATTAAAAGGTTGCCAATTAGGATTTTTTGGAGTTCCCATATTAATTTCTGATTGCCAGTCTGTTTTTTGATTATCAGTTTGAAGGCCTTTGTTTACCATTCTAAACTTATTTTTTCCTAATTGTTTTTGTAATTGTAAACCTGCATATATAATTCTTGCTTCTAAAACCAACGGTTTAACTTCTGCTTCGGCAATTCGAAGTAATTCTTTAACCATTTTTGCGTTATTACCTAAAAATGCTGTATCTTGGGCAGCTCTAGCCATTGCATTTTTTACTACTTTAGTTACAGTATCACCTTTAATGTTTAAAGCTTTTTTTATTTTTTTAAACTCCTTACTATTTATAGTTTCAGCTAAACTAAACATTAATTTAGATTTACCTCTTTCTAAATTAGCTTTTGCGGTAACAACATTACTAGTCTGTGTTTTAGTATCTAATATGTTTCTAGCACCTCTATTTGCCATTTGTTCTGCAACACCTTTAAGCAGTCCTTTTATTGTTTGTGACTCAGAAGCTCTCGGAACATAATTAGGATCAACCTTGCCATCCTTAATACCTATAGAAGCATCGTAAACCTTGTTATCAAACTTTTTAGGAGTTCTAACTAGATTATTGCCAACTCTTTTAGGTGGATTAAAAAATGTATTTAATATATTTCTACCTAGACCTAAACTTTCACCACCAATTTTTACAGGTTTACCACCTTTCTTTTTCGATGCAACAGTTTGTACTTGTTTATTAGCTTGTCCTAAAACAACATTTTTAATAAATGGTTTAGCAGCTAACAATATTCTTTGTGCTTTTAATGATTCAGACTTAGATAAATTATCTGCTGCATTAGATAATTTGTTTGCAGGTATACCTATAGCTTTTGCTAAGACGTTATAAGGTGTTATAGCTTGTAATTGTTTTGGTATTAAATTAGGATTAGTTATATCAATTCCTTTTTCTTTAGCCAAAGCTTCTACACCTTGAGTAAAATCTTGTTCAAATTGTTTAACATTAATTGATGGATCTGCTTTTTTAGCAAAATTCATTACATCAATTATAGGTTTAGTGTCAAGAGCAGTCTCTACTTCAGTTGTAGTATCAGCTACTTGTTTAGCTTGAGGACTATCTAAACTTTCAGTAACACCTTGTTCTGCAGATTCAACGCCTAATTTAGTTGCTAAAGCATTTAACCTTTGCATACCAGTATTAGCCATATATCTTTCAAAAGATACTTGATTACCATCTTTATCTTTTTTAGTTGGATCATATTTTTGAGCAATCTCGGCTAATTCAGTTTTAGCACTATCTAAATATGTTGCTCTATCTAACCCAGCTTTTTCTCTAATATTTCTAGGTATACCTCTAAAATATTTAGCTACAGCTCTATTAGCCACTTTTCCTACCATGTCTTTAACTTGTGTAGGTTTTACTCCTTTAATTGTAGGTAAACTAGCTTTAGTTGTTGATTTAGTTTTAGTAACTGGTTTAGTCAATTTACCTTTAGCGCCTTCTTTAGCTACTTGTAACGTTTCAGCACTCAATTTACCTTCACCAACTTCTTTTTGAAAGTTTTTAATAAAGCTAACTACATCACTACCTTTGTTGAATTTAGTTTTCCATCCTAATTTACCAGCGGCATCAGTAAATACTTTACCTATTTTTTGCAAAAATGTTTCTGGAATATTAACATCTTTTGTTGCTATAGCGTCGGCTAATAAATTCATAGATTCTTCATAAGCATCTTCTTGACTAACTTTTCCAGATTCTACAGCACGTTGATATTGATCTATTCTTCCCACAAGTTTAGTTCCTTCAATTCCTTTAATTTTACCTAATTCACTTAAAACACTTTTACCAAAAGTTTCTTGAGCTGCTGGGTTATTTTTAAATGTTTGTCCCATAATACCATGAAGTAATTCATGAGCAGCAACATTAACTTGTTTGTTTTTTAAAGCCGCAGCTTTATTTATTATTATTTCTCCAGTAGTAGGATTAAAAGATCCTGGTAGGTTAGCATCAAGCATTCCTTCCATTTCTATTTCACTAGTATCTTTGCCTTCTGCTTCTGCTAAAGACAGTTTTTGATCATTTCTTTTTACTCTAGCTTTATTTTCCGCAGCCACATCATCTATTTCTGTTACACTAACCCCATCAATATCTTTTACAATATCTTTTACATTTTGTGTTGTTTCATTATAATGAGCTTCAATAGCCGGCTCCATTATTGTTTCTTGATCTTTTTGTAGATTAGCGTTTTCTATTTGAATACTAGTTATTAAACCTTCTTTAACTTCTGGTTTAATAGATTTATCCTTTTTTAAAGCGTCTATTTCTATATTATTAGTGTTAACTTGCTTATGTATATTGATTAAATTATTTTTTTGATCTTGACTTAAATAATCAGTTGACATAGCTTGATCAACCCTAAGTTGAGCATTAGCACCTACAAGACTACTAATTTTATTTTCAATTATAGTTCTAGTTTCTGGATTTACTCCTTTGTTTAATTCGTTTGCTAATTTGTTTATATTATTAGCATTTTCTTCAAATTTTAAATCTAAACTTTTAGTTTTAAATGGAGCCATTATTTGACTACCAATTGAAGGAGCTCTAAATAATACTCCACTCATAAATATTCCTCCTACATAAGCTTCTTCCATTCCATCCCAAATACCTACATCTTTTTTTCCACCAATATATTTATCTGCTAAGTTTTCTGTAAATTTAGCAAACATTTCTCCTACACCTTCTTCATTAACATCATATATAGTAGCTTTAATTCTATTAGGATTAAATAAGGTAGAACTTAATCTGGATCTAAAACCTTCTTTTGCTACATTAACGTTAATATTTTTTAATCTTAATCTTTTTAATTGACCTAAGGTTAATCTTTCAGAAACATATTCTCCTATACCGGTTAAAGTTCCTGCAGCCATTATTTGAGCTTCACTATAGTTAGCAAAACCTTGGCTCATTTCTTTTCTCATGTCCCTTATTTTTGAACCACCAGATGACATTGATAATAAAGGTAATGCAATTTGTGGCGCAGCTACCATTAATCCGATTTGTGGACCCTGTTGTGCTGAAAAATCCAAAGCCCATTGTCCCCAATCTGAAGCAGATTTAATATCAGAATAATTCATTGGTTTAGCTACATTTGCACTTATATTTTCACTAAATTTATCTACTGAATCAACAATTGTTTTTCTATAATCTTGATATGCTTTAGATTGAATAGCTGAGAGAGGAACGCCTGGTATCCCAACTGGAGTAGGAGGTAACATTTTTAAAGCTTGATTTATTTGCATAGCTTTTTGTACTTGAGCATCGTCGCCAACCCATTTGGTAGCAGGTAAAACTATATTTTCAAATAATCTTGCAGGTGTTAAATTAAGAGCAACACTATTAGCATACTCTTCAATACCTAATCCCATATTAATAGCGCTAGAACTTGCTAATCCAGCAAATTTTGCTATACCATTATAGTTTCTACCTATTAAATCTCCAAATCTTGCAATTTTTTCTTCATCAATTGCTAAAAGATTTAATTTAGCTGTGTTTCTTTCTCCTACAGCCATTTGTTGATTTTTTTCTTTATTTATTTTTTCTAATTCATCATATAGAATATTTAATTCTTCTGCTGTTTTAGGAGGATTTTTTTTAGCATTAGCTATCAGAATTTCAGCGGATTTATTTAATTCTTCTAATCTTACAACAACACCATTAGTATTAGCAATTTTTTTGAAAGTATTTGTTTTGTCTATATATAAATCAGTAATTTTGTCTAATTTTAATTGCAGTTCACTTCTAGCAGTATCAAAAACACCTTTTTCTATTTCTATTTTTTTACCATCTCTGGTTATTTCTTTAGTGTTAAAATTATTTTTTATATATGTATCAATATTTTCTGAATTCGCTGTAGTTGTTAAATCTTTAGAGTATAATTGTTTAGCGGTAGATATAATATCTTGTTGATCGTATTCTTTTATACTTCCATTTTTAACTTCAGCGTCTAAATTTTCTTTTGCTTCTTTTAAAAACTTTTGTTGAGTATCTATTTTATTTTGTGATTTAGAATCTAAAGCAACTTGTTTTCCTTCACCTATTCCAATAAAACTAAGGAATTTACGTCCAGCATCTTTAACATCATCAATAACTTCAAAAACATCGTCAGCTATAGGCTCCCAATCATCTCCTTTTGCTTTTTCATCATAATAAGCATCATCTCTTAATCCTTCAGGATTAAAATTTGTTAAACTAATTTCACCAGTTTTTTTATTAACAGGAAACATTTCATCGGATGTAGTAATTACATTATTTTTTTGTTCATCACTTAAAGCTGTTTCTTTCATTACTCCTAAAGCCCACTTTACCTTTTTAATACCTTCTTTGTCATAACCCAAATCATTTTTTAAAATATCATCAAGATCAGCTTCGTAGGTTTCTGATTCGTAACTAGGCATATTAAGCTCTCTACCAGTTTTAGGTAAAGGATTAAAATATTCAGCACTTCCAAACATTTCACCAAAAGACCCTTGAGTTGGATCTGATAAACCTACACCACTTAAATCATTAGCTTGTGCTATACTTTGTGCAGCTTCAGTATTATCTAATTGATTTCTTAATTGGTTTGTTGCTTCTTGAGCATAAACTTCTGTTTCACCAGTAGCATCAGCATAACCAGCTTCTACACGTTTTTTTACTTGTTGGGCATATTTCTCTGTATCTGTTTTCCAGTCAGCAATAGGTTCTATCTCTGTTGCACCTTGATTTTTAGATAAAAAATCTTCTGCTTTATCATCAGGAATATTATACGTTTTACCGTTTATAAAATAACGAGGCATATATTAAATTTTAATTTTCAGCAAATTCTGCAAATTCGTCAACTTGTTCTACAACTTCTTCTTGAGGTTGATCTTTTAATCTTGGTGTACCTAATGGAAATTCATTACCAATTTCTTTTTCTAAATACCATTTTTTATAATCTTCTTGAAATTTTAATTGTTCTTTTTCTCTTAAAGCTTTACCTGGTTTTATATAATGATCCGTTACTTCAGATAAAATATTATTATTAAAAGCTATTACTTGATCTGAACTTTCATAAGCTCCTAACATACCAGCTGTAATTTTATCTATTTCAGTAATAAATTGTAAACTTTCTCCTATAGTTTCTTTATCTATAATATAGAAATCTTGAACCATATTACCATCTAAGTCTTTAGTTTTAATCTCTAGTTCTCCATTTGATTTCTTTTTTCTATAAACTTCAGTTACACCTCCTGTTAAAACTTGTGTTTCACCTGCTTCTTTTACTTCAAATATTTCAGGTATTGATTGCTTTAAAGCTTGATTTTGTTGAAAAGTATCAGGTATACTAACAAACATGTCTTGAGTTTCTGATAAAGCGTTTAATTTATTTATAAATAATCTTTCTACAAAATAACCAGTTTCATCATATATTTCCCATGCTAAATTTGTAATATCACCATCAACAGCAACCACATCTGTTTTACCAGGTAAATCTTCATTTAATATAGTTAAAGCTTTTACTCTACTAATTGGTGTACCCATTAAATCTAAACCACCCATAAGTCCAGCTTTTTGCATTGCTTCTCCCCATACTTCTGTATTAGAACTTATATTTGTTATACTTTCACTTATATTTTCTACACTACTAGTTATGGCATCTATATATTTTCTAGCTATAACAGGATTGTCACTAGTACCATTTTGTAACCTTAAAGTTAAATCAGCATATTGTTTTATAAAGGGTTCAAAGAATTCACTCCAGTCTACTTCTTCTATTTTAGTATTAGAATAACCTAATTGATAAGATAAAGCAGATTGATATTCTGCAATTTCATATTTTATCTCTTCATTATCTTTTTTGTTTTGTATTAGTTTTTCTTTTAATGCCATAACTATATTTGTTTAAAATCTACATCAATTTTAGAATAATCTACTTTATCATAACCATCTGAATGTTTTATAACTGCTATTTGAGGGATTTCATCTGACATAACTCCTTGGAATATTCCTTTACCAAATGCTTTATTAATATATTCAAATACATAGATTTTTAATCCACTAGGAGAATATCCTATTAATTTTATATTTTTCTTTAATTTTCTATCTGATATGCTTAAATCATAATCTGGTATACTTACTGTTGGCGTTGCCATTGGTGTATAGTTTTGTAATCCTGATGTAGCAGATCCCGCTCCTGGTGGGGTTTTAGCAGCAAATGGATTACCAAATGCACTATCAGCTATTCCACCAAGTCCTGAAGCTATATCTCCAATAGCAGAAGCTTTAGCCATAGAAGCTCCATACTCTCTTCCTTTTGCAGTTTTATACTCTCCTCTTAAGAAATTCATTTTTCTAACATCTCTTTTCTCTTGAGCATCAAATTTATATTTTCTACCCATCATTTCTCCTTGTTGCATTCTTCTACCTTCTTGTATTTGTACTTGTTGCACTCTTTGTCCTTCTTTTAATTCTAATTGTTGTAATCTTTCTTCACCACCTGCTCTTAATCTTTCATTTTCTGCTTCTTGTTTTTCTATACTAGCAGCAACACCTTTCTTACTTTGTAGTGCTGCTTGAGCTAAAGCAGTGGCTCCACCAGCGCTTGCTCCACTAGCCATTAAAGCATCTAAAGTATTTGCTAAAGCTATATCAGCTTCTTCTATTTTCATTTCAGCAGCAGCTGTTGATACACTCATATTAGCATATGGGTTACTTAAATTTCCACTTAAGTCTTTAGCTAATGAACTAAGATTTGCATAGTTATCGTATGGGTTAATAACCTTTTGTCTAGTTTTTTCTAAACTACTCATCTCTGCGGTAGCTCGTTTTCTATCAGCTGCAGCTCTTCTTTGATTTCTTTTAGCAGCAGCTTTTTTTGCAAAACCACCCACTGCTTTTCCTATACTGCTAAATAGTCCCATAAGTTAATTTTTTATTCATTCTTGTATTTTAATATGATGATTCTACTGTATCAGAAGATACTGCAAATAATTCTTTTCGTTCATTTAAATTATTATTTAAGCTAAATTTCATTGTACTGAAAAATCCTTTTATCCCCGTCATACTTGCTCCAAATACTACTTCTCCATTACTTGCTGGTGAATTATTTATAATATTAGCAAAATATTTATTCTCTTTTCTTTTAAATCTGTTTGCAAATATTTCACTTTCAAAAGCAGCTAATGATGTGGCTGTTATATATCCAGAAATTGGTACTAAACCTATATCTCCAGAACTTGCGCTTACTGTACTTACTGTCCAACTATCACTTCCTTCATAATTTATAGTTTTAAATACTTTTATAACTGAAGGATCACTGTTTAATATAACGGTTACGTTTGAGTCAGATACAACTCCATAAAAACTACTATATGCGTTATTAACATTTAAAGTATTCGTATAATGTTTATATATTTTACCACTATTTGTTGTGAAAAAATTAGAACCTAAACTTAACATCCAAGATGGTTGATATGTTAAAAAACTTGTCCACCCCGAAACACTTTCATCAAATGATAATGTTTTATAACCTGATGCTGTTTGTATTGATAATATATAATTCTTAGTGTGCATATCCCATCCACCTACTATTCTAGTTGTCGTAGCACTTAATTGATCTCTAAAGAAATCATGCATACCATAACTAGAAATTTCTACTATTTCTCCAGTAGTTGATAGTCTAAGTACGCATCCTCTTTTTTTATCTGTAAAATATTTTCTATATCCATATACCGCAAAACTTAAAGGATCGGTTGATATACCATATTCTCCTTTGTAAGGAACAATTTGTCCAATAACTAATCTACCAGATGTTGTTAACGCTGTACCTTCAGCTGTATATATTGCGTCTTTGTCTATTAAAGCTCTATTTATTTTATTTTCTTGAAATATAATTAAATTAGTATCTTCTGCATATAGTTTTTGGATATCTCCATGAGCTGGATCAACACTTCTAGTAATATCTTCACCAACTGAAAATTCATTAGTTTGATTTATACCTGTTCTCGAATTAAATACTCCAGAATATATAATTGTATTAAATCTATTTTGATTATTGGGATTATCTTCAACTATGTGAGCTTTAACACCTAAATCAGTTATAGTATTATTGTAACCACCTCGTATTCTAGCTTCTTCAATATACCAATCATTGGCATTATCATTTGCATAAGCTTGTGGTACATCTGCATAAGGAGTTGAAGGTGCTGAAGGGTTTTCATCCACAACATTAGATAATTTCTTCAACCAATATGAGTTAAAATATTTTAATTCTAGAGTAGCTGCCATATTCTTTTATTATCACTTATTTTTATATATTATTACCAACCAACTCCTCCGATTATAGGATGAGTACATGTTATTACAGCAGATTGACACGCACGCGCATACATATCATTACATGTATCTACCATTCCTAAATCTGGACTTATTTTAATTCCACTAGTATTAAATTTAGCAGAGACTTTAATACTATCAAAAGGCTCTGTAGGATCAGTTGTAAATGTATAATATTCATCGTTTAAAGGAGTAAATGGAGTAGTTAAATTTGCATCATTATAAAATTCTGTTACATAATTTGCATAAGGATGAGGCACATATTTTGAGGTTGCTACCGGTACACAAGCATAAGCAGTTTGTATAGCTGATAAATTGTATTCATATCTTTTTGGAGTACCTCCATCAGTTACATCATATCCATTTTCAACCACACAAGTGCTATAATATAAATCATTTGAATTTATCCAAGCACACATAGCATCTGCGGCTATATTAGCAGTAGTTGTTGTAGCAGTTAAAGCTGCAATACAATATTCTCCTACCTGATCAAACGCAAATACTGCTTGAGTAAAAGCATTGTTTGTAAAACTTGAACTTTGTAAAGCTGCTGAATCTCCCATTACACCCATATTATCATTATTTACATCATCTATTTGATTCCAAGTATTAAGACCACTAGGATCTCTATACCATATTTTCCATATTAAAGATGACGCTGTCCAAGCCAACAAACCACCATCGTTATCCGAGAATTTTTGTTGCATGTTACATGAAAAAACAACTGTACCTTGACTTAATGCCGAACCTAATTTATGTAAAAAGTTAGATTCACTTGTGTTAGCTGATGGTGTAACAGGTAAATCACTAGCTGTTAAAGTACTATCTGATAAATACCAAGCACCTGTAACTGTTGTAGCATCATATGGCGCAGTTATTTGATTTGTACCAGCTAAATTTGGTGTTCTGGTCCAATAACAATTTGATATAACACCCGCATTAACAGCATCTGCTCCTACGGTTATTTTTTGTGTTTTGGTTATATTTAAACTATTTGTTTGAGCTACACCACCTGATATAGCATCTTCTAGTTTTAATGTTAAATTATATACACCAATTGGTGTTGATGTTGATTTAGTTATTGCTCCAGTAGTTGAATTTATACTAAAATAACTTCCTGTATTACCAGCTGTAATACTGTATGCTAATCCGCTTGTGTTACTCGTAGCAGAACCATTATTTCCTCCCCGTGTTACAACACTTGTAGCGGCTGCACTTACTGTAACATCTGGTAAAGAAGCTCCAACTGTAAATTCAGGAACTAAATTAGTTAAAGAACCCGTAGCGCTAGTAGAACTGGTATCTCCAGCGCTAGTCGTCCAAGTAAAATTAAATGTATATGTTTCTTTGGGATCTTTATTACTCTCGTATCCTGCGGCTGAATACCAAAAAGTATTAACTGCAGTTTGTAATTTATAACCTGTACCTGAAGTAATAAGTTTAAAATCACCTATAAACCCATCAGCTAAATTTCCAGTTGTTCTTGTAGTTCCCGCTCCATCAATTACAGTCATACTTACACTTGAAATATTAGCATTATTAAAATTACTTCCTGAATTATTTTGAGCATAAAATACAGCGGTAATATCTGTATTAGCTGCCATACCTTCATTATGTGAA
>Ga0206683_10001265_pt1 | contig 17647 bp, 12 predicted proteins | sample M280m12015metaG_FD_155483 | JGI IMG/M metagenome (GOLD analysis project Ga0206683, IMG submission 155483) | Ammonia-oxidizing marine archaeal communities from Monterey Bay, California, United States - M2 80m 12015 | ecosystem: Environmental > Aquatic > Marine > Intertidal zone | place: USA...
CACATATATTTGTCAAAATGTTACTTGAGTATGTTGACGAAGATACGGTCTATAGCCGCCTGCATGAACTTAATGAAATAGAAGCTGAAATTGTCGAACGCTTACCCTGGCGCGCCGCGCTGCACTAACAGATTTGATGAACTAAGAGCCGATGATTAATCGGGTTTTTTCAGCCCAAACCCACGCATGCGGTCAGTTAGCGTACTGGGTCGCAACCCGAGCAATGCTGCCGCACCGTCAGCTCCGGCTATTTTCCAACCCGCAAAATCTAACGCCCGCTGCAAGTTTTGTTTCTGCTGCTGCTTCATTTCTGCCTCGGTAACAAACTGACGCTGCGGACTACCAGCAGAACTAGCGCTCGAGACAGCAACTTCCTCAACATTGCCTTGAAATGCCAAATCCAGACGCAGATGTTTATCCGATGACAGAATCACCGCTCGCTCAATCACATTTTTAAGTTCACGGACATTCCCTGGCCAACTGTAACCCAGCAGTGCATCAGCCTGCCCTTGAGTCAGTTGCGGCACTTCACGGCCAAACTCTCTACAGGTTGATTTAAGAAAGTGCAGTGCAAGCTGAATGACATCATCCCCACGTTTTCGTAATGGGGGAACATTGATCGGAAATACGCCCAATCGATAATAAAGGTCCTCTCGAAAACGACCGGCTTCCACCTCCTTACTCAAATCTTTGTTCGTTGCGGCAACAACTCGAACATCGACATGGCGAGTCACTGCCTCACCCACGCGCTCAAACTCTTGTTCCTGAAGAACCCTTAACAGCTTGCCTTGTAACGACAACGGTATTTCTCCGACCTCATCGAGAAACAAAGTGCCGCCATCAGCCAACTGAAACCTGCCTACACGATCGCGATACGCTCCGGTAAAGGCGCCCTTTATATGACCAAAAAACTCAGACTCGAATAATTCGGCAGGAATCGAGGCGCAGTTAACCTTCACCATTGGCGCATCGGCACGGCTGCTGCGTGAGTGGATGGCATGTGCCACAAGCTCTTTGCCACTGCCGGTCTCGCCAATAATCAAGGCGCTTGCAGGGGTTCCTGCAACAGCTTCAATACCTGCCAGCATGGAGCCCAGAGCAGGACTCTGACCGATAATCCGGCCCAGGTTCATCGACACCTTCACTTCTTCACGCAGGTAATCACGCTCATTTTGAAGCTCATCTTTCAATCGGGCGATCTCGCCATAGGCCTCACGCAATTTTGCCTCATGACGATTACGCTGGGTCACATCCTTGCTTGCAACAAGCACGCTCAAAATATTGCCCTGTATATCGCGCTCTGTCGTCGCCGACATCAGAACATCAAGCACCTCTCCTGAATTGGTAATCATTTGACGCTGCACATTCTTAGCATCACCGGCATTTATGAGCTTGGTCAAGCCATCCTCGACAACGCTCTCCTGAGATGCACGAGACATAAAGTCGATAATTGAACGACCAACAACCAACTCGCGCTCATAACCAAGCTTCTCGAGCCACCAGTCGCTAACATTTTTGATACAACCCTCCGCATCAATCGTGTGCAACATGGCTGGAGTCGATTGATACAAGTCACGGTAACGGCGTTCCGCACGACTGCGATTTGCCATTTCCACAAACACAAAAACCGAATACTTATAACGATTGTTATGATCAAAGTGCGCGGTAGCGCGGGCCAGAAGCTCAATGAGCGAACCATCCTTGCGCTGAAACTCCACAACGGCGAGATCCAACTGCCCTGTGCGACGGAAAACCGGCAAGTGCTCCTTGCGAATAGTTTCCGCATTCTCCGGCGTAGCAATGTCTTCCGGCGACTTGCCCAACATCTCATCGCGGGTATACCCAAGACGATTGACCCACTCGTCACTCACATCAAGAAAATAACCGTCGGAATCTAACAACGCGGCAACTAACGGCAGCGAGCGGAACAAGGAGGTTTCGGTTTTAACAGTATTCACCCGGGCATTATACACGGAATTTCGTGAATTAGGGTAACGGTATTCCGTTAGGCACGGTTTTCCGAGACCTCTGACATCGACTAAGCCATTGTTTTTATTGAAGCAGCAAAGTTGGCACGCTTCCTGCAATGGTTAGATAGCAGAAGAACACAACTGCAAAGACAAAACGATGAAAGAGGAAACAGACATGAACACCCAGGCAAACAGATTCGGCATCAACACCCTAGCCTTCGCAATGATTGTATTTGCGAGCCTGGTCGCCACTGCCTGCGAGTCAAACAGCCGGCCGGTTCACTATACGACCATTGTTGCCCCTGCTGTGGATGGCTCCGCAACCGAACAAAGCAAAGCAGCGCAAATGCTAACGCACGAGTTTCGTGCGCAGGCTGATGCCGCCGCACTGGCGACCCATAATGAGGTCAGCTTTGATTTAGCGATGCGCATCCATAGCAACGACAGGAAGATGGTGATGCAAAAAACAATTGCAGCAACTGCCGCGGAATCACCGTATAAATCAAAAGGGCTGCTTTAGTCGATAAGCAACTGTTCATCAGTCAGCCCGCAACAAACCCGTCATGAATAAGTCATCAGACTTTATTCATTTGACGAGTCTCAGCCGCACCGCATCAGTTAATCCCCCACGATCGGGTGCAATCGAGACAGGTGGCCCCTGAGCCACACCCTTGCGACTCGCCCCCCCGCGAGAACGCAGCAGGCCGGTCTGTAAACGCAGACCGGCCTTTTTTATTCACGGACCCCACAAACACCGCGCAAGAATGCTCCCGATAGCAGCTTCCGAGAAACTTAGTCTTTTGCACCAACCAGATTCTCGTCAAAAAAACTTAGGGTCTTTTGCCAGGCATCTTGGGCAGCGTCAGCATCGTAGGCCATACCGCTTGGGTTAGCGAAACCATGCTGACTGCCTTCATAGATGTAAACATTGGCAGTCTTGCCCAGATCATCCAAATTCTTACGGAACACTTCTACGGTATTGGGCCGCACAATAGGATCCTCGCCGGCAAATAAGCCCAATATCGGCATATTCAATGTGGCCAATCTGGCCTTATCAGGTTCTACCGAACCGTAATACATCACCATTGCATCAATATCATTAGGCAAGGCCAGCGCGGTTTGCAGAGACCAACGCCCACCGAAACACCAACCAATGACGCCAACCCTCGACGCCGCTGCAGAAGTAACGAGATAGTCGTACGCCTGCTTCAGATTATCCACAGCGAGATTCGGCTCAGACATGACAGTCCGCATAAGCTTCATGGCTTCCTTCGGGACTTCGGCAACCCTATCGCCGTAAAGATCAACAGCCAGGGTTACATAGCCTTCCGCGGCCAAACGCTCACTGGTAGCAATAATGTTTTCATTTAAACCCCACCATTCGTGAATAACAATCAGCGCGGGCATTGATCCGCTGATTCCTTGCGGGACAGAAAGATAACCGTCAAGACTTCGGCCGTCGATCTCACCGTAGGCAATTCGTCGGGTGGTAACTTGATTCGCCGGCGCAGCATTGGCTATAGGGGTTGCTATTGGAAGCTCATTTCCATGAACCTCGACCGTAGCAGCCAGCTCAAGCTGGTCAGCCAAACCAGGCTGTGATGCCTCACTGCATGCACTCAAAAAAATGAGCAGCGCCGAAAACGCAATCAACTTTGAGTGCTTAATACGCATAGTTAAACCTGTAAGATCGAAGCCATGAAAGACGACACCGGGAACGAAAAAAGGCGACCGAAGTCACCTTTATAACGCAGCGGAGGCCGAACTGGAAGTAAGACATTAACGCATCCGCGACTGAATCTTCTTCAGCATATCGCTACCGGGATTCAATCGCTCATAAGGAATCTGATTCATGGGTGTATCAGAAGACCCTGCCAGATCGTGCATTTCTTGCTGGGCCTCATTGATGTACAACAAACCTGTGGTGATCTCACCCGCGGATTGGCGTTCGCGAAGGTAAATTGCCGCAGCAGCCTTATCGGTAGGGTCATAAGCACCATCAACCTTGCGCAAAATAATCTTGCTGCCATCATGCAGCTCGATAGGCATTGATGCACCCTCCGAATACTGCGCCTTAATCGTCTCGGAAGGTGGCACAAAATCGGCGCTAATAGCTTTATGGAAATGCTGACGTGAATACGAGTAGCTCTTGGTCGAACCCTCATGGTCGTTAAACGTCACACATGGAGAAATGATATCGATCATGCCGAAACCTCTGTGCTGAAAGCCCGCTTTTAGCAATGGCACCAACTGCTCTTTGTCGCCAGAGAAACTGCGGGCAACAAAACTAGCGCCCAAGGTGAGGGCCGCTTGGCAGGGATCAATAGGTGGCTGCAGATTTTCTTCGCCCTTCTTCGCCGTGCTACCAATGTCGGCAGAAGCGGAGAACTGACCCTTTGTCAGACCATAAACACCATTGTTCTCGACGAGATACAACATGTTTACGTTACGCCGCATGGCATGGGCAAACTGACCGAAGCCAATCGACAGTGAGTCGCCGTCACCGGAAACGCCGATGTAATGCAAATCGCGATTTGCCGCGTTTGCACCCGTTGCTACAGAGGGCATACGTCCATGGCACGAGTTGAAGCCATGTGACGCGCCTAAGAAATACGCTGGCGTTTTCGATGAGCAGCCTATACCACTCAACTTTGCAAAGCCATGCGGAGGAATACTCAACTCATGCGCGGCCTGAACAATTGCACCGGTAATTGCATCATGACCACAACCCGCGCACAAAGTAGACATACCACCTTCATAATCGCGCACAGTGAGGCCGAGGTCGTTACGCGGAAGACCGGGATGACGAACTGTCGGCTTCTTCATAAAGCTCATGCTGCTTCACCTCGTGCAAGGTCGGCATTGACCGCGTCAATAACAAAGCCTGGAGTCATAGGCAACCCGTTGTAATGCAAAATGGATTCGGTCTTACGGTCATCGAGATCGAGCTCAAGGCGCATCAGGCTCTTCAATTGAGAATCACGATTCTGCTCAACAACATAAATTTTGTCATGCGCATCAAGAAAATCCTGAACATCCTGACTAAATGGAAACGCACGAACACGCATATAATCAGAACTGATGCCGGCTTCGGCCAGCTCATCGCGTGCCTCACGAACAGCATGATCACAACTACCTATTGAAACAAAGCCAATTGCATTGCCACTGCCCATGGTAATCGGCTTAGGCACCAGACCCTTCGCCGTATTCCACTTCACCATCAAACGATCAACCACTTCCTGATACTCATTAGCATCTTCGGTATAGGCTCCGTACATATTGTGGCCAGATCCACGAGTGAAGTAGGCGCCACGGGGGTGCGTCCCGGGCAATGTACGCGGGGCAACACCATCGCCAGACCTATCAACATAACGATGGAAAACCGACATCTCCTCCAACTGCTCTTTCGTCAAAACCTGGCCGCGGTCAGGCTGATAGCTCTCATCCCATGTCAATTCGGGAGAAAGCCAGTCGTTCATGCCTATGTCAAGGTCACTCAATACTAAAATCGGCGTCTGCAAATGCTCAGCCAGATCGAAAGCATTGGCGGACATATAAAAAGACTCTTCAGGATCCGATGGAAACAAACACACATGGCGGGTATCACCATGTGAGGCATAAGCTGAAGACAGAATATCGGACTGCTGGGTACGGGTTGGCATGCCAGTTGATGGCCCGCAACGCTGCACGTTAAACAGCACCGCTGGAATCTCGGCGAAATAACCGTAACCCAAAAATTCACTCATCAGCGAAACCCCGGGGCCACTGGTCGATGTAAAGGCTCGCGCGCCATTCCAACCTGCGCCCAAAACCATACCCATCGCCGCCAATTCATCTTCGGCCTGCACAATGCAGTAGTTGTTCTTGCCCGTATCCGGATCTTTACGGGTAACTTCGCAATACTTCTTATAACCTTCAATCAATGAAGTAGATGGGGTAATCGGATACCAAGCGCATACTGTTGCACCGGCATACACAGCACCAAGACCGGCAGCAGTATTGCCATCAATCATAATGTCGGTGCCTTTTCCGGGACGGTCGATAACTTTTGCGGTATACGGTAGCGGGCACGAGAAGTGCTCTTTGGCGTAGCTGTAACCAAGGTCAATAGCAAGCTGGTTGCCATCGAGCAAGCTAACCTTCTTTGCAAACGTTTCGTTAAGAAGACTGCGAATCACATCAAGATCAATATCCAGAAGCGCCGCTACCACGCCTACATACACCACGTTCTTCATCAGAATACGGGCGCGGGCGCTGGGGAAGTTCTCGTTACACATCTTCGATAATGGCACGCCAATAACCGTAATATCATCGCGCTGCAACTGCTTATTGCGGGGCCAGGTTGCATCGTAAATAAGAATGCCGCCGGGCGTTACGCTTTGCAGATCCTTTTGATAAGTTTCCGCATTCATAGCAATCATAATATCGACGCGACCCGAGCGAGATAGGTAGCCCTTCTCACTCGCGCGAATTTCATACCAAGTGGGCAGCCCCTGAATATTTGACGGGAAGTAGTTCTTACCTACTACGGGTATACCTAAACGGAATAATGACTTCATAAGAAGTCCGTTGGCGCTGGCTGAACCAGTGCCGTTCACGTTAGCGATTTTAATCGTAAAGTTATTATCTGAAGGTTTGTTGGTACTCATTTCGTACTCAGGCAACACCTATAAAGTGCAGTCTCTTATGTCATCAAAATATAGAATCCGGCCCTCATCGGAAGACCGGCATACAGTTTCATTTGCTACAAAGTATTAGTTGCACTCACCGGGTCAAGCGACTTCCTGCTTCTGAAATGGGGCGCCTGCTTCATTCACCGCATGTGGCTTTTCAAGTGTGAATTTCTGCATATCCCATGCGGCTGTCGGACAGCGCTCGGCACACAGTCCGCAATGAACACAAAGGTCCTCATCTTTCACCATCACACGACCGGTTTGTGGCAGCGAATCGGAAACCAATAAATCCTCCTCAGGATTAATGGCCGGCGCACTTAAACGGCCGCGCAGATCGGCCTCATCACCATTGGTGGTAATAGTGAGGCAATCGACCGGGCATACGTCAATGCAGGCATCACACTCAATACAGAGCTTTTCGGTAAACACCGTCTGAATATCGCAGTTGAGGCAGCGCTCAACTTCTTCAGCAGCCTGCTCAGCAGTAAACCCAAGCTCAACTTCAATATTCAACTTCTTGAACCGATCCTTGAGGCCCACATGTGGCACAAGCAAGCGATCAGCATCATCGTAATCGTTGCTGTAACTCCACTCATGAATACCCATTTTGGCGCTTTCCAGAGTCATTCCCTTCGGCATTCGCTCAGAAACCGATTCGCCCTGGCAGTACTTATGAATCGAAATACCAGCTTGATGACCGTGTTCTACGGCCCAGATAATATTCAACGGGCCAAATGCAGCATCGCCACCAAAGAACAAACCCGGCCGGGTTGATTCATAAGAGACCTTATCAACAACAGGCACTTCCCACTTGTCGAACTCAATACCAAGGTCACGTTCAATCCAGGGAAAAGCATTGTCCTGACCAATAGCCAGAATGACATCATCGCAAGGGTAGGTAACATCGCCAGCAACCCGTGTATCGGTAATATTGCCCTCAGCATCAACGTCGTATTCCATCTCTTCAAACGTCATGCCAACCAGCTTGCCATCTTCTAGGACAAACGCTTTCGGAGAACGGTTGATAATAATTTCGACATTCTCTTCTTCGGCATCATCAAGCTCCCAAGCGGAAGCCTTAAAAAACGCACGTGGCTTACGCGCCATAACTTTCACATTATCAGCACCCAGACGAAGCGATGTCCGGCAACAATCCATGGCGGTATTGCCAACACCGATAATGAGAACATTTTTACCAATCTTTTCAATATGATCAAAAGCAACCGACTCGAGCCACTCGATACCAATATGGATATTCGCGCGAGCCTCTTCACGGCCGGGAATACTCAAATTTTTGCCCTTAGGTGCCCCGGTACCAACAAAAACGGCATCGAAGCCTTCATCTTCAAGCAGTGACTTCATGCTATTGATCGGGTGGTTGCACTTCAGGGTTACGCCACGCTCAACAATCATGCCAATCTCGTCATTTATGACCTCAACCGGCAAGCGAAACGAAGGAATATTTGACCGCATCAAACCACCGCCAACATTCAATGCCTCAAAAATAGTAATGTCATAACCGAGTGGCAGCAGGTCATTAGCAACGGTCAGTGAGGCGGGACCGGCACCAACGCAGGCAATTTTCTTGCCCCTACCCGGACCTGACTTATCGGGTTGCTTAAGCAAATGACGGACTTCGTCACGGTTATCGGCAGCAACGCGCTTCAGACGACAAATAGCTACAGGTTCTTCCTGGCCATCAGCCTCAAGGCGACCGCGGCGACATGCTGGCTCGCAAGGACGATCACACACGCGACCGAGGATACCCGGGAACACATTCGACTGCCTATTAAGCATATAGGCGTCGGTGAACTTTGCCTGAGCGATCAGGCGGATATAGCCCGGAACGTCGGTATGAGCAGGGCAACCCCACTGGCAATCGACAACTTTATGATAGTACTGTGGGTCTGATGTATCAGTAGGACGCATGAGAGGGGGACAACCGACTGGTAGGGCTAAGGAAACCGTTAGTCTAGAAACACTTAAAAAGAAGAAAATTTGCGCTTAACTGCACGTTTTCGCGGGCTGTTAGACAGAATAATAACCATCTTCTTTCTACCCTTCAACCACCTGAGGCGTGGCATTATACCTATCTGCCCAATAAATAAAATCACCCACAAGCAGAGCATTTCCCCCCGCGAAAAAAGGGCAAAAACACAGGGTCAATTTCATCGAAAGATACGGCTAGTTTTTACCATGAGCAAGGCGCAAGCAGGCCCAGTTTGTGCGCCGCAACAAACAGCAGTACGCCTGAAACTCATTTAAACCGCAGGCTTTGCGCTCAATCGTGAGCAATCGCAGCGAACAGCACGACCATTATGTTAATGCCCGTTTGCCAAGGAAGGCGGGGGCCAGCTGCCAATGGGAAATATCAGGTTCATCCGCCAGGCTGGCAGACAGATAAACTTTTGCGCTGGAATCCGCGCAATTTTCCGATGCTGAGGGGGAAACCCATCAAAAATGACGGGGTGAGGAAACCGGTGCAGAAGACCCCGAGCTGTACTCAGCGAGAAGCCGCGAAATCGAGCCGTTGTCCCGCTGCTGGCGCACACAGCTCACCGTTTCGCCAGACAAACTGCCCGTTAACCATGGTTGCAGCAATGCTAGAACGGAACCGGAGGCCTTCAAATGGCGACCAGCCACACTTGTATAGAATCTGTTCGCGACTGACCTCGGTAACCCGATTCATATCGACCAAGACTAAATCAGCAATGTAGCCTTCGCGAATATACCCCCGATCTTTCAAACCAAACACATTGGCCACGGCATGACTCGTTTTGTGAGCCACCAGCTCGATATCAAAACGCCCGTCGTGCACATGCTCAAGCGCCAGTTGCAGCGCGTGTTGCACCAATGGTAAGCCTGCCGGTGCGTTGAAGTAAGTCGCATTTTTCTCTTCAAGCGTATGCGGCGCATGATCTGTCGCAATCACATCAATCTTGCCTGAAACCAAGGCCTTCAAAAGCGCTTCGCGATCAGAAGGCGACTTAATTGCGGGGTTGCATTTTATTTGTGTGCCCAAGGTCGAGTAGCTCTCATCATCAAGATACAAATGATGGACGCAGGCCTCTGCGGTAATGAGCTTAGCGGTCTCCGGACCACTGGCAAATAAACCGAGCTCTTTAGCCGTTGTAATGTGGAGCACATGCAGCCGTGATCCATGCCGCTGCGCCAGATCGACTGCATAAGACGATGACTTGTAGCACGCATCAACCGAACGAATGCCGGGATGCTCAAGCATCGGCACATCGTCGCCGAACTCCTCACGGGCCTTAGCTTCATTGGCCTTAATTGTCGGCGTGTCTTCGCAATGCGTGGCGATCAGTACCGGTGAATCGGCAAATAACAATTCCAGCGCACCGGCATCATCAACCAGCATATCGCCGGTAGATGCGCCCATAAACGCCTTTACACCGCAGGCCTGACCAGATTTCAGCGCACGAATCTCATCAATATTGGTATTGGTCGCGCCCAGATAAAACGCAAAATTAGCATGCGCTCGATTGGCCGCACGCTGATATTTCTTTTCGAGCTCATCGATAGTCACTGTTAAAGGGTCAACGTTCGGCATCTCCATAAAACTGGTAATACCACCTGCCACGGCGGCTGCCGACTCGGTTGCTATATCGCCCTTATGCGTTAACCCCGGCTCACGAAAATGCACCTGATCATCAATCATGCCCGGCAGTAAATGCAGGCCCTCTGCATCGATAACCTTGTCATTTAAGCCGGCAGATATCGACTCGCTGATTAAGTCGATGCGATCGTTTTTAATAAGCACGTCCAGGGCCTGTGATTTACCCTCGTTTACGACCTGCGCATTTTTTATCAGAATTCCGCTCATTAAATTTTTCCTGAAAAGCCTTGGGTCGCTGTAACTAACTCATGAATAATACCGGGCTCAAATGATGAATGGCCGGCATCCGGCACCACAAAAAAACCAGCCTCCGGCCAAACGTTATGCAAATCCCAGGCTGAGACCATCGGGCAGACTAAATCGTAACGACCCTGCACGATAACTGTCGGAATGTGCCTAATAATATCAATATCCCGCAATAATTGATCGGGGTCATCGAAAAAGCCATTATTGACAAAATAATGAACCTCAATGCGCGCCAATGCCAGCGCGAAGTCATCTGCAGCAAACTGGGTGACGCCTGCATCGGCCATCTCAAGGTTGCTGGTAACGCCCTCCCACAATGACCAAGCGCGGGCCGCATGCAGCCGTTCCTCGCGATCCGGGCTGCTGAGCAGCCGAGCATAGCTGGCAACCATATCCTCACGCTGAGCCTCAGGCACAGGCGCGAGAAAATTCTCCCAATGATCCGGAAACACAGAGCTCGCACCCTGCTGATAAAACCACTGTATCTCCTGATGTCTGAGTAAAAAAATACCGCGCAATACCAGCTCGCTTACACGCTCCGGATGCTTCTGTGCATAGGCCAGTGCCAGCGTGCTGCCCCAGGAGCCACCAAATACCTGCCAACGCTCTACACCCATAAAGACTCTGAGCGTCTCGATATCTTCAACCAGCTTCCAGGTCGTGTTGTCGTCCGTCGATGCGTGTGGACGACTTTTACCGGCACCCCGCTGATCGAACAAAATAACCCGATAAGTCTTTGGGTCAAAAAACCGTCTGGCTGCCGCATTAATTCCGGCGCCCGGGCCGCCGTGCAGAAACACCACGGGTTTACCCTGCGGATTACCGCACTCTTCGTAATACAACTCATGCAGGGGCGATACACGAAGATAACCGCTGCTATAAGGTGTGATTGGCGGGTAAAGACCCTTCCGCTGACTCATATTCTGAACTACCGTTAAAATTTAGACTCTTAAACACTGTGGCGGATCATGTTACAAACAACATCGGTCAAAATCTGTTTACTATATAACGCTCAATCAACGCTCAACTCTGACTATAGTCTCAGCAATTAGTCGCACAAACAAACCGGAAGACATCTATGTTTTTAGCTACGCGTTCGGTCGCCTTTATTTTACTCAGCTTCATTATCATGTTGCCGGCCTGCTCACCAGCCCCCTCCGAAGCCGAAGACCTGGTGCCATACAAACTGTACACACTGGATAATGGCCTGACCTTGATTGTGCATGAAGACAAAAAAGCGCCACTTGTTGCGGTAAATGTCTGGTATCACGTTGGCTCAAAAAATGAGCCCGTTGGCAAAACCGGTTTTGCGCACCTGTTTGAACATCTCATGTTCCAAGGCTCAGAGAACTATCAGGGTGAATATCTGCAAACACTGGAACAGCTTGGCGCAAGCGATTTAAATGGCACAACCTGGTTTGATCGCACCAACTACTATGAAACCGTACCCAAGGGTGCGCTGGATAAAATCCTCTTCTTAGAGTCGGATCGCATGGGTCACTTGCTGGGTGTCATTGATCAAGCCGTACTTGATGAGCAGCGCGGCGTGGTGCAAAACGAAAAGCGCCAAAGCGACAATCAACCCTACAACAAGGTTTGGCAGTTTATGCTGGAGCAGGTTTTTACCGAAGAGCATCCCTATTCATGGGAAACCATTGGCTCAATGGAAGACTTAAATGCGGCGAGTCTTGATGACGTTCGCGAATGGTTCAAGACTTACTATGGTCCGAACAACGCGGTAATTGCTATTGCCGGTGACGTTGATGCGGAAGAGGTGCTGGCCAAAGTAACCACCTACTTCGGCGACATTCCGCCAGGCCCGCCGCTGAGCTCATTCAGTGAATGGGTGCCCCGCCATAGCGTCGACCGCAGGCAGATTATTGAAGATCGTGTATCTCAGGCTCGTCTTTATATGGCATGGCCAGCCCCCGGCTGGGGCAGTACTGAAGCTGCCTATCTTTCGATGGCTGCGGCTGTGCTTGGGCAGGGCAAAAACTCGCGGCTATACAAACAACTGGTCTATGACGATCAACTGGCGACCGATGTTGCGCTTAACACGACATTCTGGGAAATTGCCGGACTGGTGTACCTTGAGGTTTCACCAAAACCGGGCGTGTCACTCGAAACGCTCGAAACTATTGCGCGCGCAGAACTAAAGCGGTTTATCGAATCAGGTCCGACCAGCAAAGAACTCGAGCGGATCAAAGCCGAATATCGTTCAGCGTTTATTCGCAGTCTTGAGAATATCGGCGGGCAACCCAGCAAATCAGCAATGCTGGCGAAGAACATGGTGTATACCGGCAATCCGGGTCACTACGCCGTCACCAACGCAACAATTGCAAGCGCCAGCATCAAGGACTTGCAGACTGCTGCCATGGAATATTTAGGTCAGGGCGCCTACATTGCAGAGGTTGTTCCTTACCCGATGCTCAAGACCACAACAGACGGCTATGACCGCAGCAAAGCCCCCGCTGTGGGCGAATTCATCGGTATCGATTTCCCTGACTATGAGCGCACTGTGCTCGATAATGGCCTCACACTCATTGTAGCAAACCGCCCGGCGGTGCCTCTTGTACAAATGAGCCTGCAGGTTAATGCCGGCTACGCTGCCGATCAGTTCGGCAAGCCCGGCACCGCAGCACTCACTATGTCGATGCTTGATGATGGCACGCGCAAACGCTCGGCACTTGAGATCAGCGAACAACTCGGTCAGTTAGGCACTGGGCTTACCACGGGCGCAGATCTCGATAACGTATCAGTAAATCTCTCGACACTTAGTGAAAACATTGATGCGTCACTCGATATCTATGTCGATATTATTTTAAATCCTGCATTTCCCGACGAGGAAATAGAACGAATTCGAGCGCAGTACCTCACCAAAATTCAGCAGGAAAAAACTCGGCCAAATAGCATGGCGCTGCGGGTTCTACCAAGCCTGATTTACGGCGATGAGCACGCCTACGGCCAACCACTAACGGGTTCGGGTACCGAAGCGTCGATGAGTGCTATTACACGAGCAGACCTGGTTGATTTTCATGCTACCTGGTTCCGCCCCAACAACGCGACACTCATTGTGGTTGGCGATACAACCATGGCCGAGATAGCGCCCAAGGTCGAGGCGCTGTTTCGCGATTGGGCTCAGGGCGATATTCCAGTAAAAAATATAGCACCAGTTAGTGCCAATCAAAGCAATGCCATTTATCTGATTGATAAGCCGCAGGCAGATCAATCCATGATTTTTGCAGCCCGCCTGCTTCCCTCCAAGGCCGATTCAAACGATATCGCTCTGGAAACCATTAACGATATTCTCGGCGGCCTCTCATCGTCGCGTATCAATATGAATCTCCGCGAGGATAAACATTGGTCGTATGGCGCACGCAGCCTGATCTGGCCCACCCAAGCCCAACGACCCCTCATCATCTATGCGCCGGTACAAACAGACAAAACGATGGAATCTGTTGAGGAGATACAACTGGAACTGGCTGGCATCATCGGCGAAAACCCAGCAAGCGAAGATGAACTAGCGCACACCAAAAAAACCAATACGCTGTCTCTGCCTGGTAAATGGGAAACCGGCGCGGCAGTCTTGGGAAGCCTGGTCGAAATCGTGCGCTTTGGCCTGCCTGATGACTACTGGGATAACTATTCAACCGCCATCAACCAACTGACTCTGGCAGAGGTCAACTCGGCCGGTGATGCTCTGGTTAAGCCTGACGAGTTTGTTTGGGTCATTGTCGGCGATCGGGCCAAGATTGAAGACCAACTCAAAACACTGGATATGGGTGAAATAATACTGCTGGATGCTGACGGCGAATCGTTATAGATTGGCGGTTAATGAATTCTTCACCCGACAGCCAATATCGCTGGACAATCGCAGTTATCGCGGTATTGATTTACTTCTTTACCAATGGCATGGCCATTTTTGTGCCGCAAAATCTCTTCCCGCGCTTGATGGAAGACTTTTCGGTAACGTCGGGTGTCATCAGTCGTAGCGCCGGAATCACCCTGCTCGCCGCAGCGTTTTTGGCTCCGTTTGCAGGTGCATTGATAGATCGCTTTGGCGTCATCCGCATCATTCGTGTGGGGCTGGTGGTGATGCTGATCTGCTTTATCAGCTATCCATTTGCCGGCAGCATAGAACAGTTGTACGTCATCCATGCCGGCCTCGCACTTGGATTGGTCTGCTCAGGGCTCATGCCAAATGTTGTGCTCATTACGGCCTGGTTTCAGAAGGGCCGCGGGTCAATGATAGGCATACTTGCAGCAGGCTCGAGCCTTGCCGGCGCTGTATTACCGCTGGCTATTTCGCCGTTAGTACTCAATCCCAACTATGGCTGGCGGTGGGGCATGGGCGCGCTCGCTATCGCGTTCTTCTGGTTTGCGTTTGTGCCAGGCTTCGTGCTTTTAAAGCCTGCGCCCGCTCCGGAAAACAATGTCGACACCGCAGCGCCTGCCGATGGGGTAGAACTGCGTATAGCCATGCGCAGCATTACGCTCTGGGCGCTAGCGCTGGGCTCTGCCTGCCTATGGTTTAGCATCCAATCGATGAACAGTCAGGTAACCATTTTCTTTGAACAGGAAGCTGCATTAACGCCACAACGTGCAACGCTGCTGTTCTCACTAATTTTCTGGTGCAGCTTTTTCGGTAAGTTTTTATTTGGTGCAGTCAGCGACTTCATCGCGAAACGCTATGTGATGCAAATTGCCAGCTGCATATTGTTCTTAGGTTGCCTCCTGCTATTTAACTACTCCGCTGGTGAGCTTTCGTTAACGACTGATGGCCTGCGCTTAACATTGTTCGCTGCCGTGTTCGGGCTTGGCTTTGGCGGTTGCTTCACCATGATCCAGCTGGTTGCCGTTGAAAGTTTCGGGCAACGTTCGCTTGGTAAAATACTGGGGTTTATCGTCTTTATCGACTCTTTGGGTGCTGCCCTTGGAACGGTGTTGATCGGCCAACTTAGAACATCTACGGGCGATTACCTCGTGCCGTTTTTAGTCGTTACCGCTGTAACCGCAACTGCAGTACTCGCGGTAAGATTAATCAAACCAGTAGCATCATCTGCGGACTTGCCAGCCAATCGTTAAGGTTAGACCATAGCTTCATGATTGAAGTCAGCAAACTGAGTAAAAATTACGGAGAATTTCTGGCCGTTGACGCCCTCAACTTTCAGGTTGATCAGGGTGAGGTGCTTGGTTTTCTGGGTCCAAACGGTGCGGGAAAAACCACCAGCATGCGCATGCTCGCCGGATTTGTTACCCCGACTGCCGGTGATGCACGCATTTATGGTCACTCTATTTGCAACGATTCTCTGGCAGCACGAAAAATTATGGGTTATCTGCCCGAGGGCGCGCCTTTGTACGGTGAGATGACGCCACTGAAGTTTCTGCGCTTCATTGCCGATGCCCGCAATATGTTGAAACATGAACAAACGGCGGCCATCGGCAGCGTTGTCGATACATTGCAGCTTGGCAGCGTATTACAGCAGCCCATAGACACATTATCCAAAGGCTACCGAAGGCGTGTGGGGCTTGCACAGGCTATTCTTCATGATCCGAAAGTTCTGATTCTTGACGAACCTACTGATGGACTCGACCCCAATCAGAAACATGCAGTGCGAAAATTGATCAGTACGATGTCGGCCGACCGGATCATTCTTGTCTCCAGCCACATTCTCGAAGAAGTTGCGGCGGTTTGCTCCCGCGCCATCATCATTGCACAGGGCCGAATACTCGCAGATAGCACTCCGCAGGCGCTCGTAAAAAAGTCGGACTGGCACAATGCTGTTACGTTGCAGTTCTGGAAAAACTCCTTAAGCGATGAAGAAATAGAGGCCAGAACGGCAATTATCGCAGGCATCGCAAATGTTAAGCGCGCAGAGTCGAATACCATCGAACAAAGCATAACTGCATTTCCGAAAGACGGTGCAGCCATCATTCATGATGTCAACCAGCTTGTCGCGATGATGAAATGGGCGCCTGAACAGTGCCGAGTTGAAATCGGCAAACTTGATGATGTATTCCGTGCGATTACTACTCAATGAGTCCTTTTTTAGCCATCGCAAAACGTGAACTGGACGGCTACTTTACAACCCCAATTGCCTACATTTTTATTGTTATATATTTAGTCCTCAGCGGCCTTTTGACATTTTATTTAGGTGGTTTCTATGAAAAAGAGCAGGCGGACCTTTCCGCCTTCTTTGGCTTCCAACCCTGGCTCTATTTACTATTGGTGCCCGCCGTATCTATGCGTCTATGGGCCGAGGAACGCCAAAGCGGCAGTATTGAATTGCTAATGACCCTGCCGGTTACTCTGTGGCAGGCCGTGCTCGGTAAGTTTCTCGCTGCATGGTTATTTATCGGTCTAGCACTGTCACTGACTTTTCCGATATGGATCACAGTAAATTACCTCGGCTCTCCGGATAACGGCGCAATACTTACGGCCTATCTTGCCAGCTTTTTGATGGCAGGGGCCTTTCTGGCGATAGGCAGTTGTGTGTCTGCGGCAAATCGAAACCAGGTGGTTGCATTTATCATAACAATCGCATTGTGCTTTATCCTGATGATGGCAGGGTTTCCTCTGGTTCTTGACCTACTCAGTACCTGGTTGCCAGCTTCAGTAATAAATGCAATTGCAAACTTAGGCTTCCTCATTCACTTTCAGGATCTAAGCAAGGGCGTACTCGAACTTGCTGATATAGCGTTCTTCGTGTTGGTTATCGGCACCTGGCTATACGCGACTGCAGTCATCCTCGACCTCAAGAAGGCTGAGTAGCATGCGTATTAACGATAATCACAGTCGCAGCCGCAAGCTCACGGACCGAACAGGGCTCGTCACTATCGCTTTACTGTTTGTACTGGCTGTATCAATCAGCAGTCAACTGCTTCGAGGTATCCGCCTCGACCTCACAGAAAATAAGCTGTACACGCTATCTGCGGGCAGCCTTCGTATCTTGGAATCACTGGACGAACCGATAACGCTGAGACTTTACTATTCCGCTACGGCCTCAGGCGACAAACAATTGCTGCGTGGCTATGCGCAGCGTGCCGAAACCCTACTCAAAGAATTTGCGGCCGCTGCTAATGGGCGTATTCGCGTGCAACTTATCGACCCAGTGCCGTTT
>Ga0206683_10001268_pt1 | contig 17636 bp, 17 predicted proteins | sample M280m12015metaG_FD_155483 | JGI IMG/M metagenome (GOLD analysis project Ga0206683, IMG submission 155483) | Ammonia-oxidizing marine archaeal communities from Monterey Bay, California, United States - M2 80m 12015 | ecosystem: Environmental > Aquatic > Marine > Intertidal zone | place: USA...
CTGCACGCCTCGACTGTGGTCAAGTTGCGCTACCGCGAGGACATGACCGAGGACGAGGCGGTGGACGTCGTGGTAGAGGCCCTCTTTCAGGCCGCAGACGAGGACAGTGCCACTGGTGGCCCCGATCCAATCCGGGGGATCTACCCGGTGGTGGCCAGCATCACCGCCGCGGGCTTCGAACGCTTCGATGACCAACGGGTCGCCGACCGGACCACCGCGCTACTGGATTCGTTGATTGGCAACCAGACCGGTGGGCACCCCTCATCATGAGTATGCCGATGTACGTCTCGCCCGAACAGATCATGAAGGACAAGGCGGATTTCGCGCGTAAGGGCATCGCTCGAGGACGCGCCGCCATCGGCTGTACGTTCGCCGACGGCGTGCTGCTGTGTGCCGAGAATCCGTCCAACACCCTTCGAAAGGTCAGCGAGATCTATGACCGAATCGGCTTCGTGGGCGTCGGCCGCTACAACGAGTTCGACAGTCTCCGCAAGGGCGGCGTACGCCATGCCGACCTCAAGGGCTACACATACAGCCGCGAGGATGTTGACGCCCGCTCGTTGGCGAATCTCTACGCGGAGACCCTCGGCGGGTACTTCACCCATGAACCCAAGCCGCTGGAGATAGAGATGCTGGTCGGCGAGATGGGCGAGGAGCCCGACGGCGATCAACTCTTCCACTTGCTGTATGACGGCACGGTGATGGACATGCGGACCTTCGCGGTGATCGGCGGCGAGGCCGATGCCATCCGCGGCCGGTTCGAGGAGACCTGGTCCCGCGACTCCGCACTCACGGTGGCGATTGGCGCCGCCGTTACGGCCCTCGCCGGCCCGGAGCGGAGACTGTCGGCCGACGACCTCGAGGTGGCGGTCCTGGCCCGTCCCAACAGTCGACGCGCATTCCGGCGGATCGAGGGCGACGAACTCGACGGCCTGCTGGCGTGAGCCGGCCCTGGACCGTCGTGGTGCGGTCTGCCGGATCCCGACGCTGATCGGTCGGAGACCACGTGCAACGTCGGATCTACGGGATCGAGAACGAGTACGGCATCACCTGCACTGTCGAAGGTTCCCGCCGTCTCAGCCCCGACGAGGTGGCTCGCTACCTGTTCCGAAAAGTGGTCTCATGGGGACGTAGCTCCAACGTCTTTTTGGTTAACGGCGCCCGGCTCTACCTCGACGTCGGATCCCACCCCGAGTACGCCACGCCGGAATGTGACTCCGTTCGCCAGGTGGTGACCCACGATAAGGCTGGTGAACGGATTCTCGAACAGTTGGTTGCCAGCGCCGAGGATCGACTCCGCGAAGAGGGCATAGACGGAGATGTCTACCTTTTTAAGAACAACACCGATTCGGCCAACAACTCCTACGGCTGCCACGAGAACTACCTGACCACCCGGCGTGACGAGCAGGCGGAGTATGACGAGGTACTCATTCCATTCCTGGTCACACGCCAGATCTGGGCCGGGGCCGGGAAGATCTTCGAGAATGCCCGCGGCGGAGCAGGCTTCAGCATCAGTCAGCGGGCCGCCCACATATGGGAGGGAGTCTCGAGTGCTACGACGCGGTCCCGCCCCATCATCAACTCCCGCGACGAACCGCACGCCGATGCCGAGCGCTTCCGGCGACTGCACGTGATCGTGGGTGACTCCAACATGAGTGAATACGCCGCCTTTCTGAAGGTCGGAGCGTGTGGACTACTCCTGCGGATGCTCGAGGAACCCAACGTGGTGTTTCGGGACATGACCCTGGAAAACCCGATCCGTGCCATCCGGGAGATCAGCAACGACCTGACCTGTCGGCGGCCTGTCCGTCTGGCCAGCGGCCGCGAGATGAGCGCCCTGGACATCCAGCGAGAGTTCCTCGATCGGGCGACCCGATTTGCCCAGCACCGCGAGATGAGCGCCGAGGAAACGCAGGTCCTCTCGATGTGGGAGCACTGCCTCGACGGGATCGAGAAGGATCCACTGAGCCTGGACCGGGAGTGCGACTGGGTGGCCAAGTACCACTTGGTGGATGCCTATCGGGGGCGGCACGGACTGGCCCTGTCGGACCCCCGGGTGCTCCTGTTGGACCTCCAATACCACGACGTAGATCGACGACGGGGGCTCTACTACCGGATGCAGGACCGCGGTCTAATGGAGCGGATCACGACCGATCGCGAGATCGCCACCGCAGTGGAGGAAGCGCCATTCACCACCCGAGCACGACTCCGGGGTGATTTCATACGCCGGGCCAAGGAACGGCATCGGGACTTCACAGTGGACTGGGTGCACCTAAAGTTGAACGACCAGGCCCAGCGGACCGTGCTCTGTAAAGACCCGTTCCGGTCCGAGGACGACCGGGTGGCCAAGCTCATCGATTCGCTCTGAGCCAATGACTGCTCGTCGTCGGTGCACCCTCCGGCCGTCAGGCGGGTGGCAGGCATAAGGTCCGACTGTGGCAGACATGGGCAAACTGGAGCGCCTCCTAGACCTGATCACCGTGCTCATGGAGGCAGGGCGACCCCTGACCCGCCATGAGATCCGTGACACCTTGCCCGCCGGCGCGTACGCGGCCGACGACGTCGCCTTTCGCCGAACCTTCGAGCGTGACAAGGATGAGTTGCGGGCGCTGGGAATCGAGCTGACCGTCGCACCGGCCCCCGATTCGGACCCTCCGATCGATGGCTACCGGATCGACCGGGAGGCGTTCGGCGTCGACCCGCCGACCCTTGACCCCGATGAGTCCACCAGCCTGGCGTTGGCTACGGCGGTCGTGAGGATCGACCCGGACCGGCCCGGAACGCCCATCTGGCTCCTGGGCGACAGTGATGGAGGACCGGCGGACGGAACCACTTTGACCGGGGCCGATGTACCCGGCGGCCCGGACGTGCGGGCGCTTATGCGGGCGGTGACCGAGCGGCGGGTGGTGTCCTTCAGCTATCGGGGTGAGGAACGGGTCGTCGAGCCGCATCGTCTGGTGTTCACCAAGGGCCGGTGGCAACTGACCGGCCATGACCGCCTCCGCGACGACGTCCGCCAGTTCCGAAGTGATCGAATCCAGGGGGCCGTCTCGCTGTCCGACGAGCCCTTCGATCCACCAGTCGTGACCCGTGAAGTCGAGGTCGACCACCCGTGGCGGTTCGCCGCCCCAATGGTTGGGCCTGACGGTCGACCGGCCGGCGATCCGATCCTCGTACGAGTGCGGGTCGATGCCCGACACGCGGCGTGGCTGGTCGCCTTCCTGGGCGGGTCGTCCGAGGTTGAGCCATCCGAGGACGGCTCGGTAGTCATCACCGAGCAGGTGCGTGACGTCGCTGCTTTCCGTTCGTTCGTTCTGACCTTCCTCGACGGGGCGGAGATCCTCGAGCCGCCCGAGGTTCGTGACGACATGGTGGCGTGGCTCGAAGGACTAGCGGGAACCGCTGACAGAGGACAGTTGTGAGTTCCCTGAACGCCGCTGACCGGGTGGCTCGACTCCTCAATCTGATCCCGTGGGTGGAGTCCCGTGGGTCCAGCGGCGCCTCGATCGAGACGTTGTCGGTCGACTTCGATTATCCCGCCGAGGATCTGGTGGCCGACCTCACCGAAGTGGTCAACTTCGTGACCGGGGATCGATACGGGCTCTATGGCGACCTGGTGTTCGACGTGGCCGTGGCCGACGGTCGGGTGTGGGTGAACCGAAATGACCTGCTTGGCCGGCCCCTAAGCGTGGACCGGGTCGAGCTGGCTGCCGCTGTGGCCGCCGGTCGTGCTGCCGCCGCTCAACTGCCGGACGGCGATTGTCCGGATGCCGAGATGGGTCCGCTGGCCCGAGCGGTGGCCAAGCTGTCGGTAGCCCTTGGGGCCGAGGCCGATGCCGTGGAGGTTCGACTCCGATCCTCGGCGGACGGCTATCTCGAGGTATTCCAGGATGCGATTTCCGCGGGACGGTGCGTCGAGATCGCCTACCACTCCTACGGACGGGACGAGGAGACAACCCGGGTGGTCGAACCCCACCGCTGCCTCTACGACGGCTTCTGGTACCTGACAGCGAACTGTCGACTGGCTGGCGCCCCCCGGGTGTTCCGGCTGGACAGGGTCCGGAGAGCAGTCCGTGTTGAGGCGAGTTTCACTCCACCCGATGGCGTCGCGGACTCCATGGACGGAATCCCGACCGATGGAAGCATCCCCGAGGTTGTACTGGAGTTGGATGAGTCGGTCCGCTGGGTGCTTGACCAGTACCCGAACCGGGGAATCCGGGAGTTGGAGGATGGCGTGCAGGTAGTCCTGCCGGTGACCGCGGCCCGATGGTTGGAGCGCCTGCTACTTCGGCTGGGACAGGCGGCCCGGATCGTGTCTGCACCTGACGGGCTTGGAGACGATCTCCGACAGGCGGCTGCCCAACGAATCCTGACCCGCTACCGCCGGGGATGAGGGGCCGTCCGCCACCGGCGCCTGACGGGAGGGCGCTAGATTCGCCCCGTGCCCGACGAGAAGGACGAGACTGGCGAGATCCAGGGGTCACCAGGTAGCGGGTCGGTCTGGACGGATGACCTTCTGGCCCGGGCGAAGGCCCGATCAGCCGGAAATGCCGAGCCTCCCGAACCGGCCGGAGAGTCGGAACCAACCGGTGACCGGGAGAGTCCGACGGGCGAACCGCTGTCCGATGCGACCGGTCGTCCGACGCTGGTGACTCGGACCGACCTTGCCAAAGCGGAGGGTCCCGACGCCCTGTCCGATCCACCGTTTGCCGATACGTTCGTCGTGCCGGTCGTTCCGCCGCACTCGATGCCCCCACCACCGGAGGGTTCCGAGTCGATGGATCTGGACCTTCCCGGCGCTGGCGCGGGGGCACGCCGGGCACTGATCGAGTGGGGATCGGTGCTCGCCGGTGCGTTGATCCTGGCCCTCGTGGTCCGAACCTTCCTGTTCGGGGCCTACTACATCCCGTCACCCTCCATGGAGCCGACGCTGTCGGTGGGGGATCGGATCATCGTGAACAAGGTGAGTTACCGCCTGCACGACGTGAACCGCGGTGACCTGGTGGTCTTCCACCCCACCAGAGGGGCGACGACCAACGGCATCGACGACCTCATCAAGCGGGTAATCGCCCTGCCCGGCGAGACGGTTAAGTTCGATGCGGGACGGGTGACCATCGATGGCGGGCTGCTTCTGGAACCGTACCTGCCAGTCCCCGATATGACCGCGGGAATGGGCGTGGTGCCCTGGTGCGTCGCGGAGGTGAGCAATCAGTGCACCGTGCCCGCCGACCACGTGTTCGTCATGGGCGACAATCGAGGCAACTCAAGGGACAGCCGAATCTTCGGACCCGTCCCGATTACCACGATCACCGGCAGGGCGTTCGTGCGGGTCTGGCCACCCGGGAGCCTCGACCGACTCTGACACTCCTTACGAGGCCGGCATCAGGAACCTGGGTAAGCACTCCGAAGGCCATCCACCAGTCGGTCCACGTGGTCGCCGTATATGGCGTCGAGCTCAAGGCTCACGAGACGGTCGATCTGCCGCCGATGCTGGGCGTCCCATCCGAAACACGCCAGGCCGAAGCGCCGGAACAGCGCCACCAAGCCGGTGGACCAATCCGACTCGGGAAGATTGATCCCGTCCACGCCGGAAGCCGCTAGGTCGACCGCATGACGTTCAAGGGAGGTGACGATCCGGTTGACGCTGGAGGAGTGCACGAGCCGAACCCGCGAGTCGAGGTCCCGCCAGGAGGCCAACAGGGCATGGTCGGGATGGCAGAGCCACAGGCGGGCAGTTCCGCCGAACTCGGCCGTCAGCCGAATTGTTGGTGCGGCCGCCACCGGGTCCTTAACGTCCAGTGAGACGGGCAGGTCGGTATCGATCTCTGTCAGGAGGTCGGCGAGTGTCGGGAGGTCGTCAGGCAACTCGGCGGCATCGAGCGACGAGATGAGGCGGCGCCGTGGACGTCGGCCCACCCGGCCGTCGTGGTGGAGAACGGGGGTCCCGTCGAGCGTGCACCACACATCGCTCTCTAATCCGGTCGCCCCGAGACGGACAGCCAGTCGAAAGGCAGCCAGGGTGTTCTCCGGGGCGTGGGCCCTACCGCCCCGATGGGCGAAGAGAATGGGCCGGGCGGTGTACACGGGGCCATCATGGCGGGCATCGGTACCTCCGCGGGTGACGCCTAGGCTCGGTCCCCATGGGCAATCTCGGGAGCGGCGAACTCCTCGTCATCCTGATCCTCGGCCTGTTGGTGCTCGGGCCCTCCCGGCTGGGCGTGGTGGTGCAACAGGTGGGCCGTGTCATCGGCCAGCTTCGGCGGGTGGCTGGTGGGTTCCAGGAGGAGCTCCGCGACCTAGTGGAGGACCCGTCCATCGAGGCCCTGGCGCGTGAGCGCGGGATCCGTGCAACCGGAGGACTGCCATCAGAGGACGGGCCTCCGGATGACGGGCCTCCAGATGACGGGTCCGTTGATGACGGGGGACCGTTGACTGGTGGCTGACATCGGCGGCCGGATGCCTCTGGTCGCCCACCTCGAGGAGCTACGCAACCGACTACTCCGGTCGGTGGCCGCCGTGCTGATCGGAACGGTTGTGTGCTGGGTGCTGTACCCGCAGATCCTGGACCTCCTGTTGGAGCCCTACTGCCGTCTGCGTGACGGCCTGGCCGACCAGACGGTGTTCGGCAATGGATGCGAGTTGTTGGTGACCGATCCACTCGAACCATTCGCCGTAAGGATGATGGTGGCTGGGTACGGCGGCGTGGGTCTTGCCATGCCGGTCCTCCTCTGGCAGTCGTGGCGGTTCATCGCACCTGGTCTCCATACACGGGAACGCCGGTGGGCCATTCCGTTTGTGGCCAGTGGGTTATTGCTCTTCGCCGGAGGCTGTTGGTTGGCTTACTGGAGCATTCCCCGGGCATTGGATTTCCTCGTGGGGATCGGCGGTCCCGACCTGGTAAGCGTCTTTTCACCGGCCAGGTACCTGAGTTTCGTGGTGAAGATGACACTGGCCTTCGGGATCGGGTTTGAGTTCCCCCTCCTTCTGGTGTCCATGCAGTTCGCTGGCATCCTGACCCCGGCCGCGTTGCGTCAGGCCCGCCGGTACGCCGTGGTCGGGATCGTTGCGCTGGTGGCCGTCCTGACCCCCAGCGGCGATCCGTTCACCCTCATGGTCCTGTCGGTGCCGATGCTGCTCTTTTACGAGGTGGCCATCCTGATCGGCGCACTGCGAAACCGTCGGAGGGGGGGATGACAATCGAGCGTGGATTCGCACTAGATCGCTTCCAGGAGGAGGCGATCGCTGCCGTCGATGCCGGGCGTTCGGTTCTGGTGGCGGCTCCGACGTCGAGCGGCAAGACGGTGGTGGCCGAGCACGCGGTCGAAGCGGCGTTGACTGCTGGCCGACGTGCGTTCTACACGACACCCATCAAGGCCCTGTCCAACCAGAAGTTTCGCGACCTGGGCGCGATGTTCGGTCCGGACCGGGTAGGTCTGATGACCGGTGACCAGGTGGTAGCGCCCGACGCAGCGGTGGTCGTGATGACCACCGAGGTCCTTCGCAACATGCTCTACGCCGACAGCAGCGCCGTGGACGACCTGGCCTGGGCGGTGCTCGACGAGGTGCACTTTCTGGAAGATCCGTACCGGGGGGCGGTCTGGGAGGAGGTCCTCCTACATCTAGCGCCGACCGTGGGCATCGTGGCCCTGTCGGCCACCGTCTCCAATGCTGCTGAGCTAGGCGACTGGGTGACGTCGGTCCGGGGGCCGACCGACGTGATCGTCGAGACCCGGCGTCCGGTCCGTCTCCGGGCCCACTACCTGGTGGCCGAGCGTGGTCGCCATGGTTCCAGTCGGAAGGTCCATCGGACAGCCCTGCTGGCCAATGGTGGCAAGCCCAACCCGGCCGGCCGACGCTTCGATCAGGATGGCCGCCCCTCCGGGGGCCAGGCGGGCGGTAAGCACCGTGGCCGGGGGAGCGGAGGACCCTGGGTTCCGCCTCGGCGCAACGAGGTGGTGTCCGAGTTGGCGGGCGCCGACCTGCTCCCGGCAATCCACTTCATTTTCAGTCGAGCTGGTTGTGATGAGGCTCGCGACACCGTGGTCCGCGACGGTCTGGTGCTCAACGACGATCGCGAGGCGGCGGCCGTCGACGCCCACATCGCCGAGCGCCTGGAAGCGGTGGGGGAATCGGACCGGTCCGCACTGCGCGTCGACCATTGGGCCGATGCGTTGCGTCGGGGCATCGCATCCCATCACGCCGGCCTCGTACCGCTCTTCAAGGAGGTAACTGAGGAACTGTTCATCGCCGGCCTCGTGAAGCTTGTCTACGCCACCGAGACACTGGCTCTCGGGGTGAATCTGCCGGCGCGTTCTGTGGTTATCGACCGTCTCACCAAGTTCACCGGCGAGACCCACGAGGTTCTGACGCCAGGTCAGTTCACACAGTTGACTGGGCGAGCCGGACGTCGTGGCCTCGACGTCGAAGGCCATGCGCTTGTCTGCTGGTCACCCTTCGTGCCCTTCGATCGCGTGGCCGGGTTGGCCGGCAGCCGGGACTTCGTCCTTCGATCGGCATTCCGGCCGACTTACAACATGGTGGCCAACATGGTTGAGGGTCGGACACGGGCTGAGGCCGTGGATCTGCTGGCGCGATCGTTCGCCCAGTTTCAGATGGATCGCCGGACGGCCACGAGGCTGCGTCGAAACTCAGAGAAGCGCGAGGAGGCTGCTCTGATACGTGGCCGTCTGGACAACGAGGTGCGGCAGCCGGTTCTCCAGACAGGGGGCAAGATTGTCTCGGCTGCCGTACTCCGTCCAGGCGACATCGTCGTGCCCGACGATGGACTGGCCCATGTGGTCCTGTCGGTGGCCAACCGGGGAGGCGGGCGGATCCGGGTACGTACCCTCAGCCAGGAGGGTCGGGTGAGCATGTTGTCGGATGGTGCCGCCGATGGCGACGATCTAGTCGGCGACCCGGAACTGGTGGGCCAGATGCTCCTCCCTGCACCCTTCGCACCCGATGATCGTGGGTTCCGTCGCGAAGTGGCACGTGGGCTGGCCGACTTCGTCGTGGACCCGTCGGATCGGACGGTCCGGGGTGTGCCGACGAACGGGGCCCCGGAGTTGGCCAAGGACCGGAAACGATTAGCCAGGCTTGAACGGGACCTTGCTCGTGAGGCAGATCGACCAGCTGACGTCGAGGGCGACCTAACCGCACGGTTCGATGCCGCCTTCGACGTTCTCTCGGCACGGGGAATGGTTGACGGATGGTCGTTGACCAGGCGCGGCCAGCCTCTCACCCAGATCCACAATGAGGCCGACCTGCTGGTCGCCGAGGTCCTCGACGCTGGAATCCTTCGGGGCCTAAGCCCCTCGATGACCGCAGCGGTCGTCTCCTGTCTCACCTACCGAAAGCGTGGACCGGGTGACCCTTCGACGGTTCGGCTTGCTGCCCCCTTTCCCGACTGCTTCGACCGACTCACCGAACTGGCCGGGGTCGTAGCCGCCGCCGAGGTGGAGGCCGGACTGAAGCCGGCGGATCTGCCGGACCCGGGATTCGCCCACTGCATTCACGCGTGGGCGGGAGGAGCGGAGTTGGGTGACGTGCTCGACGACGATCTCCCAGCCGGCGAGTTCGTTCGAAACGTACGGCTGGTGGCCGATCTCCTTCGACAGGTCGCGGCGACCGCAGGCCCCGAGGTCGCCGCAGCGGCACTCGAGGCCCAAGAGGGCATCGACCGTGGGGTGATCGCCATGTCCTCGGGCACGGTGGATTCCGAAGCGAATCCGGAACCGTCTGCCTGATGGGAGTGGCGCGTGGCGAGGACTGGGGAGTGGTCGGCCCGGTTCCCGACGACGCCCTCACTGCCTCGTCCGATGGGGAGCTCGCTGACCTCCTGCCGGGGATCCTCCGGGAAAGACCCGACGCAGGCTTGCTGCCGGGCACGATTGTGGCGTTGAGGGACGGCGACCTCTGCCGGACCCTGGGGGGGCGCGGCCGGGCGCGACCGGGCGGCGAAGCCACTCTGGTGGACGTCGACGTGGGCGAGGCACTCCTAGATGGACGCCTCCACCGGTTCGTAGCCCATCTGGTTGTCCGCCCGAACCGTCACCCGGGCCGATGGTGGGTGGCCGCCAACGCCGCCCATCGTGGAGGTTGGAACGTGGCGCCCCGGGCCCATCCCGGCGACGGGCTGCTCGATGTCCTGGACGCCTCGGTACCGCTCGGCGAGGTCCCGGCTGCCTGGCGTCGCTTGGGTAGGGGCGTACACGTGCCCCACCCAGCAATCCGCCAGGAGCGGACCGAGGCAGTCCAGATCACTTTCGATCGACCGGCGCTCGTCCAAGTCGATGGTCGGCCCGCCGGGCGGGTAAGCGACCTATCGATTCGGGTGCGGCCCGGAGCCCTCAGGCTTGCGATCTGAGGCGCCCCGCCGACCGAGCCTCCGATCGGAACCGGTGATCGGGTTGGTGACTACGCTCAACAGATGGACACTGCCAACCGTCAGCCCCTCCCAGGCGATCTCGTGGCCGAAGCCCGTACGCGGGTCTGTGACCGGGTCGACGAATTGGCCGAAAGGCTGGTGGCCACCTCACATGCCATTCATGCAGAACCGGAACTCAACTTCGAGGAGCACCTCGCCCACGAACTGTTGACCAATGTTCTGGCCGAGGAGGGTCTACCGGTGGTCCGGGGTGCCTATGGCTTGGATACGGCGTTCGAGGCGGATGCGGGCACCGAGGGGCCCCTAGTCGCCGTGCTCTGTGAGTACGACGCCCTGCCGGGAATCGGTCATGCATGTGGCCACAACGTCATCGCCACGGCGGGCCTGGGAGCCGGTCTGGCGGCCGCGACGGTGGCCGCCGAACTAGGCGGTCGCGTTCGCATCCTGGGGACGCCCGCCGAAGAGGGCGGTGGGGGCAAGGTCATCATGGCCAGCCGTGGTGCATTCGACGGCGTGGATGCCGCGATGATGATCCACCCGGCCGACGCCGATCTAGAGAACATCACCAGTCTGGCCATCCAGCAGGCCCGTGTCGTCTACGAGGGGCGGGCCGCTCATGCGGCGGCGGCTCCGGAGAAGGGCTTGAATGCACTGGATGCAATGGTGCTGGGGTACGGCAACGTGGCGGCCCTACGTCAGCACATCGCACCTGATGAGCGTCTCCACGGGATCTTCATCGAGTCGGGTGACAAGGCGAACATCGTGCCTCGCCGGACCGTGGCCTCCTGGTACGCCCGCTCACCGTCCCTGGCCGGCCTGGAGGCGCTCAAGACCCGGTTGGTGGCCTGTCTGGAGGCCGGTGCGACCGCCGCAGGATGCGGCATCGAGGTCGACTGGATCGAAGGGGGATACAACGAGGTGGTCGATAACCGGGCCCTACTCGACCGTTACATAGCCAACGCTGCGGCCTTCGGACGGGACGTCGAGCCGGCCATAGCCCACCAGGTTGTGGGCAGTACCGACATGGGCAACGTGAGTTACCTGGTGCCAGGTATCCATCCGATGATCAAGGTGGCGCCATTTGGGACGGCCATCCACACCGAGGACTTTGCGCGCTACGCGGCCGAGACCGAGGCCGATCAGGCCATCGTGGACGGCGCCAAGGTCATGGCGTTGACGATGGTTGACTGCTGGGCTGACCCCTCGGTGCTCGACTCTGCACGGGCGGAGTTCGCCGCCGTCCACGGCTGAGCCAGGGCTGTCGGGGCGTCCGCGCCGCGGGGCCTGTCGCGGCATAGGTTCGGCGCTCGTGACCACGTATGCCTCCGAGGAATTCAGCGCCGACGAGGCCGACGTCCTCCGGCGCTACTTCACGAACCTGGACCAGCCAGTCTTCGCTCTGGTCAATCTTCCGGAGGTGGTCAAGGGAGCGTTGTTCGCCCGCTATTCAAGGTCCGACAAGAGCCTCCGGCGTCTCTTCCTCGAGGAGTTCGTCGGCGAGCTCGACGTGTCTGGCGACGAGAGCATCGATGCCACCGTGGGCCTACGTCGTGCCGAAGAACTCTACGACAAGGTCTTCTTCGAGTACGGCGACGACAGCGTGGCCCAACTCGGGGGCGTGCACCTGGCCTGTGAGCAGGCCTCCAATCTGCTGACCAAGATCCTGGAATGGGGACGCCTGATGGCGTACCTCGAGCAGTCCACCCGGTACATCGCCTATGACTCCCGTCTCGGTGGGCGGTACCGCTACCACCGGGATCCCGAGATCCTGGCCTCGGCGTTGGGGGCTCGCTACATCTCCGACATGGATCGTCTTTTCGACGTCTACGCCGACCTGGTCCGGGACATGAACGAGCACTTCCGTCACCGCATCACCAAGGCGCCGTCGGACTCCGATTTCATATACCGGCAGGCGGTAGCCGCTAAGGCCTTCGACGCCGTCCGCGGCGTGTTGCCGTCCGCCTCGTTGTCCAACGTGGGCATCTACGGGACGGGGCAGGCCTACGAGTCGTTGCTGGTCAGGATGCGGGCCCATCCGTTGCCTGAGGCCCGCGAGTATTCGGCGTTGATGCTGGCCGAGCTCCGGAAGGTCATCCCCTCGTTTCTAAAGCGGGTCGACCTGCCCGACCGGGGTGACGAGATCGGCGCCTATTCCGCGGACATCCGGGAGCGCCTGGAGGACCTGGCGGAGGACTACTTCCCGCCGGAGGAGCCGGCAGCCGGTTCGCCCACCGTCGACCTCACCGACTTCGATCCCGATGCCGAGGTCAAGTTGGTGGCGTCGGCGTTGTACCCGGCCACCAACCGCTCTGACCGTGAAGTCGAGGCCCGGGTCCGGTCGATGACCGTCGACGAGCGCTTGTCTGTCCTGCGGGCCATGGTTGGTGACCGGGCCCATCGACGTCACCGCCCGGGACGTGCGTTGGAGCGGCCTTCCTACCGCTTCGATGTGCTGTCGGACTACGGCGCCTTCCGGGACATGCAACGCCACCGGATGCTGACCATCGACTGGCAACGGCTCAGCCCGGACCATGGCTACGTACGACCACCTGAAGTCGACGAAGCCGGCGTTGGTGGCCGTTTCGATGCCGCCATGGAACGGTCGCGTGATCTCCACGATGCGCTTCTAGAGCCTTTCCCTGAGCAGGCTCCGTATGCCGTGTCGCTCGCCTACCGGGTGCGGTACATGATGCACATGAACGCGCGAGAGGCCATGCACGTCCTGGAGTTGCGGTCCACTCCACAGGGGCACCCGTCGTATCGTGAGGTGGCTCAGCAGATGCACCGCCTCATCGGCGACGTGGCCGGCCATCACGCCATTGCTGAGATGATGGCCTTCGTCGACCATTCGTCAGAACCCGAGCTGGAACGCCTGGACGCTGAGCGTCGAGCCGAGGAGAAGCGGGCGGCGAGAGACTCGCAAACCAGTTGACGACCTGGACCCGATATCCGCTACACCTGGTCCAGACGACGCTCCAGACCGGTCCGATGCCCAAGTGGGCCGCACGGGCCGAGAACCTGTCTATGCTCCCGCCGCTAGCACATAAGAAACCTTTTCGAGGCCCTGATGAGTGATATCGAAACCGACGAACCCTCTGGCGAGGAGTTGGACGACGCGTCCGAGGACGGCATGGAGTTAGATGTCGGCGACCTCGACGGCGAGGTGGGCGATGACGATCCCAGTGAAGATGACTCGGCTGGTGCCGATGAATCTGATGACGACGAAGATGAGGATGAAGAGGGCGCCCGTCCTGTCGGTGACTCCGCTTCGGAAGAAGAGGACGAGGACGACGATGAGGTCGAGGACGATCTGGACGCCATCCTTCGTGATCGGATCGCTGCCGCCGCTGACGACGACGAGGACGACGACGAGGACGAGGCCGCGGTTAAGGCGACGGCTCCCAAACCCTCTCCCGGAGGCCTTGTCGAACGTCAGGATGACGAACTCCACTGTCCCCACTGCTTCCTGTTGGTCCAGGCCTCTGCGGTTGCCTCGTCGGGGGAGTGCGGGCATTGCGGAGGTCCGATCTCCTGAAGATCGTGCTCCGGTGAGGGGCCTACCTGGTGGAAGAGTCGCCTAATGGAGGAGTGGTCCTGATGGAGGAATCCGTTCGACTCGCCGTGCTGGCCGATGCTGAAGTCCTGGGGTGGCTGGTCGCAGGAGCCCGAGCCGAGCTGCCTGACAAGAAGGGCGGCGACGTCGTGCAACGACTGGATCCGTATCGGGTCGATCCCAGCGCCCGGGTCATGGCGGCGGTCGAGGATCCCGACACGACCGTTCTCTTGGGATGCATCGACGGAACTCCGGTCGGCTACGGCCTGATGACCGTGGCCTCCGTTTCCGATGGAAGCCTCCAGGCGACGGTCGACGAGTTGTTCGTGGATCCGGAGGCTCGGTCAGTGGGCGTCGGCGAGACAATCATCGAGGCTCTGAAGGCTGATGCGATGGAGCGGGGAGCGGTGGCCATCCAGTCCACGGCCCTGCCGGGGGACCGGGCCACCAAGAATTTCTTCGAATCCCAGGGCATGGTGGCAAGGGCCATCATCGTCCATCGGTGGCTGGACGGTCGGTGAAGCCTTCCTCGCCGACTGGTCGTTCAGTGATTGGCCGACCGGAACTATGCGTGGGTGCTGTGGTGGTCGACGAAGAACGGCTGCTGCTGATCCGACGGGGCTCCGATCCGGGCCATGGTCGCTGGTCACTCCCTGGGGGGCGGGTCGAGGCCGGCGAGGCCTTGGTGGCGGCCGTCGTGCGTGAACTCCGGGAAGAGACCGGTCTGGAGGGTCTCTGCGGTCCGATGCTGGGGTGGGTGGAGCGGATGGGTGTTGACCATCACTTCGTGATAGTCAACTTTCGGGTGGACATCCTCGATGATGGTTCCCCGGCCGCCGGTTCCGATGCCGACGAGGCGGCCTGGACGCCCTTCGATCAACTGGGGCTGACTGACCTCACCGACGGATTGGCGGCCTTCCTGGTCGACTACGAGGTGGTCCCCGCCGGGATCCTGTTCCACTAACCGAAGGTGCTGCTGGTGGCGGTTTCGGGGCCCCGCGTCAGCGACCCAGCCAGTTGGGAGCTCGCTTTTCGATAAAGGCCCGTGGACCCTCCTGAAAGTCCTCTGAGTGGAACACGTCGCGGGCCGCCTCAGCACTGAGGGCGAAAGCCGCATCGTCGTCCAACAGGGAACCTTCGATGATCACCTGACGTGACGCCCGGACGGCTAGCGGGGCGTTGGCACCGATCTCAGCGGCCAGTGCGATGGCACTGTCCAGTGCTCGGCCCGCTTCCACGAGGCGGTTGACCACGCCATGGTGGTGGGCCGTCTCGGCGTTGATCGGGTCACCGGTCAGCGCCATCTCCATGGCCAGGTTTCGAGGGATGGCCCGTGGCAGGCGAATCAGCCCACCCGCGTTGGCGATGAGTGAGCGCTTAACCTCCGGAATCCCGAACTGGGCATCAGGGCCGGCTACCACCAGGTCACATGACAGCACTATCTCAAACCCACCAGCCAGGGCTGGGCCCTCGACCGCAGCGATTATCGGCTTGGTCCGCTCGCGACGAACGATGCCCGCGAATCCGCCACGATCAGTGGCAAGGTCAGCGGTCCCAGAGGCCACCGCCTTGAGGTCGGCTCCAGCGCAGAAGGCGGGCCCGGCGCCGGCGATGACGCCCACCCAGAGGGAGTCATCCGCTTCCAACTGGTCGATGGCCGACTCGAGATCGACTGCTAGCTGATGGTCGACGGCATTACGAGCTTCGGGTCGATCCAGGGTGATGACCGCTACGCGGTCACGAATATCGAAATGAACGGTCATGTCGCCGACCCTACTGAGAGGCCCCGATCAGGAACGAGTGCGCCCCCGACGGGCACGGGGCGGCGGGGTGGGTTCGATGCCGAACGCCTTGGCGATGTCGGGCACGCTCATCGAGAGTCGCTTGACCGCCGCTAGCAACTGCTCGTTCGGTTCCGCGGGTAGACCCTCGGGCACGACCCGGAGGTGAACCGGTGAAAGTGATACGGCATCAAGCACGGTGGCCCAACGGTCCTGGCTGGTGTCGGTCGTGAGGCCGGCGGCCGCCATGGTGGCCAGACGATCGAGGAGCGGGGCGGACAACGGAGACCCGGCCTTGGGTGGGCGCGAGCTGAGTCGCAGAGCCCGCACCACCCGGTCATCGTCGAGTGCCGAGGTGACCTCAGCCAGCCAACTCTGTTGTTCGCGGTCCACCCGCACCGCCAGGCCGGTACGAATCTTTTCGGCGAGGGCCTTGTTGTCCTCGCCCTTGGCGGACTGTTCGGCGGCTACCACGACGGATCGCAGATCTCGTAGGTCGATGTCGTCGATACCGACCAGTGCGGCTTCGGCCCGGTCCTGCCAGTCGGCGATCCGGAGCGACGGGTGGATCCGTTCTGCCAACTTCAGGAGTAGTGCGGCCGGGATCGGCGGTTCACCGCCTGCTTCGGAGGCCTTGTTCTGAGCCTCGATGGCTGAACGAACACCGGGGACGCCGTCCCGTAACAGGATCTGGGCCAGCAATTTTTGATCCTCGGGAAGTGCGGCCAGGGCCGCCTTGCGGTGGGTGCGTCGAGGCCGAAGTCGCTTCGCCCGGGGTTTTTGGCCAACGTCGTCAGCTGGCCGGTTGCGGGGCCGACGGTCTCCGCGTCCACCGTCACGCTGGGGACGGGAGCGGCGGTCGCTGGTACCTCGGCTGTCTCCGCGGTCCCGCCGGCCACCTCGGGAACCGTCGGTCTTGGAGCGGGTGTCATCGTCGCCTTGAGGGCGGCGCCGATCACCGCGAGCGCCCTCGCGCCCGCCGCGACGGTCTCGACCGCCTCGTGGGCCGTCATCATCCCGGCGGCGGTTTCGTTTGCCGGCTAGTCGGGTCGTGACCAGGGGCTCGTCGCCGCCAGATCCGAGCATCTCGAGAAGTGCCGGGGCCTCCCGTGCATCCTTCTCGGCCAGTACCGAGGTCACCTCGATGCCGTCCATGAATTGTTCGACCTCGACGCGCAGTACATCCCCGATGGCGGCGCCAGTGGGGACGAGTGCTCCTCCGACCGAACCCTTGGGCTGGCGGGCTCCGGCAGCACGCCAGGTCCAGTTGCCGTCTTCTCGTGTGCTGGTTAGCTCGATCTCCATCCGGGGCATGGGCAGGAACGCTAGCCGTCCGAGTCGCTGATCCGACCGGGCCGTAGTGGTCGGTGGGACGGGAGGGTGAATCATTCTCGGGTAACCGTGAAGCGACCCTAGGCCGCATCTGACGGACCATCAGATAGTGCTGTAGGGTCGCAAGATGCCGGCCGGAGGGGTCGGTACATCCGTGTCGCCCACTGGTGGCTTGAGGAGGAGACAGACCGATGAATCTACGGCTGCGTTTGATGGTTGTATTTGCTGTGTTCGCGTTGTTCGCGGGCGCCTGTGGGGGAGTAGATGATGCACCCTCGTCGGACGACAGTGGGTCGGCAGCTTCGGCGACGACTGCTGCTCCGGCGACGACTGCTGCGCCGGCGACGACTGCTGCGCCGGCTACGACTGCTGCGCCGGCTACGACTGCTGCACCAGCTCAGGAAGAGGTCGGCACGGTTGCCGACCATCTGGGTGATGGAAGCCTCGGCGAGGTCCGTGTCGGTCCTGGCGAGGAGATCCAGATTCGTTCGCTGAACGCCATTTCCGGCGATGTGGCGTTCCTGGGTGTCCCGAACCAGCGTGGCGTCGAGTTGGCTGTTGCCGACTACGGCCCCATTGGTGG
>Ga0206683_10001274_pt1 | contig 17581 bp, 13 predicted proteins | sample M280m12015metaG_FD_155483 | JGI IMG/M metagenome (GOLD analysis project Ga0206683, IMG submission 155483) | Ammonia-oxidizing marine archaeal communities from Monterey Bay, California, United States - M2 80m 12015 | ecosystem: Environmental > Aquatic > Marine > Intertidal zone | place: USA...
TGCGCCTGGACGGCCACGAATATGGCGTTGAAGGTGGAATTACCATTCAGGATGCAGCCGACCACGCCCGAGCGGCCGTCGATGCGGGAGCGAACGCGGTTCACGTCTCAGCAACTTCGTCAGCAGGGACCGGGCTTGGGTTCACCGATGCGCCAATTCCTTGGCATCCCAATCAATATGAGAGTTTGGCCAGAGGTGTGAAAGAAGCAGTCAACGTACCCGTTCTTGCAGTCGGGCGAATCCGTCCTTCCGACGCTGAACGCATCCTTAGTAGCGGCAACGCCGACTTTGTCGCGATGGGCCGCCAACTCCTGGCAGATCCCGATCTAGTCCGACGCCTAGATGCCGGCCGCCCCGAGCTGGTTCGTCCCTGCATCAATTGTCTCGTCTGCGTCGCGCAGAACTTCTGGAGTGGCCAACCGGTGTGTGCCGTCAACGCACGACTTGGCCATTACGACGAACCTGATCCGTTACCTGCAGCGTCGCCGCGCCATGTGGCCATCATCGGTGGCGGACCTGCCGGCATGGAATGCGCGCGGGTTGCAGCCGAGCGCGGTCACCGAGTCACCCTGCTCGAAGCTTCTAACCAACTTGGGGGAACGACGCGTTTTTCGTCGCTAACCACCCCCATCAACGGGGAATTTATTGAGTTTCTTCGCACGGCAATCAGCGAGGCTGGTGTCGAAATCCACACCGGTGTGAGAGCTGATAATGAACTGATTGCGAACCTTGCCCCGGACGCTGTCGTAGTTGCCACAGGCGCGCGCCGGGCCCAGCCTGAACTCCCCGGCGCCGATCTTCCCCATGTGTTAACCGGTGATGATCTTCGGGCCCAACTGACAGGCGATGCTGATCTCGTTGCACTTCGTCGTCCAGGGATGCTGACACGACTGGCTCTCAGGATCAGTCGCCTTCTGCGACTCACGGCCGATATGGGCCGGGTGCGTCTTCTCTCGCGTCTTTGGATGCCAATTGGTCGCCGCGTCGTAGTCGTACATGGCGATCTTGTTGGTACCGAAATTGCACATTTTCTCGCCGATCGGGGACGTATCGTCCACGTACTCGAGTCGGGTACCCAGCCTGCCACCGCTATGGCTCATCCTCGCCGCTGGCGGACGCTCCATGAGTCACGGCTTGCTGGCGTCACGTTTCACACTGAAGCCGAAACAACTTCTATTTCGCCAACGCAGGTCGAATATCGGCAGGCCGACATGACCCTCCACCTCGACGCCGACACAGTAATTTTCGCCGGAGCAGTTCACGCTGACCGCTCGCTAGCTGACGCCCTCTTAGCTGACGGCCACGAGGTACACATTGTCGGTGACGCCGATGAAGAGTGGTATATCGAGGGAGCGGTGCGCAGCGGCCATCGGGTTGGGGTCGCACTCTGAACCCAGTCCCGCGCCGGCGCGGGGCCTACCACTCACCTACTCGACACTGTTGATAGTTATCGTTGTACCGTCGAAAACTTGCTAGCGAGGAACAAGTCAACGTTCCTCACGTGGATACCCAAAGCCCAACCCCACCAGGGCAGCGGACAGGCGAACAATGTGCGGAACCAACAAGCAGGAACGTTGGGCTCCTGCGCAGTTAACCAACCACAGCCCTCTAAAACTTGACCGCTCAAAGGCAAAATTTGTTGAGTTTTGTTTGTGAAGCTGATCGGACTCGAACCGACGACTTCCCCGCTTGGCGCTTCGCTTTGGCGTCTTTATTCTGAGCCTTACCCCTAGCGACGGTCCGCGGTCGGGTCGGGCGTGCCGGCCATATAGCCCCTGATGTCGGGCGAAGGCGCACCAGCGGTGCCCCAGAGGTCCGACAGCTCCGGAATCCGACGCCACACCCGAGGAACCCACAAGGACTCGTCTACCTGTTCGAGATCGGTGGTGACCTCCGGCACTAACCCGGCTGGGTCGACGAAATAGGCGAACGCGTTGTGGCCTGGTCCATGGCGGCCGGGCCCCCAGCCAGGAGTGTGATCGTCATGGCGAAGCCGGCCCAACGAGATCATGAACGCGTCGAGAGATGCCACCTCGTAGGCGATGTGATTGACCGACGTCCATTCAGCCTGATTGAAAGCAATCGAATGGTGGTTGGTATTGCACCGAAGAAACACCATCTGGTGCTCGCTCCAATCGCTCACCCGGAACCCGAGCACGCCACACCACCACTGATGCGCGGCATCAATGTCGACCGTATTCAGCACGACGTGGGAAAGCGTGGTGGGGCTCGAGCCAGCAGATCGGGGGGCCACGGCCTCGACCATGGTGGACAACTCGATGACCCTCCCCTCAGGGTCAGCTAAGCGGAACCCGTAGCCGCCGCCGGGGCCCGCGAGGTCAGCTGGAGTCGATAACAGTTGGATTCCTTGGCCGTCGATTTCGTCCGCAGCCTCTTCAACCGCAGCCATGCTCGGTAAGCCGAATCCGATGTGTTCGATGCCGTTGTAACCCGAGGCATGGAGCTCTAGGCAATGATGCTCGGGTCCAGTCGCTCGCAAGCATGCTGATGTCGGGCTCTGGTCGACGATCTCAAGCCCCCATGGGCCGCCGTAGTAGTCGACACTCTCTTCAAACTCTGTGGTGTGAAGGGAGATGCGACGTAGGTGCCGGATGTCTATAGCCATCAGTGGGTTCCCTGGGTGATAATCATGAGGTGTCCTCCGGTAGGTCGACAGGCGGGAAGAAGGGCTTGGGCATCGGGCCCAGCCGCTGGCAGTCGACATGGATCAGTGCCGGCCGACCTCTGTCGACGGCAGCCGAGAAGGCGCCGTGGAACTGACCGGCAGCCTCGACCCGGGCATAGCCGAGATCGAATGCGGAAGCGATTTGTGCGAAGTTGGGGGTGAACAGGTCGACCCCGAATCGGTGACCCAGGTACTGGTCTTGGGCGTTGCGAAGCACGCCGTAGCCACCATCATCGAAGAGCACCAGAGTAACCGGTAGTTGTTCCTCCGCGAGAGTGGCCAATTCGCCGAGCTGGACCTGTAGGCCTCCATCGCCGATTAACACCATGGTGGGTACCTCGGACCGGCCGACCGACGCGCCCACCCCCATCGCCAATGCCTGTCCGATCCCCCCACCCCGGGGGTAGATGTTGGTGCGTGGGTCAGTGATCTGGAGCAGGCGGTTACCCCAGGCGGAGTTCGGGATCGTAATGTCGCGGACCCGGAGCCCGTCAGACCCCAGAACTTCAGTCATGGAATGGCAGATCAGAGCGTAAGGGCCGATATCGGCTTCGAGTTGGCTCCGACAGGCAGCGCGAGCTTGCCGGATCTCACCCATCCAATTCGACTTGTCCGAGCGACCCCAGTCTGGTGCGTCAAGTAACCACCGCAATATCTGACCGGCTTCGCCGGCGATGCCGACCTCGCACGGATAGGAGCGCCCAAGCGCCGCTGGATCAAGGTCAATCTGGACGTGGTTGGACGGGAGACCCAGACGATACGACCGAGTTTCGTTCGAGCGAAAGTGGGTACCGATCGAGACCAGAAGGTCGGCGGCACCGAGAAGTTCGGCGCCACGGGCAGCGCTGGCGAAGTTCCCTACCACCCGGGGGTCAGATTCTGGTAGGGCGCCCCGTCCGGCATTGGACGTGATCAGTCCTGCCCCGAGTCGATCGAGGAACACATCAAGCTCAGGGCCACACCGGACGGCGCCACCGCCAGCCCAGACAACGGGTCTCTCCGCCTCGGCGAGCAGCGCCAGGGCCCGCTCGATCCCCTCGTCGTCGCGCTCGGGAAAGGCTGCCAGATCCTCCCTCGATGCTAAGACCCCGGCGACGGCTTGGTACTGGCGGTCGATGGGCCACTCGAGGCTGACCGGACCCGTAAGAGGGGCCGTCAGTCGGCTTCGGGCCTGGTCGAAGTCGGCCACCGGGTCATCGCCGATGGTCGCGGCCCAACTCGAGCAAGCGGTCAGCAAACCAAGCTGATCGCGGGTCTCATGGATGAACCCGCGTCCGAGCCCGAGGTGGGCACTGTCGATCTGCCCCGTGACATGGAGCAAGGGAGCGCTGGCGGCAAGTGCTTCGATCAGTGATCCAGCTGCGTTTCCGGCGCCCGTGCCCGTGGAGGTCACGGCGCAACCCAAACCGTTGCGGCTGCGTCCGTAACCGTCGGCGGCATTCACGGCCGCGGCTTCGCCCCGCGTGGCAACCCATCGCAGATCGCGATTGAGAGCCTCGACCAGGGGCAGGTTATGGACGCTCACGACCCCAAAAGCGGTATCGATGTCAAGGAGACGAAGAAGTTCGACGAGGAGATCGCCGCCATTAGATCGTGGTTCAGACATGACGACCGACTCCGCCAGCCACCTGAATGGATGTCCCGGTCACGTAGCCTGCCCGGGGCGAGAGCAGCATCGCGACCACGGGAGCCACCTCGTCGGGTCGGCCCAGGCGACCGAGGGGTACGCCGCGGTCAGCGGCCAGCTCAGCTCCCCATTCCTTGTAAGTAAGATCTGTCTCGGTCTGCTCGTAACGCCGATGCCACTGCCCGGTGTCGATCAGACCCAACAACACCGAGTTGACCCGGATGGCGGGGGCCAGCTCAACCGACAGGCTCTTGGTCAGGTTGAGCGCGCCAGCGCGAGCGGCCGACGTCGCCACGAGGCCCGGTTCGGGCTGGCGGGCGAGCACGGCGTTGACATTGACGATTGTCCCCACCTCCGAGGAGCGAAGGAAGGACTCAGCCGCCCGAATCGGATTCAGCAGGCCGAAGAATTTGAGCTCCAACTCGTCGCGCCAGGCATCGTCAGTGGTCGTGGCGTAGGTGGACATCCGACTCTCGCCGGCGTTGTTAACTAGCCCGTCAACACCGCCCCAGCGATCAACCACGGTGGTCACTAGGTTCGCTACCTCGTCGGGCTTCAGCACGTCAGCCTCGACTCCCAGCAGCCGATCGGGGACGTTGAAGCGATCGAGAGCTGCCACCAGACGGTCAGGATTGCGTCCGCAGACCGCGACCCGGGCTCCCTCGGCAAGCAGCAACTCGGTCGTGGCCAGGCCCACTCCGTTAGTGCCTCCGGTAACAATGATCGTCCGATCCGTCAACCCCAGGTCCATCAGGTCTCCTTCATGGCGAACACACTCATGGCATTACGAACCCGCCATCGACGACCAGGGTCTGGCCGGTGATGAAGCGGGCGGCATCGGACAAAAGAAACGTCACTGCACCGGTGACGTCGTCGGGGACCTGAGGCCGACTGATAGCTCGTCCCTGGGCATAAAGCTGGTGGCGTTCAGCCGGGACGCCGTCGGTCGAGGGCCCTTCGACGAGGCCCGGCGCCACCGCATTGACGGTGATGCCATCGTCGCCAACCTCTCGGGCCATGGCCCGACTCAGGGCGATCAACCCTCCCTTTGACGTGATGTAGTGGCTGAGCCGGGGCGAGCCGTACAGAGCGGCGTCGGAGGCAATGTTGACGATCCGACCTCGGCCGGCATCGCGCATAGCTGGAACGAAGGCTCGGCTGACCAACCACGGACCGCGGGTGTTGACCGCGAGGATTCGATCCCATTCGTCGACCGTGAGCTCCCAAAAGTAGCGACCTCCGACCGTGTCGGCGAGCCCTGCGTTGTTGACCAGGCCCCATACCTCGCCCGCGGCCAGCACTCGTTCCGCCAGGCCGGCCACTGATGTCTCATCGGCAACGTCAACCGGTTCGTAGAAAGCCGTGTGACCGGCAGCTCGTAGATCGTCCACCACCGCTTCTCCCCTCTCTGCCACCATCTCCGCGACAACGACCTGGGCCCCAGCCGAGGCGATGGCGTGCGCCATCGACTCGCCGAGCCCGCGACCTGCCCCTGTCACCACCACTCGTCGACCCGACAGCATCAGCAATCGATCCCCCTCAGTCGCGGGTAATGCCAGCCATTGGCGACGTGGGAGGGTAGGTCGGTAGCTGTGGCTTCTTAGCTCCCAGCATCACGATAAACAGAGCATCCGTGTCGCCGATGTTGCGCAGCGACCGAGGCGTGTTGGGCGGAACCTTGATGAGATCGCGGTAGCCCAAGACCCGACTCGCCTTCTGGTCGCCGTCATGAATGGTGACCTCGAGCTCGCCCTCGAGCACGAAGAACGCCTCCTCGACATCGTGGTGATCGTGTTCGGGGCCGACCGCCCCCGGAGGTAGGCGCATGTTGGAAAAGGTGAAATGGTCAGCCTCGAGAATCAGGCCGTCGTTCTCGTGATGACCAGTACCTCCCGAGCCCACATACCGGATCTGGGCCCTCCGATATTCGGGACCGGCCTTGGTCTGGAAGGCGAGGGTATCCCAGTCCTCGCGCCTACTCTCACGGCTGGCAACCAGGGAGTCGATCATCTTTTCGACATTGTTCTTGGTCATGGTTGATGTCCTTTCAGGAAGGTCTCGATCAAGTCGTTGAACACAACAGATCGCTCTTGATTGGCCAAGTGCCCAGCGCCGGCAACGGTAGCCAACTCGGAATGAGGAATGAGCGAGGCCAGCTCCTGGGCCCGCCCCACAGGTGTGACCACATCGTGCTCGCCCACTAGAACCAGGGTCGGCACCGTTACCCCACCGAGGTCGGGCCGGTGGTCAGTGGCTGCCATCGACTCACAGGCCCAGCCGTAGCCGGGCAAACGGATGCTGAGCGCCATCATCTCAGCAATCGAGCGAACAAGCTCGGGCGGCGCATCAGGCGACACTAGGTGGGCGGCCCGCGTTTCGCTGAAACGCGATGCGCCAACCCGCCGAAGCTCATCTGCTCGGCCCCTCATAGCGGTGGCGCGGTCGGGATTGGTGCCCGAGCCGACCGACGAATCAGCCAGAACTAGGGTGCGGACGAGTTCTGGATGACGCAGGACGAGTCGGGCTGCGATCACCCCGCCCCAAGACACACCGAGCAGGTCAGCGCTTCCTCCCAGTTCTCTTTCGATGAGGCCAGCCGCAGCATCAGCCCAGTCATTGAGACCCATTACAGCAGCCGGATCGGGCGAGCGCCGGTAGCCGGGCGCGTCCCAAGCCACGACCCTGCGCCTTACCCGGTCGGTGAGCGAGAGCTGAGCCTGGAACGCGTCGGCACACGAGCCGATGCCGTGGAGGCACAGCAGTGCGGGATCAGACGGATCACCGTGGGTGGTGAACCAGGCCTCAGTCATCGACATCCTTGGCCGGTGTCTCCGCGGGGAGGCCAAACCGCTCACGTTGAGCAGCGAACACCGGCTCGAGCGTCCGCCGCAAATGTATGACCGGCCGGTCGGCCTGAGCTAAGTGCTCGTCGCGGCGGGCTTCTTCGACCGTCCGCATACTTTCGAGCATCGCCTTGTCTTGGTTGAGGACGTGGAGGTGGGTGCCCCTGAGCCGGAGTCGGTAGAGGCTCCGCCAGATAAAGCGCGCGCCACCCGACACCTCGCGGAAGCGGGGAAAGTGAATCAGCGTTTCGTCGTTGTCGCGGGGCAAAAGGAAGCCGATAATGCGCAAGTCGGGGCCAGGGCCCGCGCTCGGGGGGAGCGGAATGTCGAGCCGGACATGAGGTAGGGCACCAAGGTGCACGTCAATCCAGTCGAAGTTCACGCCGGACTGATTCTTACGGGTGACCTCGAAGCCGTCATCGTGATCGGTGACGAGGACCCGATCGTCCGTGATACCTCCCTTGAGGGTTATCGAGCGGGCGTGCAGGAAGGGGGCGTGCATGAGATCGACCAGGTTCTCTAGGCCCAGCATCCAGTTGGCCGACCAGGCCACGGTCTCGGGGAAGGTTGACCACCGTGGATCGGTGAACTCCTCAGGTAACACAAGAGAGGCTGGCGATTCTGTCCCCATCCAGGCCCAGAGATACCCAGCCTGTTCCTCGACCGGGTAGGCGGACTCTACCCTGGTGCGAGCGGCTAGGGAGCAAGCACCCCCCTGCGATGGTACCGACATGCATTGACCGCTGGCATCGAACCGCCAGTGGTGGTACCAACACTGAAGCTGCCCATCGACGACGTCGCCGATCGAGAGCCGGGCCCCCCTGTGGGGGCAGTGGTCCGCCATCAGTCGAGGGTGACCCTCGCCGTCGCGCCACAAAACCAGGTCCTCGCCTAAGGCCCGAACCGGTACCGGGTCGTCACCAACCAGATCAGATGTTCCGAGCATGTACCAGCGCTCCCGTACCCCGAGTAGGGGATCCCCCACCGGGCGGGCCGGTGGCCCGGGCCACGGGGACGGCACGCGGGATTCCCGCAGGGCGCCCACACCCGTGTACTGGGACAGTCTCCCAGCGAAAGTTTGATTGGCCACCCTCACGTGATCCTCCACGGTGTGTCGCAAAGCTCGCTCGGTGATCGCACCACGGCCCACGGCAAGACGGCAGAGGATCTGGGTTTTTGCGAAATGGGATGATTAATCACGGCACCGACACGCCAGGGCAACGCATGCATCGAGCGGATCCCAGTGGCTGCACACCCCGCTTCTCGTGACAACCCGGCCCCCTGAATGAACCTCTCGACTCTTCATGGCATAATATCGAATGGACGAGCTTTCGCATCGATCGACTCGAGACTCCTGGGTTGGTACGCCGAATCGTCAACTCGGACGACCGCCGGGTGACCGAACGGCCATGAACCCGCTTGCCAATTCTTCGACGGTGATCGCATGAAGCCCGCTCCGTTCGACTACGTCGCCGCCAGGTCCGTCGAACACGCGGTCGAACTCTTGGCGGGCGATACCGAGGCCAAGGTGATCGCCGGCGGTCAGTCATTGATGCCGATACTCAACATGCGGCTCGGGCGCCCCGAATTGGTAATCGACATCGGCCGCCTCGACGTCCTCAATCACGTCCGGATCAGTGAGAGTGGTGCGCTCCTGGTGGGCGCTGCCGCCACCCAAACCCAGTTGCTCGCTCACCCTGGCATCAACCGCGGTTGGCCGTTGCTGGCCACCGCCGTCTCCAATATCGGTCACCCGCAGATCCGCAACCGGGGAACAATCTGCGGGAGTCTTGCCCACAACGATCCAGCAGCCGAACTCCCAGCCACTGCCATTGCTCTCGACGCCACCATGCACATCCAATCGTCGCGAGGCCTCCGGACGATCCCCGCCGAGCAGATGTTCGTAGGTCCGTTCATGACCGCTCTTGCCCCCGACGACCTCCTCATCGAGGCCGAATTCCCCCTGCCACCAGCTGGAGCCGGTTGGTCGTTCCGCGAGTTCGCAACGCGGCCGGGCGACTTCGCAACCGTTGGTGTAGCGGTGCAGCTCATCCGTCGCGATGGGGTGGTGGCCGACACCCGCATCGTACTGTTCGGTGTCGGCGGATCTGCCACCCGGGTGCACTCAGCAGAAGAGGTTCTAATGGGGTCTTCACCCTCCAGGGTCGAAAACCAGGTACGAGCCCAACTCGAGGCCGAGCTCAATCCGGCCGACGATGTCCACGCGTCCGCCGGGCTGCGGCAAGACCTAGCCGAGAAGCTGACAATCGAGGCGATCGCCGAAGCTTGGGAGCGCTGCGCATGAGTCCCAGGGGAGGTAAGGGGCCAATCCATCCAGCCACGCCACCATTGTCTGAGCCGTCTGCCTGGCATGACATCAGCCTGACCGTGAACGACGAACAGGTCTCTGCCCAGGTCGAGTCCCGACTCCTTCTCACCGACTTCTTACGACACCGATTGAGACTCACCGGCACCCATGTTGGTTGCGAGCAGGGCTCGTGCGGAGCCTGCTCTGTTCTGCTCGACGGTGTTGTCGTCCGCTCATGCCTGACCCTGGCTGTCCAAGCCAACGGCCGCGACCTGCGCACCGTCGAGGGTCTCGCCGGACCTGACGACCCTCTCACTACTCTCCAACAGGCATTCCATGAGCAACACGGCATGCAGTGCGGCTTCTGCACGCCGGGCTTCTTGATGTCACTCGCCGGCCTGGCCGAGGACGGAGGGACACCGAGCTCCGACGAGATCGACGAGCACCTCACCGGCAACTTCTGCAGGTGCACTGGCTACGTCAACATCCGAAAGGCGGCCCGGCAGGCGTTCGGGCTGCCTGATCCCGAAGAGCCAAGTGATGGCTGACGACAACAGCTTTGGGTTTTTCGGCCGCAGCCTGGCCCGGGTCGAGGACGATCGACTCCTTCGAGGTCAGGGATGCTTCATCGACGATCTTGACATCCCCAATGTTGTCGACATCGCCTTCGTCCGTAGCCCCCACGCCCACGCCCGCATCCTGAGCATCGACGTGACCGCGGCACAAACCATGCCCGGTGTCGTGGCGGTATACGACGGTGCCAGCGTGGCCGACAGGATCAAACCCCTCACTAACTCAGAGGAACTTCGGGTGCCCGAGGGCATTGCCGCCCTCAACCCCGTCGTCAAGATCCAGCCAGCTCCGATCCTCGCCGTCGACGAAGTCAACTACGTCGGGCAGCCAATCGCCATGATCGTGGCCGAGACCCGCTACCTGGCTGAGGATGCGCTCGAGGTCATTGAGATCGAATACGAAACTCTGCCCGCTGTCCTCGACATGGAGGCCGCCCTTGAGCCCGACGCACCGCTGGCGCTCGAAGGCGAGGTCGACAACATCGGCGTCCACGTGCGGCACGGCATCGGAGACGTCGCCGCCGGCATCGCCGCGGCCGCAGCAGTCGTCGACGAAATTTTCGCCACCCAGCGATACGTCGCTGCCCCCATCGAGACCCGGGGCATGGTTGCCCAAAGCGACCCATTTACGGGCGGACTCATGGTGTGGTCGACCACCCAGACACCGCACCGGGTGCGGGACCACGTCGCCGAGTCCATCGGCCTTTCGGTCGACGATGTGCGAGTCCAATCCGTCGACGTGGGCGGCGGATTCGGCCAGAAGGGAATTCTCGTCGTCGAAGAACTACTGGTCCCGTTCGCAGCACATGACTTAGGCCGAGCGGTACGGTGGATCGCGGATCGTCACGAGAACCTAACTGCCGACGCCCACGCCCGCGAACAGGTTCACCACATCACCCTCGCTGCCGACGCCGACGGTCACCTGCTCGCCGTCAAGGACCGAATCATGGTGAACCTCGGATGCCGCAACATGGTCGGCCTGGTCGTGCCCTACAACTCCTTGTGCCACTTGATCGGGCCCTACAAGGTGCACAACGTCGACCTCGAGGCCACCGGAGTCATCACCAACACCATGTTTACATCGCCATATCGAGGAGCAGGACGACCCGAGGCCACCTTCGCCATGGAGCGGGCCATGGACCGACTAGCAGCGAAACTCGGAATGGAACCAACGGAGCTACGCGAGCGCAACTTGATCCAGCCCGACGAAATGCCCTACCGCACCGGACTACTCGACCGGCGCGGACTGCCGCAGGAGTTTGACTCGGGCGACTACCCCGAAATGCTGTCGAAGGCAGTAGACATGATCGGGCTTTCCCAGTTCCGGCAGGAACAAAAGCTAGCTCGACAAGAGGGCCAGCACCTCGGTATTGGCTTCGCCCTTTACCTGGAGATGACCGGACTGGGGCCGTTCGAAGGGGCCCGCGTTGAGGTCATGCCATCAGGTCGGGTACGGCTCTATACCGGCGCTCCCTCGCAGGGGCAGGGCCACCGCACCGTCTTCGCCCAACTCCTCGCTGACGCGCTAGGTGTGAATCCGACCGACATCGACGTGGTCGCCGGGGACACAGCCTCGATCCCCTACGGCGTTGGCACCATCGCTAGCCGGGCGCTTGTGACGGCGGGTAACGCCATCAACCAGGCTGGAGGGCTACTCAAGCAGCGAATCCTGACTCACGCCGCAGAGTTTCTTGAGGCCGAGGTCTCTGATATGCAGCTCGAGGGCAGCCGAATCAGCGTCAAGGGCACCCCAGCAGTGGGGTTGTCGCTGGCCGAGCTGATCCGCACCGTCCCCAAGCTCGTCGGCGGCTCCGGCAGCGACGGTCTTAGCGAGACTTCCTACTTCCAACCACCCAACTACGCAACGGCCAGCGGCCTGCACGCCGCGATCATTGAGGTCGACCCCTCCACCGGGCGGCTCGACATCCGTGACTATGTCGTGGTCCACGAGGCCGGCAAGATCGTCAACCCAATGATCGCCGACGCCCAAGTCATCGGAGGAGTCGGCCAAGGTATCGGCGGCGCGCTAAGCGAACACATGCGGTATGACGATCAGGGCCAACCCATCACCTCTACATTCATGGACTACCTATTGCCAGTTTCATCGATGGTGCCCGACATCCGCCTCGACGAGATCGTTTGCCCAAGCCCCACCAACCAGTTGGGCGTCAAAGGTCTGGGAGAAGGGGGCGCTGTTGGCCCGCCTGCGGCCCTCGCCAACGCGGTCGAAGATGCCCTCCGACCGTTCAACATCATTGTCCGGTCCGGGCCCCTCTCGCCCAGCCGGATTCGCGATCTGGTGCGCGACCCCAACCACTCCTGAAACCGGCCAATCGAAAAGACCGCTGACGCCCTCAATTTTGAAAAGTAGGGTGAAGGGATGGCAGGGAATCATTGGAAACGGGCAAGTCTCGAGTTGCGGGCGGCCGGGTTTGAGCCCGAGACCATCGCGACGAAGAACACAATCGTTACAGTCGCGGGGGCCTACACAAACGCCCACCGCTGCAACAACCGAGTAGAGCGCATTTCGGACCTGATGTCGGAGTCGATCGCTTCGCATGGCGGACAAGGGTTGGTCGTTGGTGCGCCGGCGGTCTCCGATGCTCTCACCCAAGGTTCACCCAATGCCAGCTACAGCCTCGTGTCACGAGACATCATCGCCGACTCGTTCGAGATCGGGCATCGGGCCCATCACGGCGAGGCGATGGTTGTCATCTCGGGCTGCGACAAGACGGGCGCAGCCGCGATGATGCCCTTAGCTCGCACCAACGACGTTGGACTCGTGATCTACCCGGGGACTAGCTCGCCGGGTTGCGTGGACTTTGAGCCATGGGCGTCAAAGGGTAACAACCTGACGATTCTCGACTGGGCCGAGGCACGAGCAGCAATGCGAGCCGATCGGATCAGCCAAGAGGAATTCGAAGAGGTCGAACGGAACGTGATGCCCGGCAGCGGCACCTGCGGGGCGATGTTCACAGCGAACACCATGAGCACCATTACCGAGGCGATGGGGATGATGTTGCCCAGGGGCGCCTCGCATCCGGCCGACTACGACGCCGCGAGCGATATCCACGACGACGTGAAGGCTCAAGTGGAAGCAACCGCCGAAGCTCTGTACACCCTGATCGAAGCTGACATTCGACCTCGGGACATCATGAACACGAAGGGCTTCGAGAACGCCATCACCACCGCCTACGCGATGGGAGGCTCGACCAACATGTATCTGCATTTGCTGGCGATCGCTCGCGATGCAGAGGTGGCCCTCACCATCGATCGCATCCAGGAGATCGGCGAGCGGGTGCCACTCATTGCGAATCTTCAGCCGCACGGTCCGTACTCGATGGTCGCCCTGCACGAACTCGGCGGAGTGCCGGTCGTGATGAAGGAGCTCCTCGATAACGGCTTCCTACATGGCGACGCCATGACGGTCACCGGAAAGACTCTCGCTGAGAACCTGGCTGACGTGGCCTCGCTGGCTGATTTGGGTGACCAGGACTTGGTGCAACCGGTATCAGACCCGGCAGCCCAACCGAACAACCACATCACCGTCCTACACGGAAATCTAGCTCCGGAGAGTTGTGTCCTGAAACTGGGAGGCAAGACTCTCGAGACGGGCGACTTCCGCGGAATCGCCAAGGTGTTCGAAAACGAACCGGACGCCATGACGGCCATCCAGTCCGGAGTCATCGTGCCTGGCGACGTGGTTGTGGTGCGCAACGTCGGCCCCAAGGGCGGCCCGGGTATGCCCGAGATGGTGATGCTCACTATCGAGTTGCAAGGACGCGGTTTGGGCAAGGACGTCGCGCTCATCACTGATGGCCGGTTCAGCGGTGTCTCCCACGGAATCCTCATCGGACATATTTGCCCCGAGGCGGCCGACGGCGGTCCGCTCGCAGCAGTACAGGACGGCGACACAATCGTCATCGATCCGGTTAATCGGACTCTTGACGTAGCGATCGACGACAGCGAATTACAGCGACGGATGGCGACGATCGGGCCAAGAGACTTGCCGAGCACGATTCCGCAGGGTTCGGTGTTGCGCCGGTACGCCCGACACGTGTCATCGGCCCACTATGGATGTGTGCAGTAGTGAACAAGGCGAGCTACGGCGGACTCTGGTATTCGAGACCCGCGGAGCCAAAAAAAGCGGGCAAGGTCAACGGCATCATTTGGTGGCTAGCTGCGACCTCCGATGGCCTCTCCTTTTAACGTGAGCGACAAGAAACCGACGACTCCTGCGTTCGTTAACAAGCGCGATGCTATGACCCACAAAGAGGCAACTGAGCTGATGTGGGCCGCTCGATCCTGGTTACGCCAGAAAAGTTCCTCACACAACGCCCTCTAAGACAGCGGGCTCGCCACACGCTCAGTGCCCGGGCACCGGCGTGACAGCAAACACAGTTTGCCCGCGCTGACCACCCCGGTCCGTAGCCACGACGGTGAACAGCACCGCAAGCACCAGCATCACGCCGAGAATCGCAGCAGCCAAATTGAGATCGAGATAGCTGCGATAAGCCACGATGGCGCCAGCCGAAATACCGGCGACTGCACCAAACGCCATCATGCACATGTCGCCGGCGCCTTGGACGCTGGCACGCTGTTCGACCGCAAACGCTTCTGTTAGGAGCCCGCTTGCTGCGATGATGCCAAAACACCACGCGAAGCCAATCACGGTCTGGCCGCCAGTAATTCCGATGAATCCTTCGGGAGGCGTGAATCCTGCCCACAACGCCCCGGCCGCGCAGAGCACTCCTGAAAAAATCAGCATCGGGTAGCACCCGATCAGATCGGCAAGCCGTCCGACCAGGGGGCTCAAGGCGTACATGCCAAGGATGTGACTAAACAGCATGATGCTGATGGCACCCTTGCTCTGTCCGCCGTCGTTCATGTGCAGCGGCGTGAGGGTCATGGTGCCAACCATCGTGGCCTGGCTGATCATCATCGCGAGCACTGCCAGCCGAGCCTTGGGGTTCGCGAGTATCAGTCCCAGCGCAGCTCTGAACGGCATTCTTGTGTCTTGGCCCTCGCTACCCACCCCGCCCGCGAGTACTAGCGGATCCGGCCTCAATCGAATTTCTACAATCGCGGCTGCCACAAGGAACAGCAAGGCGCCGATGAGGAACGAACCCGCGTAGTCGGGGAGACCGAGGCTGCGCCCGAGGGGGTCGAACACCGACAGAGAGACCAGCGATCCGAAACCCGAACCGATGGTCGTGGCCGCGACAACCAAGCCGATTGTCGACGCACGGCGCTCGGGCTTAGCGAGGTCCGCTGCGGCGTACCGAGTCGCCATGTTGGTGGCGTTGCCGACGCCAATGAGGGCCACTCCAAGAGGCAGGAACAGAAACTGCCGGGTGATTGCCGCCAACACAGCAAGAAACGCACCGATCGACGCAAGGACATAGCCCGTCCGCAGACCGGGACGTCGGCCGCTTCGAGCCATCATGCGCGCCAACGGGAAGGACGCTACCGCGGCGCCGATGGACAGAGAGGCAGCGGCAAGACCTGCCAAGGTCTTTGAGCCAGTGATGTCATCCGCGAGCAGAGCCGTCACGGAGTAGCCAGCCACCAACCCGATTCCGCCACACATTTGACTCGTGAGCAGCGTTCCGACGGTCCGACGCTGCACTCGTTCAATGTCCTGGTGCCCGGTCGAAAGTGGTTCACCAGTCCCGAGCACTGGGTCATCAACCTGTGTCACGCCCCAGCTCCCATCGGCTATTCCGCTGCCGACGCAGCAAACCGCTGAAACTCTATCGAACACAGATTAGATTTGGGGGTTGTGGACGCTTCCTGGACGAAGATTTCCGGCGGTCGCGCGGATCGCTCTTCCCGAGCCGTGTTGGTCCTCTTCGTCATTGTGGCGACGGCGATGGTCATCGGCACCGTCACTCTCAGCCGTCTTGTAGGCCAACCAGAGCCTGAACAGCACGTAATCACTATCCCAGCAGGCACGGCGATGAGCCTCAGTTTGGGACGCGACGTCGACATCATCCCCCAAGATCTTGATTTCAGGCTTCGGGACCAGCTCACCGTGATCAATGAGGACTCGACGGCTCATCAGATTGGGCCCTTCGTTATTCCTCCTGGCGACCGGCTCGATACGAGGTTCGCCGAGGCCGCCACCGTCGAGGGGTTCTGTTCACTTCACTCGAGCGGCCGCATAACGATCAACGTTGGCGGGACCTGATGTGGGGTAGCTGGTCGAAGGTAATATATTTTCATAGAGTATGAAATTGTCTTGATACCAGGAGAGCTCCAGTGAGCGCCCGTCAGCCCAACCTGCTGTTCGTCTACGCCGATCAGCACCGTGCCGACGTCATGGGTTGCGCCGGCAACGACATCGTCGTCACCCCCCATCTGGATCGGTTGGCCACCGAAGGCGTCCGCTTCGACCAGACCTGGACCGAAAGCCCAATCTGCCAGCCGGCCCGCGCCTCGCTACTGACCGGCCGCTACCCCAACAACCACGGGGTGCTCGGAAATTTCGCCGGCGACTGCCAACCCGAATGGGACACCTTCCCCCGCCACCTACAGCAGGCCGGCTACACCACGGCGTCGATCGGCAAGACCCACTTCTCTGCCTGGCCGATGGCGGCCGAGCCGGGCACGCCCGCACCGACCGACGAATGGATAGGGAGCTTCGGGTTCGATCACGTCGTCGAGGAGTTCGACAAGTATGTGCACCTCTTCGACGTCGAGACCCCGTACATGCAGTTCCTGCGCGAACACGATGCACTCGAGCCGTACCAGGAGATAGTGCAGGCCAATTTCCGGGGCGGAGACCGGCACTGGAACGGCGTCACCTCTCCCCTGCCCCAGGAGCTCGATCTCACGTGCTTTCTGGCTGACGAGGCGCAACAATGGCTTGACCGTCGGCCGGACGACGTGCCCTGGTTTCTTCAACTGTCGTTCGTACAGCCACACGTGCCGCTGATGGGCGACCCCGTCTGGGCCGACCACTACGCCAAAGCCGCCATCGAACGCACCGCTCGGTCTGAGCCGACAGCGACGACAGACGAATGGGCCACCCACCTGAACGGACTCCGCAATCACTCACACAGCGAGTTGCTGACCGACGAGTTTGTGTTGGCTGGCGCCCGTCAGTACTACGCGATGGTGTCGCTGATCGATCAACGAATCGGAGACCTTCTTGCCCAACTCGAGAAAAAGGGCCAACTAGATAACACGTGGATCGTCTATTCGGCCGACCATGGCGAGATGCTCGGCGACCACGGCCTAATGGCCAAGATGAACTTCTACCGATCGTCGGTGCGGGTACCGTTGATCGTGCGCCCCCCCGGCGGCACCACCGGCCGGGTCGAAACCAAACCGGTCCAAGCCTTCGACGTCGCCGCCACGCTGCTCGACGCTGGGGCGGCTACCGCCCTTGATGGTGCCCCGTCCCGGTCGCTGGTGACACTCGTTACCGGCGGTGAAGGCACTGCCCGCCATCACGCGGTGAGCATGATCCGCCTGCTCCCGAAGCTCCCGACCTGGCAGGCCATTACCGACGGCCAATGGCGGGCCACCTTCAACGCCGAC
>Ga0206683_10001276_pt1 | contig 17576 bp, 13 predicted proteins | sample M280m12015metaG_FD_155483 | JGI IMG/M metagenome (GOLD analysis project Ga0206683, IMG submission 155483) | Ammonia-oxidizing marine archaeal communities from Monterey Bay, California, United States - M2 80m 12015 | ecosystem: Environmental > Aquatic > Marine > Intertidal zone | place: USA...
TTCAATTAATTTTGGTAACTATGAAGGTAGATTAAAAATTGCTGGTATCAAGTTAATTTTAGACGGCTCACCCCAGGGAAAAACTGCTTACTTAACTGAGCCCTATTATAAACCCCCTCACAGCGAAGCAGAATCATACAAAGGATATCCCCTAATACCTCAATCAGAAGTATCGAAATGGGTAAAACACTATGCTGACCTAAATATCCCTATCATGGCCCATGCCAATGGCGATGCTGCGGCTGATATGCTTATTAAGGCTGTAAAAAAAGCAGAAATTACCTCTGATCATCGAACCATCATGATTCATGCACAGACTTTAAGAGAAGATCAGTTGGATCAAATGAAAGAGCTAAAAATTATTCCTTCTTATTTTTCAACACATACATTCTACTGGGGAGACTGGCACAGAGATTCAGTATTGGGCCAAGATCGTGCCATGCGCATAAGCCCAACAAAATCTACCCTTAATAGAAAAATGCCTTTCACTGTTCATAATGATGCTCCAGTTGTGCCTCCAGATATGATTCGTTTGCTTTGGTCTACAACCAACAGAATGACTCGGTCTGGCAAGATTCTTGGTGAAGACCAAAAAATCTCTACCTATGAAGCTCTTAAAGCAATAACAATTAATGCAGCTTATCAGCACTTTGAAGAAGATATCAAAGGCACCATTGAGGTTGGCAAGCAGGCTGATTTAGTTGTCTTGTCTATTGATCCTTTAAGCATTGATACAAAAAACCTTTTAGAGATTGATGTAGTGGCAACTTTTTCTCAAGGACTAGAAATATTTAATGCAAAAAAATAAAGGGGCAAAAAGCCCCTTTCTTTAAATAATAGATACAAACTATCTTGAAACTTTAAATCCTAATTGGCTTTGCACTAAGGATTCTTCTGACATATCACCTCTAGCAATAACTTGTCCATCATCGCTGAATTGGAATCTTGTTACTTGATTTTCTTCATACTGAAGGTCGGTAATATCATCAGTAAACTTATGCCAAGTCCAAGCATAAACAACGTTCTTACTTCTGTTTGCGGCGACTTCAATAATCTTATATTCATCTGCGCCCCAATCTTTAGCATTAGAAGATTCAATATTTTCCATAACCTGAGCTTTTGTGTATCTAGGACTCACCAACCCCCTGTTAAAAGATACGTCTACGTTCTTTCCATTTCGCTCTACAACAGCTTTAACGGGTTGACCTGGAAGACCTGTAAAAGATAAGACCCCATTCTCTCTATTTTCTCTAGTTGCAGGAACGCCTGCAACAGACACAAAAGTATCGCCGCTTTGTAAAACTCCAACAGCTGGGCTATTTTCAATTACCCAATCAACTACCATCTCGTCGTTGCTAGGATCAAAATTAAACCCAAAGCCAATAAATCTTCCGGGATAGTTATAGCCATCATCAGACATATGTTTTTTTACAACAGCCATAAAAGAATCTTTATCAGTATAGCCAGCATCAATCCATGATTTAGCAGTTTTAATGTTATTCATCATTACTTTCTGGCTAACTTTTGATTCCTCATGATGGCCAGCAAAGATTTGAGAACTTAAAAGTAATGGAACTATTAATAATGTTTTTAAAAAATTCATTTTTCTCCAATTTGTTTATTAATATTAAATATAACACTTAAGACAATAAGTTATTTTAAAAGGCTGAAGAATATCCAATAATAAACTAAATACTTTTCGAGATTATTTTTATCAATTATGCTGACCCAATGAAAAATAAAATTAACTTCACTGATGGTTTGTTTTTAATGCAAACACTTCTATTACCATTTGCATTAGCACTAATGATTAGCCCTATAGCTAAATCAAACGAAAACCGTGCTGAGTTCGAGCCAATGGATGTATTTGAGCTTGAATGGGCCACTGATCCACGCGTCTCACCCAATGGAAAAACCATTGTCTATGTTCGAAAATCAAATGACATCATGAAAGATCGTGAGCGCTCTAACTTGTGGCAGATTTCAGTTGACGGAACAGCGCATAGGCCACTTTATTCTGGCCTAACAAGCATCAGATCTCCTCGCTGGTCTCCAAAGGGAGGGAGAATCGCTTTTGTCTCCAACGATACAGGATCTCAGCAGATTCATGTCCGGTGGATAGATAATGGAGAAACAGCAGTTATTTCTCAATTACAATCTTCGCCCTCCAATTTATCATGGTCACCAGATGGTAAATGGCTTGCATTCACTATGAATGTAAAAGCGCCATCTCAAAGCATTGCTGAACCTCGCACTAAACCCGAAGGAGCCAGCTGGGCAAAAAAACCTATAACAGTTACAACAACTCAGTATCAGTATGATGGACAAGGGATTGTAGAGCCTGCATATCGACATATATTTATTGTTCCTGCTGATGGAGGCTCCGCGCGTCAGCTTACTAAAGGTAATTTCAATCATTATGGGTCTCTTACCTGGTCACCTGACAGTGCTCAAATTTTCTTCTCAGCTTATCGCTCTGATAACTGGGAGCTTGTAAGTGATGAAGCAGATATTTATTCTGTAAATGTAGCTTCGAAAGAAATTAAGCAAATTACTTATCAATCCGGTGCTGAACGCTCACCGGTAATATCGCCAAATGGTAAATTGATTGCATTTAGCTTTGAAGAAAGAAGACCTCTTGCGTATACCCGTGATCAAATCGCAATTATGGATGTAAATGGAAATAACATACGCTTGTTAACAGAAGATCTGGATGGAGATGCAGATAATCTAATGTGGTCTAGTGATAACAAGTCACTTTTTTATACTTATGATGAACGTGGCATTAGAAAGATCGGCCAAGTCACAATGAAAGGAAAGCTGAATGAGATCGCAAATGGTCTTGGCGGAACAACCCTGGGAAGGCCCTATCTTTCAGGAGGCTTCCATGCTGTTAATAATACCATTGCATATACTCACGGAACTTATGAGCGCCCTGCTAATGTTGCTGTTGTTAATGAAGGGCAAATACAAATTCTTACAGCTTTAAATGAAGATCTTTTAGGTCATAGAAAACTAGGGGCAGTCAATGAAATTACCTATGAATCATCCTTTGATGGGCAGGAAATTCAAGGTTGGTATATCACTCCACCAGACTTTGATCCTTCAAAAAAATACCCATTAATTCTTGAAATTCACGGTGGACCGCATCTAGCATATGGCCCATATTTCTCTGCCGAATTACAAATCATGGCTACATCTGGGTATGTTGTTTTTTATAACAACTATCGTGGCAGCTTATCTTATGGTGAGGATTTTGCCCTGCTTTTACAATATAAGTATTCCAGCAAAGAAGACTTTGCAGATCACATGTCTGGCATAGATGCTTTGATTGATCTTGGTTTTGTAGATGACAATAACCTTTTCATTGCTGGTGGAAGTGCTGGTGGGATAGCTACTGCATACGCAGTTGGATTAACAGATCGCTTTAATGCGGCTGTAGCTGCTAAACCTGTAATTAATTGGTTAAGTAAGCCGCTAACGGCAGATTCTATGGTTGGTCAAATCTACCACCAATTCCCAGGCCCTCCTTGGGAACACCTAGAGCATTACTGGAAAAGATCACCTTTATCATTGATGGGCAATGTCACAACACCGACAATGCTTATAACCGGTGAGAATGATAGAAGAACGCCGATCTCTGAAACTGAACAATTCTACCAAGCTCTCAGGTTACGGGGAGTAGATAGCGCAATGGTTCGTTTGCCAGATACCTCCCATGGTATAGCCAGTAGACCATCAAGATTAATATCAAAAGTTGACCATATTCTTGCTTGGTTTGAGCGTTATAAAAAGGTCAAATGAAAAATTAAAAACTGTGCGAGAAAGACATCAAGCTTTCAATCACGAATCTAAAAATTATTTTTTGCAACTATGCTAAAGTTATCAGCACTATTTAATAACAAGATATACAAATAATTGAGGAGATTTTATGAAAAATCCAATTGAAACAGCTGTCCATACTCATTTAAATGGCTGGAATGCAAATAGTCCTGATTACGGGGACAGAGATAAATGGCTAACTGCTTGGCATCCTGACTGCATCTTTCAAGACCCAGTTGGCGGCAAAGAAAAGCATGGCAAAGGAGCCAGAGAAGACACATGGGATAAAGGTTTCCAACCCGGACATAGTTGGAATTGCGAACTAGTTTTTATGTCTGTTAATGTCGATCAAGTAGCCGTACATTTAATCAATCATGGGAATATTGATGGTAATACCTTTGATCTAGAATCTATCGAAATCTATTGGATTGGTGATTGCGGAAGAATTGTCCGTTGTCACACATATTTTAATCCAACTGAAGACATGAATCTGGATCCATACTGGACTGTATAGACCTGGTTTCCTGCTCCAGTCTTTATAAGCTCTGTTTAAAATTTTTTACTCGCTGCTTTTAATTAATTTTTTTAAAAATAGCAGTCCTAGTTTTCCACTTTTCTCAGGATGAAATTGCACTCCTAGAATATTATCTCTACCTACGATTGAGGTAATTTTATTCCCACCATAATCATAATGACCAATTAAATGATCACTTTCTTGCACTTTGAACTCAAAAGAATGAATTGTGTAAAGGCTCTGTTCTTTCAAGTCTTTTAAAAAACTAACATTTTTATTGGCTGAAGAAATTTGCTGCTTTGCCCATCCTATATATGGAATTTTTAGAGTCTTCTCATCTAATGCTTTGCTAGGTATCTTTGATACAACTCCTGGAATAATGTCTAAACCGCTATGGCTACCAAACTCCTCACTGCATGAAGCAAAAATCTGCATTCCAAGACAAATTCCCAAGATAGGCTTACCCTTTTTAACATGTTCTTTGATTGCGTGGATTAAATCTTGCTCTGCAAGTGCTTGCATAGCCACTCCAAATGCTCCTACTCCAGGCAGAACTAGAAAATCACTTGATGAGATATCTTTGGCCACACTAGAAACCTTTATTGGTTTATCAGAAGCTACCTCCAGCGACCTTCTTACACTAAAAATATTTCCAATACCATAATCTACAATAGTAATAGATTTAATCATGATTCTGTCCTTACTGGAATAGAGTATTCAGATGCAATCTTTCTTAAATCTGAGAGTGTATACTTAGCGAAATGTAATGCATCTGCAAAAGCAACAGCATCTGCTCCAGCCTGAACAATATCTTGAAGATGAGAATTCTCTCCGAAACCCCCACTTGCAATAACTGGAACCTCAACTAAGGAGCTTATTCTATGAATTAACTCATTATCAAATCCCTTTCTAGTTCCTTCTTGATCTATCGATGTAACCAGTAATTCTCCTGCCCCTAGTTCAACTCCTTGGCATGCCCATTGTTCCACGTCTAAGTCAGTGGATTCTCTTCCACAATCTGTATAAACCTCCCATTCGCTATTATTAGATTTTCTTTTTGCTTCAATAGATAGAACCATGCATTGAGAACCATATTTATTTGAAATAGCTTTAATAAGGCTAGGATCTTTTACAGCAGCCGTATTTATTGCCACCTTGTCAGCTCCTGCTTTTAGTAAATTTGAAACATCATCAAGATTTCTTATGCCGCCGCCTACTGTTAAGGGTATAAATATATCCTGAGCTGTTCTTTGAACAATTTCTAGTAAATTAGATCTCCCATATAAACTTGCAACAATATCTAGATATAAGATTTCATCAGCACCATCTTCATAATACTTACATGCATGTTTTTTAGGATCGCCGATTATTCTTAAGCCTTCTAAATGAACACCTTTAATTAAATTTTTACCTTTAACATCCAGCCGAGCAATTAGTCGTTTAGGTGGAGTATTACTCATTGATTCAAGGATGATGTGATATGTTGCAAATTCGCTTATTTGGGATGATGGCGTAGAACCCAATGTCCATTTTCTATTGCCCAGAGGTGTGGCGATCTAAACGTATCACAGAGATCAAGAAACTCGTCTCTCTCCATACTAATGAATTCAAGAAACTCCTTCTCATAGCGTGAGGGATATTCGCCCTCAAATTTATTGATTAGAGCTAGGCCCTCTTCTTTGTCTATATGTTGATTTCTAATTTCTTGAGCCGAATCTAACATTGCCCTGCCAACACCAAACTTAATCCATCTTGTATAGTAAAAAAATCCATCAGTCTTATCATCTAAGCTGTTATATTTTGAATAAGTGCCCTCTGTTCTTACTGGATTTGCTTCAAAGCCTGTATTTTCAACAGCATAATAATATGCTTCTTGTGGAACCCAGCTTTTGTAGTAACCTAAATATTTAAAGCTAATCTTTTTTTCAGCGATTAGATTTGCATCCATGGGCAAATAACTCTGCAGATCAATTAATGGGACTCCATCGTCAAGATATTCACCTACTGGTTTTCCTCCAAGCAATATATCTCTTTGAGGGGTGTTACCAATAAAATCCATTTTAAAACCTTCACTTTCTGAATTTGTCCCTTTTTGCGCAAACTCTGAGGTCTCATGAGAAACTTCCTCCCCATATTCACCTGGCATTTCGCCATAAAAAATTAAAGGAATATTTAATTGCGCAGCCATTTTAGTAATAAATGTCTTTTGCCCCAATATGAATGGTTGAAATGGATGAAGCAAGTTAATAGTTGCATTTCTAGTAATCATGCGATGGATATGACCATTAGGTGTATAAAGAAAATTATCAAAGCCACCCACATGCATCCAATTCTGAAAATTTTTCCAGCCAATGTCAGTATAAAGATGAGGTGCCCAAGTTACAGTTAATGGATGCATTCCATATTTATATTTAAGCAAATGAGATTGCATCGAACCGTCTTTTCCACCACTTCCTCCAATTATGCAGTCATAACTGCCATCATTTTTTCTAAATTTATTACATAGTTCTTGGAGCTCTTCTTCTCTTTCCTCCCAGTTTATTACTTGATTTCTTTTTAATTCATGAAATCTACATGCACGGCAAACATTGTCTGCATCGAATTGCATAGTAACTTTTGATGTTTCTTTGGTATTCTCGAACTCATTTGTAGACATGGGTTCTTGATTGGAAATATTACATTTTGAACAGAATTTTACCTCTTTAGGCAAACCATATTTCACTTCAAGCTGATCTTGAGGAAGCTCAAACTCGCTTTTAACAATAGGTGTGGTAGATGTTAATTTCATAAGTTGAGGAAGTTGTTAATTAAAAAGTGTTTTTAAAAAATATTAAAGCAAAGGGTTAAATTTTAGACACATTAGAATTCCTCACAAAGCAGTTATCAAATTATACTAAGCAGCAGTTGTAAATAACTTTCGATAGAACCCAATTTCGTTGAGGTAAATGCTTAGAAGCTAATCGATACTAATGAATATTTAGCTATAAATCAAGTTTTCAAAATTTTATTAATATTAGGATTTATAATTTTGTTATTTCGATATTTTATTCAAAAAAGTTTCACTAAAATGACCATAAGATTTTTCTTTAAATGCATTAATATTGTGATATTTAGTAAATTCATCCCAATGCGTGCTTAGTAGATTCAAAACATGCTGTTTTTGTATAGTATTGTCCTTGGAAGGATCCCATATTCCAGCAACTTTCTCTTCAATTTCTTTTGCAACCTCACATATTTCTTCATCTGTATTATCAACCTCATGCCAATCGTACTTATTTAAATCTTCGCTTTCATGAAAAGAAATTATTCCACTGGTTATGATGTCCTCAAGCGGTATGGCTTGATTATTTTTATCGACTATAGTTTTAGGCATCCAAATAGTTTTTGGATTACTTGAGTTAAAATCTCCAAAAGGTAAAGCATTTACATAGGCTATTGGTCTTCTGTATATATCAGCTACTGAATCTAATCCAGAAGATGTGCTTATACAAAAAGTACAATTAGCCATCAACCATATATCTAAAAAATCTGATGAAAGCTCACAAAATGGATAATCTAAAAACTGATCGCTATCGATAAGCATTTTATCTTTTACTAAAGAACCCATTCTAATTACAAAATAACCTCTTGATATTAATTCGTTGACAGCCAATGCATAAGACTGACAGTCAGAATCTCTATAATCATGATATGAATTATCACGATTAGGAAATGTTTGCTCTAGATATGCCGAATCTCGAATATTTAAACAAACATATTTGTTATTACTACATCCCATTTTTTTTAAGAAGCTATTTCCACAAATATCTTCGGCAACAGAAAAAGGAAATGCTTGTTTAGTTTTCTTGCGAAGATTTTGTGTATCTCTAGTGAGTTTTTCGTAGTTAGCGTATAGACCGCTCTCATCGACATTGTAAAATATTGCACTACCTGGTAAGTATAGATTTGCCTTATAGATAAATTGTACAAATCTATAGATATGCAATTTTCGTTTAATTAGTTTTAAAAAAAAGGTATTGGCTGGAGCGCAACTTAGGAAAAATAAGTTGAGTATTCTCTTATTCTCATATAAGTCATGGGTACAAGAAAAATGCATGCTGATTTCAGCTAAATGACCTATTCTGTCTGCGGGAAGTATGCCAACACGAATATGTATCAGGGGGTAAAGCAGCCTGATTAAAAGCGCAGCTGGAATGCCAAACAAGTAAACAAGCAGTTCCTTAGTAATAGCTTTAATTTTTATGGTTAATAATTCTTTCATAAATGCTTAATTAAATGGAAGTTTGAATTTATTGTATTAAGTAATCTGTTGAGTAAACTCACTTAAAGTTTTGATATATTCATCGGTACTATTAATTATGTTCTTAATTTTTTCTTGGTCCTTGGGCCAATTAAGAGATGCCTCGTAAAAGGGATACTTATGGTTATTTTCTAATCTTTCAGTGAGTAAGTTAATTGGTAAAACCCCAGATCTTAGCGCCTCACATTCAGTAGTTGATCCCCAGCCAGCAACAAAATTAGCCTTTATTTTTTTTAAAACAAGATCTGTTGAATCTTCATCTGTTGCGAGTAATTTAAATTTATTGGTTCGTATAAATTCATTCATAAATACCCCATCAGAGTCAGGGTGAGGCTTAATATAAACTTCATGATCATGTACTAAAAAAAACTGAGCTATGCTGAGAAGTGTATTTCTCATTGAGGCGTTAATGTCTTTCTCATAGTCTAGATAGATAATTATAACTTGATCTTGTTGGCTTATTTTTTCCATTGGGTATAAAGATACTTCCACGCCCTCTATAGCCTCAAGAATAAAATTTGCTTCAATCTGAGAGTAAACGAAGCATGAAGTAAATTGCGGGTATAAGATATTGGGAACTAAGCTAAGTAACCCATGTGCAATAAAATGGGTGCTGATGCCTTCTTGAATAGATGCATAGGTGCTCAAGTCATCTCCGCCTGAATTATAGTAATTGGGGGCTACATCAGAATCTTTAATGTTTTGAAACATAGCACAAAAATATGAGTAAGTTGCTATGTTTGCAATAACATTTTTTGTAATTGTTCTAAGTAATTTTTTATTATGTTTACAGCGAAGAAATAAAAATATATTTTTATAGTTTTTATACGCATGCTTTAAGATATTCTTGAGAGGTAAATACCTAAACTTAGTATATTCCTGTCGATCAAATATTTTTATCATCTCATGCGGAATCTCATTGGATGGGTTTATGTATTTAAAATAATTTTTATGCCTGTAACTTCTTTCAAGTTCACTCACGTAATGACTAGGTTGTGTGTATTTTTTTTTTCTAGTTAAGCTTAAAGAGATCTGGGACAAGTATAAAAAAAATATTTTGCTTAAAGGTATCAGGGCTAATTTAATTTTGAGAAATAAGAGGTTGATGAAACTAATCTTATGAAAATTATCTTGATCATTACTTATTAAAAGTTCGATGGATTCATCACCATAAAGCATCCACTGGTTATGCGAGCGAACTATTTCTTTTAGATATTTCAGATCTCTCATAATGATTGTTTCAAAATTCTGCTAGCAACCTAACTAACTAGTTATGTACAAGCTTGCGAAATTATAATCAAAACTGGAGCGGGAAACCAGGTTCGAACTCGCGACCTCAACCTTGGTAGAGTTGTGCTCCACCCTGAATTGTTTTCACAACTCACTCCACTTCATCACTTGCAATTCTGGCTTAGGAACCTTTGCACCAATAGCATCTAACCATCGCAGTGTAATAAAGCCAAAATTGTGGCCACTTGTATCCAACCAATTAGGATGCCCAGGATCTTTATGGGCAACCACAAATTCTACCGAACCATCTTCAGAGTAATTCACCTCATCTAGAGTCAAAGAGGTGGATCGGTTAAGGTAATCTGCAGTTTCATGCCATCGAGATTCTAAAGCAATATTCCAGTAACGTGTGTTTGGCGGCTGAACCCGCATAATCAAGACCTCATTATCTTCAAGCTGGTAACTGCCAATCATATATAGGTTGTCATTTCCAGTAATCGCCCCTCCCAAGGTATCTGAGGTAGCCTCAATAAATACATTGGTTTTCTCCATCAATTCTGGCAAAACCCTATGATGCAAAGTTGTCAAACTTAAAAAGGCATAGCTAGTACCTATAATTGCATTTGCAATCTCTTGATCAGTGACGGGTTTATACTGAATTGGGGAGCCCAAAACTTCAATACTTAAAGTAGGTAATTCCTCTTTCTCTCGCACAGCAATATATTGCCGCACTAAAATACCTGATGCATCATCCGGAATTTGAACCCATTGACCTGGTATATCAATCGCTTCTTGACTAAGAATCAATGTAAAGTTTCCGTCTTGGTCAAGTTCAAGCGTCTGATCGCTAAGATATGCAAACTGGCGCCGAGGTGTATTGCCTTGACCAGCATTGAATGTCAAACCTAAATAGCGAACGGAACCTATATTACCTGTGATTTTATAGTTGTACTGTCCATCAATTGCTGCAAATTCATATTCAGCATCTGGATTATCGCCTCCAACCTTACGCACCAAAGTATCCATTCTTTGAAAATGTGGCATACGGGGATTTGCATCGGCAGCCACTTCTACACTCATTGCTATCACACGCAATAGCCAACGCATGCCTTCAACAGCTTCCTGCTCAGTTCTAGCATCGCTGAGCACCATCTTACGAGCAGCTGATAGCATTTCCTCAAAATCCAAAAAAGCTTGATGAGATTCAAGCTTTAAATAGTTTTGATTTGAACTTGTTCCAAAATTCACAAGAGTTGAATATAAGGCTGCACCACGAGGAGCTTGATAGCCTACAAATCCACCAATAATGAAAATTATTATCGCAATAAGCGCAATAACAAACTTTTTAAGCATGGTCACTATTCCTATTTTCCTTTTCAGATTTTATATAAATAATACACTGAAACATTACACAAAATACCGTACCTACTTCGTACCTACAAATAAATAATTGAAACGAAGCAATAAGCACTAAAGCCTTCTATGGGGTATTAGCTATAAAGCCTGTTTTAATGAGGTTAAAGTCTTGGTGGAAGTGGAGCGGGAAACCAGGTTCGAACTGGCGACCTCAACCTTGGCAAGGTTGCGCTCTACCAACTGAGCTATTCCCGCTTTTGAGTTGGTTAATATACATCCAAGAGATGTAGCATTCAAGAAAATATTAATTGCTTAAGTTTTCAATAATTTGATCTCTGTGCTCACCTAAAGCTGGAGCTGTTTTAGTCACTTTCATTCTATTGCCATCGAATATAGCTGGATGTGAAACTGCGTTCATTTTTCCTTGATGAGGGCTATCCATCTGAAAAATAGTATTGCTAGCTACAACTTGAGGTTGATTGATCACCTCATCACGAGGAACATACGGAGAGCAAGGCACATCATTGTCCCTTAATGCATTTATTGCCTCTTTAACCGTGTAATCATGAAATCTAAAAAGAGATTCTTGAAGAAGTTCAGTCATGTTCTGACTTCTGGCTGAAGCATTTTTAAATCGAGAATCTGTTTTAAATTCTGGCTTTCCAATTGCGTTAAAAATACCAAACCATTGCCCATCTGTCATGGCTGCGATAGTAAAGAAACCATCCTTTGCAGGAATGAGACTATTGTATGTAGATGATAAGGGAGGAGCTATTTTCACATCTTTATCAAGCAAAGTATGGTTCATCATGCCATCGGGCCATAAAAAAAAGATAGCTGAATCAAGCATCGATAAAGTTATGTGGCTTGTTTCTCCTGTTCTCTCTCTTTTAAATAAGGCAGCGGTTAAAGCTTGGCAAGCTGTGTAGCCAGTAATTTTGTCACAGATTAAAGTTTTCATATAAGCTGGCTCAGCACCATTCGACTGGATGCTGGTTGCACCAGACATTCCTTGAATCACATGATCATATGCAGGAGCCTTTGATAAAGGCCCTGACTCTCCAAAACCAGAAATGGCTACATATATAATATTAGGATTTATATCTCTTAAGATATCCAACCCAAGACCCAATCTCTCATTTACTCCAGGTCGATAATTACTTATGAATACATCAGCCTCTTTGACTAACTCAAGTAAAATTTTTACTTCCTCTTTGTCTTTTAGGTCTAGATTAAGCGATTGCTTACCTCGATTACAATTAGCAAAAATAGCTGAAAAACCTCCTTTTTGCGTCCCTAGATAACGCATAGAGTCTCCAGATCCAGTTGGTTCAACTTTTATAACTTCAGCGCCTTGGTCACAAAGAATCATAGTTGCCAATGATGCTGTCACAATACTTGATAGCTCTAAAATTTTTATCCCTTGAAGTGGTTTATCAATGCTCATTAAATTTTTTTTGTTGAATTTATAACCTTCATCATATGATTCAATCATTTCAATACCAAGCAAATGTATAAGTAATTAATATAATTATATGTACCTTATATACAAAAATATTATGTTTTAATAAAACTTACTTATAAATAATTTGTATATTAAAACAGAGTATTATTCATAAAAAATATGTACCTTTTATTTTATAAAATTTAGTATAAAGTCATCTTTTTATTTTTAAATTTTTAGGGAAATTTCCATGTACAAATTCAGATATATTTTATCTTTATGTTTTATTTTTATCTTTTTGCCAGACACATTGGCACAATCAGGTGAAATCGAAGAAATCATCACAACTGCTACTAAAACAGAAAAAACTCTTCAAGAAGTTCCTGTTGCTGTATCAGTAATAAGTGCTGATGAAATAGACAAAGCAAACGTAGTTGATGCGTTTGATTTAATGCAGGTGGTTCCATCTTTGGACACTAGACAATACCAATCATCTAAAAATGCTGCTTTTTTTATTAGAGGCTTTGGAAACGGTTCAAATAATAATGGTGTTGAGCCTTCGGTAGCTTTATTTGTTGATGGTGTATATCGATCAAAAATGCAAAGCCGAATCAGTGATCTGCCAATGGTTGAAAGAGTCGAAGTTCTTCGTGGCCCTCAAAGTACTCTGTTTGGAAAGAATGCAAGCGCAGGTGTTATTAATATAATTACCAAAAAGCCTTCATTTGAAAATTATGGAAAAGTATCTAGTTCCTTTGGAAACTATAATTCAAAGAAAGTAAGAGCCTATTACACAGGACCATTAAACGAATCCATGGCCTTTAGCCTAAGCGCTGATTCCAATAAAGCTGATGGTCATGCTAAAAATCTAGTTACTGGCAACGATACGAATAATAGAGATAGATACTCGTTAAGAGGCGAGCTGTTGATTGAAGCAGCTGGTGATACAGAAATTAGAATCACAGCTGATTATGATGAATACGATGAGTTTTGTTGTCAGGTAACTAACGTTGCCGCAGGCTTGGCAAAGCAAACCGTATATGCACTTGGTGCTCAAGCAGCTCCCAATAGTCCTTACGACTCTAATGTTTATTTTAATTTTGATTCAATGGCTAAAGGAGAGAATTCTGGAATCTCTATTAATTTAGTTAAAGAAATGGAAAATATGACTTTTACAAGCATTACTTCTTCAAGAGATTCAGATAGTTTTGAAAGCCAAGATATTGATTTTGACAGCGCGTTAATACTAAATCCAAATGATACTAATGTAAATTTGAAAGCAAAATCTCAAGAGTTTAGATTGGCATCAAAAAGCAATGAAAAAGTTAATTGGTTGATTGGCGCATACTACTACGAAGAGGATCTTAAAAATGATTCAGCTGTTATCTTTGGTCCAACTTGGAGGACCTATGCCGACATCCTAACATTTGGACTAACTGGTGGAGCCGCTGCATTATCTGATTTAGCAGCAATTGGTGTTCCTTCAGCTGCAATATTTGCAACCGGGCAAGGAAGTACTGGTTATTTTACCCAAGAGACTGAAACAACAACGTTTTTTGGTCAAGTTGACATTAACCTTACTGATAAATTTAGTGCTGTCCTTGGAGCAAGCTACATTGAAGATAACAAAGTAGCTACTGGAAGAGATGTAAATACTGATATCTTTTCTCAAATTGGTTTTGTGGGTGTTGGTACTTTTGGGTTAATCCAAGCGGGCTTTGACCCAGCTACTGCTGCAGCATTAGCAGTTAATCCCCAATTTAATCCATTGCTAGGCTTTCAAGCTCTGCAATTTCTTCCAGAAATGCAACCATTTCCTGGTGTAGGCCAAAGTGGTCGATCATCAGATGACAACATTGATTACACTGCAAAACTGACATATGCATTTAATGAAAATACATCTGTATATGGTGGAATTTCAACAGGTTTTAAATCTACTGCATGGAATCTTTCTACAGACTCAAAACCGGATGCAGCTGAAATTGCTGCATTAGCAACTGCAGGCAAACCTGTTGCTGAAAATACAGCTCTTGGTCAAAGGTATGCATCGCCAGAAGAAGCAGAGGTTCTTGAGCTGGGTATAAAAATGAGGCTTCCTACTGGATATTTAAATATTACTGCGTTTAAGCAAGAGATTAAAGACTTTCAATCCAATACATTTGTTAGTTCTGGCTTTATATTAGCGAATGCAGGACAGCAATCATCTGAAGGATTTGAATTTGATCTAATGTTTTCTCCAGTCCCAAGCATAGATATTACTCTTGGTGGATTAATGATGGATTCAAATTACGATTCCTTCATTGGATCAGCTGCAGGGGATGTTAGCGGAACAAAGCCAGAAAATGTTCATGATGATTCACTTACAAGCTCTATTACATGGAACTGGAACAGAGGCAATACTGATGGTTACATTAGATTAAATCATCTATATTCTGGTCCAACATTAATTAGGATAGAACCTGATTTTAACGCTGCTATGTGTGCCGTTGGAACTTGTGAGAAAACAAAAGATACCCTTAATTTTAGTGCAGGTATCTCTAGAGGAAATTTTGATATCGTTTTTTGGGGCAATAATATAAATGATGATAAGTATCTTCATACTGCTTTCCCATCAGTGGGTGATCCTGTGAGATCATCTTTTGAAGGGTACCCTAATGCACCAAAAACATATGGCATTACAGTTAATTACTCTTTCTAAGATCATTTCCCCCCTTAGTTGTGGTTATTTAGAATAGTAATAAAAGGAGCTCGAAAGAGCTCCTTTTTTTTGTTTAAAATTTTATTTACTTAAATTGTCCAATGCTTCTGACATCTTTTTTTGAAGAGCGCCTATGGCCTGCAGCGGCCTGATCATCACTTTAAAGTCAATAATTTTGCCCTCATCATTCCAGCGAATAATATCAACTCCGTTGACAGAAATATCTCCAATATAAGTTTCAAATTCTAGGACGCTATCAAGGCCATCGACAAGCTCACGAATATACTCAAATCTATCCATATCAAAAGTTTGACCAGCACCCATTAAATAAAGCTTCGACATCTCTTTTCCTTCAATAGGTTTAAAAACTATTGGTGAGGTAAAGACGCAGGATTCATCAAGAATTTCATCTAATAATTTTGGGTCATTGGAGATTAAGCCTTCGTGCCACTTTTTTAAATATGAGTGTGTTTTATTCATTTGAGTATTAAAAACTGTTGAGCAGAAGGATGCAAGCAGTGTTTTAAGATCAAAAGAGCCCTTGTAACTGAATTGTTAAAAATCTAAAAAGCGACTAAAAGACTATTTTTTTCTTCTTAGCTTACGAAGACGAGCATATTCATTTTGTAGCTTTTGTTCTGCTAAATTACGTCTTCGATGGCGTCTATCTCTAGCTGCTTCAGATTTTTGAATTCTGATAGCTTTATTCATTCTTCTTTAATACTGTCATAAAGCAAAAAGAAAAGCAAAAAGTAAGCTATTTTGATTGGCTGAGCTTTTTAAGCCTTGCTTTAAGAATTTTTAAATCCAAGTTATAGGCTGAACCAGATGAGGAATTTTTTCTAGAAAGAGTTTTAGAAACTAAGCTTGTCTCTCGTTGAGACTTAACTTTGAGATAGGCTTCCCTGAAAGGTAATCCTGATTGAACTAACTCATAAGCCTGATCGGTCATCAACATATCCTGATCGATAAATTTATTTGACCTTTGGGTATCTACTTTGATCGATTTAATTAAATCAGGCATTAAGCATAAAGTCTTTGTAACGCAATGAATAGAATGAATAAGAGAGCGCTTAGTAAGCTGTAAATCTCGATGATAACCACTTGGTAAAGATATTAAGTTTTCTAATTCAGAATAATGCCCTGCCATCACAGCATAATTTGCTCTCATAATCTCTATGACATCAGGATTGGACTTGTTGGGCATGATAGATGATCCGGTTGAATATTTAGATGCAATGCTTAACAAACTAAATTCCTGAGCCAAGAAAATACTCATATCCCATGAAAATTTTCTTACATCCAACATTGGTTGCTTCAATGAACCAATCAACTCTAACTCAAACTTACCTCTGCTATTTTGAACATATAGAGTGTTTAATTGTTTTCTTTTAAAGCTTAACTCTTTTGTTGAAATGTCACGCTTAATAGGAAGATTGACTCCATATCCAGCTGCTGAACCCAACGGGTTTATATTCATCCAGGATTGTGTGTTGGATATCAAGTCAGCATTATCAAGAAAAGATTCTGCAAAAGCTCCGAACCACAAACCCCAGGTTGAAGGCATGGCTCTTTGAAGGTGAGTATAGCCTGGCATAGGATCGGATGAATGTTTTTCAGCTTTATCAAAAAATGATTGGGCTATATTAAGGTTCATGGATTGAATTTCATCTAATTTTGCTCTTGCATAAAGACGCATGGCGACCATAACCTGATCATTGCGGCTTCGACCAGTATGAATTTTCTTACCCACCGAACCTAGCTCTTTTGTTAGGTAATCCTCAATTGCAGAATGACAATCCTCATATCTAGACGTTAACTTGAATTTTTTTGCTTGAAATAGCTTTGCAAGCTTCTTTAACGAGACAATAACTTTCTTGGCTTCAGATTTAGTTAAGATATTTATATCTTGTAATTCGTTAGCATGAGCAATAGATGCTTCAATGTCATATAAAAATAGTTCTTGATCTAAAACTATATCTTCGCTAGATAAAAAATAATCAATTGCAGAGTTTTTATCCTTTGAATTTTGATTCCAAATTTTCATGGTTATATTATTCCTAAGTTATCTTCCCATCCAAAGGCTGAGTTTAAGTTTTGAACAGTTTGAGTTGCTGCACCTTTAAGAAGGTTATCAAGGGCACAACAAAAAGTCAGCCTCTTAATCTCTTGATCGACTGCAAAGCCACCTATTATTACATTAGAAGTGTTT
>Ga0206683_10001278_pt1 | contig 17568 bp, 18 predicted proteins | sample M280m12015metaG_FD_155483 | JGI IMG/M metagenome (GOLD analysis project Ga0206683, IMG submission 155483) | Ammonia-oxidizing marine archaeal communities from Monterey Bay, California, United States - M2 80m 12015 | ecosystem: Environmental > Aquatic > Marine > Intertidal zone | place: USA...
CTAAGTTAAGCGAACTTACTACCAATTTTGATTTTACAAGAGAATATAAAGATAAAGAGGGTCAGGAAAGACCATCTATAGATGTTTATACAGAGTTACATAGCGCAATAAGCGAAGAATTTATTCCGCATAAAAAAGACGGGACAGGAGTAGCCGATTCATTTACACCCGAAAACGCTCTTGATTACGACGCTAAACACTACGCCGCCGGTTTAAATGCTGCTGTAGAAGCAAGCGAAAAATATAAAGAAGTAATAGATACTTTAAACAAGACGAGATTGATAGATAAGTTTGGTAAATATTATTTATCGAAGGGGGGAGGAGTAGGGACTCCTGATCCTACAATAAATGGGCATATTCCTTTATTAATAGAAATGGCAAAACAAAATCAAGGTTCATTAACAGATATGGCTGTTGATGACGAAACGACCAAGTATATTGTTGGTTGGTATCAACGACGGGTAGAGTTTCTACAACAACCCTTAAAAAGCGGGGTTGCAGATACTTATCAGGCAATTAATGATTTAACAGAACGTATGAAACAGCAATACCCAGATGCGTTAACTGCTCCTGTAATGAAAGAAACAATGAAGGCTTTATCCACTATTTCTGAACGACGCTATCAAAGTAGCCAAAAGGTTCAAGAACTCAGAGCTAAAGAAGAATCAGACAAGAGGGTAAGAGAGTCATTTACTAAGGAACAAGAAGAGATAGATAAGCTCTATCCAAATAGAAATACAAGTGAAGCAGAACGTATGCAACACCACAGTAAATCAAATCTACTGAGACAACAATATGGGTATAAAACAGAAGGTTTATTTAAAGCAACCCCAGAAGAAACGGTTTTCGATAGTTTAGGTAATGTTATAAGACAAGGAACACCAGATCCATCGAAACAACAGAAACCGACTGTTGTTCCGAAAGGTTCAGCGGTATTAAAAATGAACCCAGATGGTACGACAAAAACAGATAAGGATGGGAATGTTCAGATTTCGGTCGTAAACAAAGGGGTGGAGGAAGTGGAGAACCCCGATTGGATAGCAAAAGATGGAGTTTCCCTGACAATAGGAGCAACAACAGAATTACGATTATTAATCGGTAATATGTTTGGAGTGCCATCTGGTAGCGAAGGAGAGTATCGGGCTAATACTAAAGAAAATACTGCTCTTATACAAAAGTTTAAAGAAACCGTCGTGGAAAATCTTTTAAAGAGAGACGAAAAAGGAAAATATACGACTCAGTCATTGGATGATGCCATAAGTATGGCCCTTGACGAGATAGAGGAACTGCCAAAATCGTTTAACTTTGCTGACATGGCAAATCAGTTAGCTAAAGTTTCCGAAGATGGTAGTGTAATTGTGAATAATAAAGGTACTTATGCTAGAGGATCATCTACTTATAAATGGGAAGGAGTAGAAAAAACTTCTAATAAACTTAGAGCAGAAACTACTGAGTTTTATAACGAAATAAAATCGAACCACGAAAAGGGAGTTTACAAAGGAATTAGCTTGGATGATGCGACAGGAATGCAGTCCACGATAATTAACGCTATCGGTAGCTTATTAGGGTCATTTATGAAAGGGGCAGTTAGTGAAGACGTTACCGTTGCTAGATTCCAATATGGTTTATTAGTCCGAGATTTTGTACGAAAATTTACTTTGAGTCCTAGATTTGCTGTTAAAGAGCAGGAACTCTTACGGGCAATGTTCCCGGGGCCGGGAATGTGGAATGTTCCGGGTCAAGCAGCGGCGAGAATGAGGGAATTTGACGCAGAATTAGATAACAGTATAAAAAATAACTTAATGATAACTTCTGCTGATGGAATTTCCAGCAAAGATAAATTAGCGGCTATAAAAGACCTTCGTTATATCGTGGGTATGAAAAATCGTCTTGCTAAATTTGATTTAAGTGGACGGGCATCCGCTACAGAAAAGTCACCGATTCAGATAGGCAAGTTAACCGACTCGCAACTACAACAATTTGCTGATGATCCTGAATCGGCTAATAGGTTTTTAATGCAACATGAAAAGACAAAAGCATTACGAGCAGGGAATTCCTCTCCTAAACCAGTAGAAAAGAAAATAGAAGAAAAGAAAATAGAAGAAAAGAAACCCGACGAAACAATTAAAAACACCGGTGATCCTAACGCAAATCTTCGGGAGACTATCCAAAATATAAACCCCGATGACATTGTAAGTTATGCTAATAAGTTTATACAAGATAATGCCGATGATCCAGCGGGGGCGTTTATAAAGGTTATCAAGCAAATCGGGGAATCAGAAAAAGGGGATAGTATTCTTAAAGAAATACGATCTATAATTCAACCTCCAAGCGATATACATAAAAAAACTAAAAAGAAAAAAACATCTGTCAAGAAACCGAAGACTCCGAAAAAGAAACGGATAACACAGGATATGCTCCGTGGGCCATCCGTAGAATTGCCCAAGACAGGAAAAGAATAAATGGTTGAAAATACAACACTTCCCGGAAAAATAAGTTCTTCTTCAGAAACAACTGTAGAAGAAGCTCCTATAGTAGAAAAAGCTCCTATAGTAGAAGAAGCTCCTATAGTAGAAAAAGCTCCTATAGTAGAAGAAGCTCCTGTAGTAGAAGAAGCTCCTATAGTAGAAGAAGCTCCCGTAGAAGAAACCCCGACAGGAGAACCCCCCGCATTAACTTCGGAACAACGATTTGAAAAACTAAAACGAATTCGAGATGAATCCCCTGACGCCGAGGTTACACTATATATGCCTCCGGGGTCAGAGCCTTCTGAAAAAGAAAAACTATTTATAAAATTAAAAAAAGCACGGGAAGAAGCACAACTATATTACCTAGAAGATCTTAGCCGAGGAATTAACTCCACGATGCTAAAGGCTTTTGATCTTGGGCCACACGCTATGGTAGAAGCTCTTGATCTATTAACAGGAAGAAGTATCGAATTTGATAAAGAAAAGTACAAGCATTTAGCAACAGAATTTGGTTACATGACAGATATGATTGACAGGCCGGAAGAACGACCTCCTGTTTTTGGTGTCCCTGAAGGAAAATTTGCTCCCCCCTCAGAAGAGTTTTTATATGGAGAGTTTATGGGAGAAAATCTAATTTTCAGTATACTTGCTCCTTTAATGGCTAAAATACCCTATCGTCAATTAATTGGGCCTACTGGCCCCGGAAAAAAATATTCTTTAGCGGATGCACCGGGATTAACTAAAGCGGATAAAATTAAACGCTTTCTTTCTGGAATAGGAAAAGAAGCTGTAGAAAACCCTAAAAGAGTATTAGCTATGGAAACATTAGCTGGAGCGGGTGGTGCGTTAGGACAACTTTACGCTAAAAGATTTTACCCCGACTCTCCCGCTATGGAATTTGTTTTTTCAGTTGGGGGAGGAAGTGCATCAACGGCGCTCCCTGCAAGGATGATGTACCGAGGGTTTATGAATTTTAAAGACTCCCAAATTTTAAAATACGGGGGAGCAGCAGCAGTAGAAAAAGCTAAAAAACGACTGCAAGATGCCTCTAGCGATCCAGCAAAAGCCTTAGAAAATTTACAAAATATAAAAGAAAACTTTCCCCCAGAAATGTTTACTACTAATGATGACGGTAAAGGGGTTTCACTTCTGACACCCGCAGAAATGGGGTTAGATGAAGGGTTAAGCCGAATTCAACGGTCATTTATTGACGAAGAATCTGACAGCGTAAAATTACAAGCAGATGAGAGACACCGACAAATACATGATTTAATAGTTAAAATATCCGCAACTCCTTCGGTGGGCAGTTCAAATGTCGGAGATTATAAAGCTACAAAACAAGCGTTAGAAGAATCTATAGAATCAATAAACAAATTAATCCAAGTTCGTCTGGATATTGCAAAGACAAAAATTGCAAATAACATTGAGGAAAAACAGTTATTAGGAAAAGTATCGGAAAAAGAAGCTAATAGAATAGCTAGAGATATCATTGATAGAGAATATGAAATAGCAAGAGAAACAGATAAAGAGTTATGGGATCAAGTAGATAAAACGATGGAGGTTTCTACCGCTACAATTAGAGAAACACTAGAAAAAATACTGACCGATACACGAATTGAAGCAGGGGACGTATTAAAATTAACTTCCCCCAGTGCGGTGTTAGGAGATCCCAATGCCATTACTAAATTTATAGGAAAAATAAGCGATGTTAAACTAGACGATGTAATTTTAGGGCCTAAAACGATAAAGAAATTTAAACCGGGTGTTTGGGGAGATACAGTAGAATTAGGAGCAATACAAGCACTTCGTCATCGGTTACTTATAGAAGCTAGGGAAGTAAGAGCATCTGTGGCCCCAAATCAGTATAAATTAAGTTTATTAGCTCAATTAGACGAATCTATTATATCGGCAGTAGGTTCCGTACGGACAACCGCTGCCCCTTTATCAGCAGCGAATGTAGAAGCCTATAAACGGGCATTGGCGTTTACTAGAGAATTTAAAACGCAATATAATAATCCTGCGGTAAAAAAATTAATGCAAGTAGATAAAAACGGGAACTTAAAAGTTATCGAAGAACTAACATTAGATAAAATATTTACCGGAAAAGGAGCTAAAGGCGCTGTTGCCGGGGAAAAAATGATTGATGACTTTTTACAAGCTGTTAGAAAAATTGAAGTACAAGGAAGAAATGGGGATGAAACAGCAGAAGCAGCCGTTAAAGAAATGAAAGGGGCTTTAGAACACGCTATAAAAGCAAGATTTTCTTACGAATGTGTTGACGCTGGAGTTATAGACACTAAAAAAGCAAAAAAATTTATTGAGGCTTATAGGCACTTATGGTCGAAAGAGAATTTCTATCAAATTAAACTTGATATAGAAAAAGCAACTGAGTTTAACGATTTGAAACTTTTACAAATATCAAAATATAATGCGGCAAAAATCAATTTAATAGATCCTAGATCTTCGCTAGCAACGCTTTACATGAAAGATTCTCCGGATCGAGTATTTAATGATTTAATATCGGACACATATGATATTAAAAAAATACAAATAGAACTAAAAAGGTTCACCCGTGCTTTTGATAAAGCAAAAACATCCCAAGCAAAAGAAGGGTTTGAAAGTGCTTTTATGCAATGGATGATACGCAAAGCTACAAAAGGAGACCCAGAAGACGAAGGGCAAATTATTTCTGGGTTAATGTTAAAAAATTTATGGAAAAACGAAAAAGTCCAATCAATAGCAAAAACTATGCTAACTAAAGAAAGATACAAAACTTTAGAACAGTTAGTTAATTCAGCACAAGTACTGGAATTAGCAAAAAAGAATCATGGGGCGCAGGGTGGGGTATTAAATATGATGCCTAATGCAACTATTGAGCGGTTAATGCGGTGGGCTGTATTAAAATATTCCCCAATGCCAGATACAGGGAGAGGGTCAATAGCTGCTCAACAACTGATTTCTACAGGAGTAAAAGAGACTATAAGAAAGCATTTTAGAGATCCTGCTATAAGTGTTTTACATAAAGCCTTTATGGAAGGAGATATAGAGTTGATGAAATTACTGTTTACCGATATAATAAAATTAGATGCTAAGTCTATCCCTAAGTTAGCTAAACACATTAATGCTTGGATATTAGTTAGTTTACATAATCTCGGGGAGAGATCTATGAATGAGGATACCGAAGAATGACACTAACAGCCACAACAAGTAAAGTAGCTTACGCCGGGAACGGTTCTACGACATCTTTCGCTGTCACGTTTATCTACTGGGATGATACCGATGTCAGGGTAATACTATCGAACGATACTACTGGTGTAGAAACTGTTTGGACAAGCGGAACACAATATAATTTATCAGGGGGGTCTGGTGCTACGGGGACTTTAACAATTGATACAAGTCCTACCGATTATACTCCGGCAAGTGGGGAAACCCTTACTATCAAAAGTAATCTGCCCGATACACAAAGTACCTCTCTACCCCTTGGCGGGTCACTACCTTCTACCTCTATCGAAGAACGATTCGATAAGAATGTTCGATTGACTCAGCAAGTAGCTGAAGAAATGACAAGAGCGATCCAATTTCCGGAAAGTTCAACTGCTACTAATGTGTCAATCCCAAATCCATCGGCTCTAGAATTGATTCGATGGAATTCAGGCGAAACCGATCTGGAAAATATTACACTGACAGACCTTTCCCTCGGTCTGGGAACCGCTACAAAATGGACATTCGATACATCTACCTCAATGGCAGATCCGGGTACGGGAGACGTACGTTTTAATAACGCAACTCTGGCTTCTGTTACCCAGATATCTGTATCCTACAAATCATCTCAATCAGGAAATCCTGATATATCCGACTGGATTGCTGCATGGGACGATTCTACAAATGACGCCATCCGGGGTCATATTATGATCCATGAAGATGGAACCCCGTCTAATTTCTGGACAGGATATATCAATGGCGCAATTACAGATAATTCTACATGGCTTCAAATTCCTGTAACCCATGTTGATTCAGGCGGATCTTTTGCTGCTTCTGACAACATGGTTGTCGGATTCTCTCGAGCGGGAGATGCCGGAGCAGGTGGATTTGATATGTTATGGGACGCCGATACTTCTGATGCAGATAGCGGCGCAGGTAAAGTTTGGTTTAACAACGGTACGTTGGCTTCTGTTTCCGTAGTCTACATAGATGATCTGGATAATAATGGTGTAAATATAAATGCTTTAGTTGATACATTTGACGATTCAACAACAACTGCCCTTCGGGGAACTTTAAAAATAACCAAAAAAGGCACTCCTGCAACATATGCGGTTTACAATGTAAACGGAGCCGTTACCTCGGCATCTACTTATTCAAAAGTAGCCGTTGCCCATGTAATTTCAAATGGTACATTTACCGATGGTGATCCTGTCTACATGGAATTCTTCCGTACCGGAAATTTAGGTATTGGAGGACTCAGTATGGCTTGGGAGACTGCTACCACGGATACCGATCAGGGTACAGGAAAATGCTGGACTAATAACGGAACCCTGTCTTCGGCAACAGTCTTTTACATGGATGACGTCGATTCTAATTCCGCTGATGTCAATGCCTTTGTTGATACATGGGATGACAGTACAAATTTAGCCTTACGAGGAACTATCATCGTTCGGGAACTGGCAAGCCCCGCCAATTTTGTTATTTTTAACGTGACAGGAGCCGTTACATCGGCATCCACCTATTCAAAAATAGCTGTAACTCATGTTGCAACAGGCGGTTCCATGACCGACGGAAACGCAATGTCGGTAGAATTTACACGGGCGGGTCATAGAGGCCCAAATGCCGGATTGGATATGACATTCGAATCTACGACTACAGATACAGATCAGGGAGTGGGTAAATTATGGCTCAATAATGGCACGGTAGCCTCTGCTAGTATCGTCTATCTTGACGATGTCGATGACAATTCCGTAAGTATTAATTCATTTGTTGATTCATTTGATGATTCATCTTCCACGGTAAAAGGTCACATACAGTTTGAAAAACAGTTTGATCCCGCTGTATTTGCCATGTTTAATGTTACAGGAGCAGTAACTTCAGCTTCTACCTATTCCAAGGTAGCTTGTACCTACGTTACGGGAGCCGGAAGTTTTTCTGACGGCGACAAAATTTCTACTACTTTTATCCGAGGCGGCGACAAGGGAACTACCGGAACTACCGGAGCCAGAGGTACGGATACAGGATTAGATATGACATTCGAATCAACGACTACAGATACAGATCAAGGTGTTGGCAAAGTCTGGTTTAATAATGGAACACTTGCCAGTGCTTCAGTTATGTATATGGATGATGTCGATGCAAATTCAGCTAGTATAAATTCATATGTAGATAGTTGGGACGATTCAACTCACACAGCCCTACGGGGAACGATAAAAATTTCCCAGAAAGCCAGTCCAGCTATTTTCGCAATTTATAATGTGACAGGGGCTGTTACCTCGGCATCGACCTATTCAAAAATAGCAGTGACGTATGTAACGGGGGCTGGAAGTTTTACCGACGCAGATGCGTCTTCGGTAGTATTTCATCGAACAGGGAATGCTGGCGGTGGATTGGCTAATGTTTCCGAAGACGGATCTCCACAGCTTGGAGCCAATTTAGATATTTTAGCACACAACATAACCTCATCAACAACAATTATGAACCCATCAATTTCCAGTACAGGCAAAGCCCTAGTTCTGGGCTTCTAGGAGAAAATTATGGCAAGTGAATTATTAAAAGTATCACATACCGCTGGAGTCACTAACAGCGAATCAGTGTTGATTAATGGTGCAAGTGGACATACTTATACCATTCTTTCAATTCTTATTTGCGAAACAGCAGGAGCGGCTGAGACATTCGACCTTTACATTGATGACGATGGTGGTGGAACAGATTATGAGATCTATTCCGATCAAGCTCTAGCTGCTAATGCAACTTTTGAACATACCACTAAATTCGTCATTGAGGGAACAGATCATTTATGTATGGCAACTGCGAGTTCTGCCAATGTAGATGTCGTTGTTTCGTATCTTGACCAAACACTATAAGGATAAATTATGAGTGGATCAGTAGGAACAAACTCAGGACGTAGATCAGGGTCTATAGGGACAGCAGCATCAGGGCCAACTGTGTCAGCGAGCGACCCAACAACGTCAACAAATGAACCCGTTGGAACACAGTGGGCTAATTCTTCTACTGGTGATTTTTATATTTGTACGGATGCGACTACAGACGATAATATCTGGACTAATGTAGATGCAGCACAAGACAGTATCGCTATTTTACCCTTTGGAGGAGTCGGAGGTGGCCAAAATTATGGCTATTCACAGGGGGGAGCGCATCCTAAAATAAATGTTAACCAGAAATATAGCTTGACCAGCGATGCCAATAGCACCGATCAATCTAATATAACTGTCGCAAGAAATCACGTTGTTGGGACTCAATCTGCTACCTACGGCTATGCAAATTTAGGTACTGACCCAGATATGGATGTAATCGACAAATTTCAATTTGCAAGTGGAGGCGATTCCACAGATGTCGGCAATGCTACTGTAACTGGGAGTTACGCTGCCACATACTCTTCCAGTGCTTTTGGATACTGCTCTGGTGGGAACGGGCCACACGGTGGAGTTATAGACAAAAATTCCTTCAGTAGCGATACGAATAGTATAGATGTCGGTGACAATGCAGTTGACGCAGAGAATGGTGCAGGAAGCTCAAGCCTAACGCATGGCTATCAACAGGGCGGTGGGTCTGTAGATACCATCCAAAAGACCAGTTTTAGTGCTGACGGAAATTCCAGTGATATTGCGAATTTGACGGTTGCAAGAGGCACTGTGTCAGGACATAGCTCAAAAACGCATGGCTATTGTTCTGGTGGTGGTGGGACAAATATTGTGGACAAGCACAGCTTCAGTAGCGATTCGGATTCTACGGACGTCGGCGATTTGCCGACCACTCATGGATACAGGGCAGGTGTTTCAAGTCGCACCTATGGCTATGTGTCGGGAGGATATCCTCCTTACAACAGCACAACAATGGAGAAGTGGGTTTTTGCGAGCGATGGGAACGCTAGCGATATTGCAGACTTGGTAACTGGTACTTACGGTGCTGCAGGTTGTCAATATTAACTAAAGGAGCATCATGTCAGGAATAGTGGGTGACAACGTAGACGATGGATCTGGAGTAATAAATGCCCCCACTGGTGGAGCAACGGTAAGCTCTTCAAATCCAACTACGTCAACTAACGCAGCCCTTGGAACAAACTGGGCTAATAGTTCTACAGGCGATTATTATATACTGACTGATGCGACTACAGATTCTAATGTTTGGACTAATGTAGATGCAGCACAAGACAGTATACAGCCCCCACAACCATTCGGGGGTCAAGGGGGTGGGACAATCTCTGGTTATCAAACAGGGGGTTATCCATCTTACCAAAATATGATCCAAAAATACAGTTATTCGAGTGATGGTAATAGCGTGGATGTTTCAAATTTGACACGAACTGTCAATCATTGTGCTGGTAATTCATCTCCGACACATGGATATACGTGTCTTGGTGCGCCAACAGGAACAGATACAATCGATAAATTTAATTTTGCAGCAGGGTCGGATGCAACAGACGTAGGGAATGCCACAGTCGTTGGGTTTTACCCATCTTCTGCATCTTCAAGTACTTACGGATACCTTTGTTGTGGCTATGGGCCTCATATATCAGTGATTGACAAGAACGCATACGCAAGTGACGGAAACAGCAGTGACGTTGGAGATCCAGCAGTAACGAAAGACCATAACGCAGGGTCTTCAAGCGAAACGTATGGCTACGATCACGGGGGTACTGTAAGACCATCTAATGCAGTATCAGATGTTATCCAAAAATATAGCTTTAGTTCAGATGGAAATGCTAGCGACATCGCAAATTTAACTGGGCCATCCCCAGCAGGTTCTGGGCAGTCAAGTGTTGGGTATGGATATAATGCAGGTGGTTATGGCACTCTTGATACTATCGAGAAGTATAGCCACAGCAGTGATTCGGATGCAACCGATGTCGGGAATTTATCTCGTGCTAGTCAATATGGAGCAGGTTCCTCTTCCACCACTTATGGTTATTGTTCTGGTAATGTTAACGCGCCCTACGATGATATTGATAAATGGAGTTTTAGTTCGGATGGTAACAGCAGTGACGTAGGGGATTTGACTGGAGCGTATGGAGCAGGGGCTGGTTGTCAATATTAAATAAAGGAATTTATGACGGATTTGATTTTAAAAAGTTTTAATGGGGTAGCTCAACATAAGTCTTATGGCGGTAAGACGTTACAGCAGAATTTAGAATCCGCAGAGGCAGCAATTGCTAAAGTTCAATACACAGAACGCATATGGGATCGCTCAAGATCACAGTATATGCTTAAGTTTCTGACTTGTTCTAACGCAGATGGTTGGTTACGCATACGTCAAATTAGTGCAGAAATGAATCGTAAACGTATGGCATTGTCTGAAGCTAAGTTTGGCTATATGAAAAAGTTAACTGAAGCAAAGATCAAGCGTGATGACATGCTTGAAGAGGATAATGAGAACAAGAAATTGCTGTTAGAAATTGAAGCTGCGGAGTTTGAATCACAGGCTGCTGAAACGTTAGTAAAAGTAGAGGGAGCCTTAAAGGAATGTGAAACTCTGGCACAAATGCACGATGCTTTGAAAGAAAAGCTAGGGAACATCACTGAAGAAGAGTTTGAAAAAGCACAGGTCAAGTCTCACATTAAGCGAGCAACCATGCAAGCAGTTAGAGATACGAAAGAAAAAGGGCGTATTGGAGTAGGGAATGCAGAATACTTGGAACAAAGTGGATTGAGTACAAGTGCAATACAAAAAGAAATCCTAGCTTTTATTGAACAAGAGTCAAGGTCAGGCATAGGTGATACGAGTTTGTTACATAAATTTCTTGACGCTATTGCGGACAAATATGAAGGGGCAGCTATACAACAAGCTGAATGGTTAGGCTTCGATCCGCACGCTGATAAAAACTTTACTTACGAACCCTAATGTTTTTTGTATTTCCAAGGGCGGTGAAGCCTGATGTTTGCGACCAGATCGTTACAGATTGTAAGCAGAACATTTTAAAGAAAGCTTCCATACTTAGTGCTAATAAAAAAGGTAGAGATGACCCAGAGATAAGAAAAACTTCTGTAGATTTTATAACAGATAAAGATAATAAAATTAACGAACTGGCATGGCACTTTTTAAGAGAAGCGAATAAAATACAATTTAATTATGAACTTACATATTTTCAACCTATCCAATTTGCAGAGTATAAAGATGGTGGATTTTATGGATACCATCAAGACGCAAGTGGGATTGATCCTGATAATGAAACGAGAAAGCTGTCGTTGACTTTAGTTCTATCTGATCCTAATAAGTTTGAGGGTGGAGAGTTGCAATTTTATAACGGTGGTAGACCAATGGAAGATATGGGTGAGATAACAGGGGAACAAGTTATAAATGATATTAGATCTCAAGGGACTGTAGTAGTTTTTGACAGTCGTGATTACCATAGAGTTACCCCCGTAACTAAAGGCGTGAGACACTCAATTGTATGTTGGACAGTCGGGCCTAATTTTAAATAACAGGAGCAAAGTATGACAATTATAGAATACAAACTACACCCGATACCACAGGGGGGAATGAAGATCCCTGACTTTGTTACTGACGGTGGATACTGGGGTAATCCAGACGATCACACTTTGATTGGCATAGTCCCTGATGGTGTTGAATATTATGTACCAGATACGGTGACTACTTATACACTAGCAGAACTACAAGCTAGGCAGAGGGCGATCCATGCCAAGTATCCCATGAAAGTGGGACTGCCTGATTCTGATGATATGACTGACGATGAAGTTGATGCTGCGGTTAAAGCATGGGTGGACGCAAGATAATGGCTAGGTTAATTTTTTACTGCGTCCTTACTATTACTGCGATTTTTTTTCTTATGCAGTGGTCTCAATACTGATGAAAATATTCCTCTGGATATTTGGTGGGGCAACAGTTGTTGGAGTTGGTTTGTTTGTAGCTTATGTAATCGCTATGTCGAGGATACACTAGATGGAAGTCTTAGACATATGGAATGACTTGGGGTACATCGAAGGGTTTTTGTTTTCGTTGTGGATAGGCATTATGTATTACGGAAAGTGTTGGGTAGATAGTAAATTTAAATAGTAAAAATTCTGTTTTATTAGGGCTAAAAAAATGGGCAAAAATTTTTGTAGTAAAATTTTTTTATTTTTGATATTTTTGTCTTTAAATAGTTGTGCTTTTTTAACGGTAGCCGCCGGAAGTTTAGCAGGAAATGTTGGAGCAGATATAATTAATAAGAAACTAGATAATAATATAAACAAGGTACAACAATGTGGGGAATAATTTGTCCTCTTTCATGGAATACATTTGGGCGCCTTTCTTGGCAATCTTTTGGTATTTCGTTAACCGCCTTACAGGTAAAACGGATGAGCTAGAAAAAACAAAAGCGGGTAATACTTCCCTTGGGCGGGTAGCGGATCACGCTAGAGAACTGGATAAACGAATAGATGAGTTAGCTCATACTGCGTTACCTAGAAAAGAATTCAAATCTGATATCGCTTCCCTCCATTTGCGGTTAAATGAAATGGAGCGCAACAAAGCCGATAAAATTAAAAATGTTAGAGTCCATTCATCGAAAGATAAAAATAATAATGGATAAATTATCAGATATAATAATTACCATGATGACAGCTTTGATAGCGGGTTTAGCTTGGATACTGAAACGGTTATTCAAACGGATAGATGATGCTCACCACAGGATTGACAAACTAGATAAGTTAGTTGACCAAACTTATCTCGAAACTCAATTAGCCCCTATTAGAGGTGAAGTGAGTTTAATTTTAAAAACCTTACTAGAAACCTCAAAACGGGGTTAAAGGAGCTACGCATGGATTTTATAAAAAAACATTTAGATAAAATTGTTTGGGGGATGGTGGGTTGGACAGCTTCGCTTATGTTTTATAAGTTTTTTTAAAAGGGTTGACAGCTTTTAACCTGTTCGGTATGCTTTTAACGGAGAATCGGCTGTTAAAACCAATAAAACCGAGGTTAAGGTGAATAAGGCGAAAATTTGTATCGATGAAGGGGACGGTGTTAACGGGTACGCCTTGCCCTTCCTGACTCCGATACCCTTCTTAGCCACGCTTGGATTCGTCCTTGCGTGGCTTTTTAATTTTATTTTAATGTTCGGTTAATGTTCCTTTAATAAAGGAGGGGTAAGATGAACACTGTAAGACAAAAAAACCACAAATCCAGAAATTTTGTATTTATCATAGAAAAGAAGATGAATGGGAAATGGGGCTTAGAATGGGATTTTGGATGCTTTCTGTCTTTCGAAGTAGCAGAGATCTCTATGAAAGATTTTGAGCGGTACAACAAGCACCCTAAAGACTATCGGATAACGATGTATTTTAGTGAGAAACCACACAACGGATGAAAAAACGAATCGGGTCTATTATAAAAACATTACGTTTGGGAGAACCACTGGTAATCGAGTGGATGGATGCGGGTTATGACGATAACGATCCTATATCGTGGTCGAGCATAAAACAAGTATCAGATTTACAAGAGATTTTAATTAAATCAGTAGGTTTCTTTATCAAGGCAACACCTAATACTTTATTTTTTTGTATGAGCATGGAAGAAGGTCAGGAAGATACTAATATATCTAACAAAGGCCAGATTCCAATCGGGTGTATTAAAAACATTAAAAAATGGGGCGACGAATGAGAGAAATTAAAAAGATTATTTTGCATTGTTCAGATTCAGATTTCGGATCAGCTTCTTTAATAAGGAAGTGGCATACGGAGGAGCGAGGATGGGACGATATCGGGTATCACTACGTTATTACAAACGGAGTTCAAACTTCAATGTACCCATACGTTGCTTCTAACGACGGAATTATCCAAGAAGGGCGCTCCGTTGATATAGCGGGCGCTCATGTGCGTGGGCATAATTCTGACAGTATTGGAATATGTCTGATCGGGAAACATCATTTTACAGTTAAACAATTATACGAAGCGTTACCCGCTTTGATTCAAACTCTATTAGCAGTTCACGAATTAACACTAGATAATGTGTATGGGCATAACGAATTTGACCCAGAAAAAACTTGTCCTAATTTTGATGTTAACACTTTACGGAATCTTTTTAAGGGGTCAATAAATGTTAAGTCCAGTTAAAATTTTTGATGCTAAAGGAAATCTAAAGGAAGTAGTTACAAAAGAAACTATAGAAGAACGCCACTGGAAATTTTTTAGAACGAACAATCATATATTTGCGATTCAGGGAAGTCACCCTGAAATGAACCTTGCGTTAAGAGAAATTATTTGCGGAGTATGCAACACGATGTTCGTAACAACCCATGCAAGGACGTTGTATTGCGGACGCCCTTGTGCAGATAAATCCGTTAAAATAAAAAGCAAAAAGAAATTAGAGCAAAAACGAAAAGAGAGAAGAAATGCTAAACTCCATAAAACTTAAAATACTAGTGGTTTTAATTATGGGTTGTATCGTATTTTGGGCTAAAACAAAATCAAACCCATTTGAGATACACCCCATTCTTTTACCTCTTCCGTCGTTAACATATTGCTCATGTGATTCGGCTACTTACTGCCTAAATGACGAAGACGTTATACAACTACATATTTGGTACGAAAATGCTAAGTTTTTCGTACGATCTAAAAATTAAAACTTTTTAATGTTGGGTTAATGTTAATTTAATATTGGCTTGTTATTATAAGGGAAATTATAAGGAGAAATGAATGGCTAAAAAACAGGATAAAAAGGCGCTTACCGCTCCCGTGGAGCAAGACCGCATTATAGAATCTTTCTATATGCTTGCCAGAGTTGTAGACCAAAATACACAAATGTTCAAGGCGTTTATTGACATGATCTCCGACAAGGAGGCTGAAGATAGAAACCCTCCAAGTCCGCCGAAAACAAAACCAGTGAACGTAAAAGAGTGGAAAGCTAAATACACGAAAGAAGATATTACTAAAGTGCTACATTCTATCCATGAGAAGTGCGGGAAAGAAAAAGCAATAAAATTCCTCGATTCATTCGATGCTAAAACTCTTAGCCAAGTTGCTCCCGCAAATTACGATGTATTTGTAACAAGCGGAGAGTACATGGTTAAGCAATACGGGGGAGACCCAATATGAACGACCACAAAAAACACGCCAAACTTTCTGCTTCAGGATCGCACCGATGGTTAGCTTGCCCCGCTTCCGTTTTTATGGAAGCGGATTTTCCAGAAGATGTAGTTTCTGAATATGCTGAGTACGGAACTGCGGGGCATGAACTTGCCCAACGTTGTCTAGAAAATAATAGACCCGCCACTTTATTCGAAGGGCAATATTTAAACAAGACAAAAAACTTCCCCGATGGTTTTCTTGTTGATAGCGAAATGGCTGATGCCGTTCAAACGTATGTGGATTATTGCAATTCGCTTGGCGAAGGGGAATCACGGATTGAAGAGCGGGTTGACTTTTCTACCTACGTCAGCGACGGCTTTGGAACCGCCGATTTTATAAAAATCAAAGATGAAGAAATATATGTGGTCGATTTGAAAATGGGCAAAGGTGTAAAAGTTAATGCCGAATGGAATTCCCAAGGTATGTTATACGCACTTGGCGTAGTATGGGATTCAAAACTGGCAGATAACGATCTTGTCCATATAGTTATCGTGCAACCTCGATTAGACCATATTAGTGAGTGGTCTATCACGGTTAACAATTTGTTAACTTGGGCAAGGGATTACGTTACGCCTAGAGCCGAACAAGCATGGAACGGAGAACCTATATTCAATGCGGGAGAATCTCAATGTCGATTTTGTAAGGCAAAGCCAACGTGCAAAGCATTAGCGGAACATTCTTTACAGACGGCTATGGATGTTTTTACGGATATACCCACAGACGGAGAACTAAAAGATATACACAAATTAAGCAATGAAGAGCTAGGAGAGTTACTCCCTAGAGTTGATACTCTTGTTAACTGGGCGAACTCTTTAGAACGCCACGCATTTAAAGAACTAAGTTCTGGGGAGAAGATACAAGGGTATAAGCTAGTGATGGGACGAAAAGGAAATAGAAAATGGATAAACGAAAAAATAGCAGTAGCTCATCTTGACAGTTTAGGATTAGAAAAAGATACAATATTCTCTAAAAAGATTAACACCCCTGCACAAATATGTAGAATACTGAGCGAAAGAAAAATCCCTGTAGGGGAAACCGAAAACTTCTGGAATTCACCAGAAGGGAAACCGACAATAGCGCATGAATCAGATAAGAGGGCAGAAATTCTACCTCCTTCTATAGATGATTTTAGCGATATTGAAACTTAAAAACGATAGGAGTTGGTAAACTATGCCAGATTTAACCGCAGAAGAAAAATCCGCTTTAACTGTAGTCACGGGGGATCATAAGACTCCCGCACGAATATCTTACGCCAAGATATTCAAATCCGAATGGAACGATCTATCGGGGAAGGAAGAATATTCGTGTATGGTTCTTATCCCGAAGTCTGATACCACAACTGTTAATGCTTTAAAGCAAGCAGTTAAAATGGCTATCAAGGGAAAATTCGGGGATAAACAGCCGAAGGGGTTACGAATCCCACTCCGTGACGGCGATAAAGAAGGTGAGGGTGGAGTTCCATCAGGATCAGAAGCGGGTCAAGCTCCCTACGGAGATCACTATTTCTTCAACTGCAAGAACTCCCGACAACCCGCTATCGTTGACCAGAAGCGAAGGGCTATCCTAGATCCTGAACAAATAGTATCTGGGTTTTATGTTCGAGTTTCTATCAACGCTTTTGCTTATGATAACAAAAGCAAAGGTGTATCCTTTGGGCTGAACGCAGTACAGCTTATTCGGGAAGGAAAAAAACTGGGAAATTCTTTCAACGTAAACAATGTGTTTGATGAATTGCCAGAGCAAGAGAATGTCGAAGAAACGGCAGACGCTATTTTCCAATAATAGGCTAAGATTCGCCTATGCCCTACTAC